>Ga0310696_10003750_pt1 | contig 18878 bp, 31 predicted proteins | sample AusTroGonzalo_MG_4_FD_203885 | JGI IMG/M metagenome (GOLD analysis project Ga0310696, IMG submission 203885) | Bovine rumen microbial communities from tropical cattle in Woodstock, Queensland, Australia - Gonzalo_02 (v2) (version 2) | ecosystem: Host-associated > Mammals > Digestive system >...
CTCCGTCGGCACACCGAGCTCCGGCCTGTACGGGGACATCCTGAGCGGTATCCAGGGCGTCACGGACGCCATCAACAACAAGCCGCTGATCAGCACCAGCATGATCGGCGAGGATCTGGGCCGTACTGCACGGATCGAGACGCTGGCGGGAGGTTGAGTATGGCACAGAAAATGAGAAATCCCGGATATTACCGCGCGGAGGCGGCCTGGGAGCATGACTGCGCCGTGCTGATCAACGGGATCGACTTCGGGCCGAACCTGCTGTACAGCAAGCTCAAATTCACGCCCGGCGCGATCAAAGAACACGTAACGAATATCCCCGGCATGCCGGGCCGCAGGGACGACAGCGACAAGCCCGGCGGCTACTGCGTGCCGGACAACCTGACCGGCACGCTGGCGCTGTGGGTGCGGGATGCGGCGGCCTGGGGCATGCCCGGCATCACGCCGGACGGCTACATGTCCCCGGAGGCGCGGTTCCTGGCGCAGCTCAGCAATAAGTGCAAGCTGGAATTCCTCGGGTCCAACGGCTTCTATCTGATCGCCAAGTGCACGCTCACCAAGTACGAGCGGTTCGATCTGGGCTTCCGGATCGAGATGAAGCTGACCTGCGATCCGTACTGGTGGGAGCAGAACCGGGCGGTGGTGGAGTTCGAGCTGGGACAGCAGGGTTCGACGAACCTGTTCAATCCCAGTACCGCAACGATCAATTCCGAGCTGCTTCCTGTGGGCCAGAGCTGCACGTGGGAGGACGGAGAGGGCTCCGGCGGGTGGTACCTGCTGCACGCCGATCCGGGCCTCTACGCGACGGTGACGGTCTCCGGGCTGGACGCGACGAAGCGATACCGGGCAGGCGCCCGGAAGATCTTCAGCGCGGGCGACTTCTGGCTTTACGATCAGAACGGGCAGCACGTGCTCAATGAGTTTACCGGCGTGACGTCGCTGACCTTCCGCCTGATCTCCCGGGCCTCCGCCTATCTGGCGGTTGGTTTTGCCGATCCGTATATTTTCGAGGTCGGACCGAGCACGGAGACCGGGCAGATCGTGACGCTGGACGCGCCGCTGCAGACCATCTATGTGACGAGCAGCGGCCAGTGCGACATGATCCTGAACGGGGAGCGGGTCAAGCTGCCTGTGGGCGACGCCGTGCCGGTGTACGGGCTGAATATCCCGCCCAGGACGACGGTGCCGGTGCAGTTCGTGTCGGACGTGGCCTGCTACGGGTTTATCGGATATCAGAGAGGGGCGAGGTCGTGTACTCTCTGAAATCTGACGGGCGGCTGGTGGCCCGGACGGCGGCGGACGAGATCGCGTTTGCGAGCGGCTCGCTGCAGTGCCGGGTCTGCTGCGCCGAGAAGGGCAGCGTCCTGCTGCTGCCGGAAAACCCGTATCTAGACTACATCGCGCTGCGCAATTCGGTGGTCACCATCGACCGGGACGGGGAAGAGTTGTTCCGGGGGCAGGCGGTGGACCGGCTGGAGAACGCGAAGGGCTTTGTGCAGTTCACGCTGCTGGGCGATCTGAGCTATCTCCACGACGGTCTGATCCCGCCGTTCACCTACACCGGCAGCGCCGCCGGCCTGTTCTCCGCCGTGCTGGCGGTGTACAACGAGCAGGTGGCCGCGCACCGGCAGATCCAGGCGGGGACCATCAGCAAGACCGGGCTGGGCGTCAGCATGAGCTATGAGCTCACGAGCTGGCGCAGCCCCTGGGACATCTTCAACGGACTGTACTCCGAATTCGGCGGGCTGCTGCAGCTGCGCACCGGAGCGGGCGGCCTGCGCTATCTCGACTGGAGAGACGACAGCGGGCACTTCGCTTCGCAGCCGATCATCTACGGTGACAACCTGCTGAGCCTGACCGTGATGCAGGACGCCACGGGGATCTTCAACAGCATCCGGGCAACCGCCGGGGCAGGGGAGCAGGAGATCACCGCGCTGGTGGAGGACGCGGCGAGCATCGCGCAGTACGGGCGCGTCCGGGTGCACCGGCGATACGATGCGGAGACTGTCGAGGAGCTGACGGCGCTGGCCGCGCAGGATCTGAAGTCCGGCGTGAACGCCGCGCTGCGGATCTCCGGCAAGGCTATCGACAAGTGGGCCGAGGGCAAGGAGCCCTTCCGCGTGGGCGACTTCGCGGAGACCATAGACCCGACGAGTCGGCTGGACAGCTGGATCATGATTTCCGAGCTGAAGCATGACCTGACCGGTCCGTCGACACAGGTGACCCTCGGCGTCATGCCGGAGTCCATCGAGCGCACGGCGCGGTCCGGGATCATCAACGCCTGGATCGTGTCCAGGCAGGGCCGCGCGCCGCAGCTGGTGCGCGCAATCGATCTTAATGAAATTTACGCTGTCGATAGCAATAGCGTCTACGCGGCGGCGAGAGGAGAATGATTATGGCAAATGATTATAATCTGACTTCTACGTGGGCCGAGGTCGACGCGGCCGCGCAGGGGTACAAGAACGGCATCCCGGAAAACAACCTGTCCGCGGGTGTCAAGGCGAAGCTGCTGCCCGCCGGCGGCTGGGTCGAGGACCAGCTGTCGGAGGAAGTGCAGACCAAGCTGAACGCTTCCGGCGGCGGCGGCGCCGAATCCCTGCCTGAGCTGGGCGGCGGCTTCGGCACCTGCGCTTCGGCGCTGAGCGCCGCCGAGAAGATCGTGCAGATCAACGGCTTTACGCGGACGCAGGGCGTGCCCTTCATTGTGAAGTTCACCAACGGCGCGAAGAACGGCGACACCCTGAACGTGCGCAGCAGCAGCTCCACCAGCAGCGGCACCGGCGCGGCGTCGCTCTACTACAACGGCGCGGCGATCCCGAACGGGCTGATCGGCGCCGGTGCGGTAGCTACGCTATACTATGACGGCACGAACTACAGTGTGCTGTCTGTGGACGGCGTCGACGACGGCTTCGGCGTCTGCTCCGGCAACGGCACAGCCCGGACCGTGACGATCACCGGGCTGTCGGTCAAGACCGGCACCCGTATTTCGGTGCGGTTCGACACCTACGACGTGCCGGCCAGCGCCACGCTGAACGTCAACAGCTACGGCGCGAAGGCTATCCGAAAGGACGGCGCGGCGATTGCCGCCGGCGTGATCAGCGCCGGAGACGTCGCCACCTTCGTGTACGACGGCACATACTGGCAGCTGGTGGGCGTTATGCCGGCGAATCCGGCCGGCGGCTCGGACAGCAACGTGTTTATCACGATGACCCGGAGCGGGTCCACCGTGATCGCCAGCAAGACGGCGTCGCAGATCTACAACATGGTCACGGACAACCAGGCAAACGTGGTGCTGATCGACGAGCTCGGGCGGCAGTGCGATCTGTGCGGGAAGCCCGCGTCTGGCAGCGGGCAGTTCTCGGCCGCGAAGTTCTACACCTTGGACGAGGCCAACGCTGCGATCATCGTCTATTCTATCGCCGACATCACCGGCGAGGTGACGTCGGAAAGCATGTCGATCTACAGCAAAGGCCCTGACGGCATCCCGCAGACCGATCTTGCCAAAGAAACGGTCACGATTACCGCGGTCAGCGGTACGCCGGTGACCTACACCAGCAGCAAGACCTTCTCGGAGATCAGCGCGGCCAAGACCGCGGGCAAAGAAATTGAGGTCGTTTTCAACGGCTTCAAGGGCCAGTGCATCGACGTGGGTCAGAACGCCGCTACGTTTGAGGTTATCGACGCGACCAGCCCGTCCGCGCCTGTGCAGTACATCTTCGTGGTCAGCGGCACCGGCTGCGCGGGTGCTGCGTCTGCGTGGGGCGGCTCCGGTGGTGGGGCTGAGATTTTCGACGTGACAATCACGACGAGTCCGGCGGCCTCCACCAAGACCGCTGCGCAAATCTACGCGGCCAAGCAGGCCGGTAAAATCATCCGGGCCAAGATCGACGGAAACGACGCCACGCTGTTGGCTCAGTCGTTCACCAATGAGGCGATTTTCTATTCCATCGAAACGGACAGCGGGCGCATCCTTATGGCCGTGACCGTAACCGACAGCAACAACACAACGACCGTCACCAGCGTTATCTGGCCGATCGGCAACGCCAACGAGCCGGACTCTGTCACGCTGACCGGCAGCACGCCGAGCATCGGCACCGTCGTAGACAATACGATCTACACCGGAGGTGAGCTGACCAGCCTCAGCATCGGCACGTGGACGGACGGCCGCAGGTTTACCCTGATCTTTACGTCCGGCAGCACGCCGACGTCGTTGGTCTGGGCGAGTAACCATGAGCCGGTCTGGCCGCCCAACTTTGACGGCACGCCGGAGGCCAACACCCGGTATGAAATCAACGTGGTCGGCGGCTACGCCGTGGTCGGCGCGTGGGAGGTGAGCTCTTGATGCTCATGCGCGACAGGCGCCGGGCGCTCATGATGTTTACGAGCCGGGTTCCTGCCGGGTTTCGGGAGCTGGACTATATTGAGAGTGACGGCAACGCCTATATTCTGACGAGCATTGCGCCGGGATCGCGTGAAGTGCGTTTCCGTGGCAAGTGGTATAAATCCACACAGGCAAGTGCGGAGCAGGCACTTTTCGCGCTGGCATACGGAACAACCGAAAACGCTGTGGAGCTGGGTTTTTCCGCCACGGCAAATCGCGTGTTCCTGTATTCAAAAGCATCATCTAGTTCCGGCAATTCGGCGATGATAACAAATGCGGCTGTGTATAACAACTGGGTGGATTTCATTGCAACTGTGACAGACGGCAGCCCCAAAAAGAGCTTTGAGGTTACTGCCGGAGGAAACACCTTATCCGCGACAGCAACGACCGACAACAGCCCAAATCTGGAGACATCGACGCTGGCCCTGTTCACCGGGCGCGTCAGAGACCAGAACTGCCCCGGTAAAATGGGAGAGCTTATCATGGAAATAGGCTCCGGTTTCTCTACCGTCGCGGCGCACCTCATCCCCGTTGAACGGCTGTCCGATAACATCAAAGGCTACTACGAGACCATCAGCGGCGCGTTTTATCCGTCTGACGGTTCAAGCGACTTTTCAGGAGGATAAGCTATGAATTACAACTACAATTTTGCAAAACTCGTCGACGGTGCGCCGGAATATGCGCCGTCGAAGCTGCAAAACGTTCCCGTCGAGTTCCCGCCCGCGGAAGAGGGCGGCGAGCCGGAGATCATGCTGTGCACCGTGTCCAACCCCACGGCGGAGCAGTACGCGGCGGCGGGGTATCTGCCCGTGGTCGACGCCATGCCGGACGACGCGCCGGAGGGCCAGCACTACGAGCCGGACGGCTGGGCCGAGGAAAACGGCCAGATCGTGCGGACGTGGGCGCTGGTGGACGATCCTGCGCCGTCTGACGAGGACGAGATCAGCGCCGAGGAGGCGCTGGACATTATCTTCGGAGGTGATGAAAATGCCGTGGACTAGAGGCAAGGCCAAGGGTAAGCGCGCCCAGTTGGAGGCGCTGTCCGCCACGATGACCGACGAGGCCGCCGCGGCTGTGCCGATGTGGGCCGAGGCGTGGCAGAAGGGCACCAACGAGGCGCCGATCCACTACGCCGCCGACGGCAAGCGCTGGCGCGATCCCTTCGACGGGCACCTGTACCGGGTGCGCTCCGGCATGGATCACGACGCGCCGGACGATGACAACTACGCGCCGAGCCGCGCTCACAGTCTGTGGGAGTCTGTTGCCGAAGCGGGCGAGGACGGAAGCCTGGCGCATCCGTTCACGTTCGTCTCCGGCATGGCTGTTACCCTGGGGCTGTACTACAAGGACGGCGCGTTGCTGTGCCGGTGCACGCGCTCCGAGGCTGCCCTATGGGGCGAGCTGGAGAGCTTCATCGGGAGCTACATGGAGGTGGTAGCATGACTTACAAGGTCGTATTCTGCACCATCCTGGGCGCGATCGGCGGCATCTTCCTGCAGATCTTCGGCGCCTGGAACTTCGCACTGACGGTGCTGGTCATCTGCATGGGCATCGACTACGCCACCGGCGTGATCCTGGCCCTGGTGTTTCAGGCATCGCCCAAGAGCGCTGAGGGCGGTCTCGACAGCAACGTCGGGTGGAAGGGCCTGGTCCGCAAGGTGGCCACGCTTGTGATTGTGTTAGTGGCCCACTTCGTCGACGTCCTGATCGGCACCGAGTACATCCGCGACGCGGTGGTCATCGCCTTCGTTGTCAACGAGATCGTCTCCATCCTGGAAAACTGCGGCTTGATGGGCGTGCCGATTCCGAATATTATTTTGCGAGGGATCGACGTCCTGCGGCAGCGCACACAGCCCCCGGATGAGACGGCAGGGGAGGGCGAGCGCCATGACTGAGCAGGAGCTCCGGAATAAGGTTGTTTCCAACATGGTCGGCTGGGAGGGCGCGCAGCGCGGCGACGCCCGCCACGCGGAGATCCTGTCCATCTACAACGGCTATAAGCCCCTGGCACGCGGCTACACCGTCCAGAAGAATGACGCCTACTGCGCCACCACCGCCTCCGCCGCCTATATCAAGGCCGGAATCGCCGCTTACACCGGCACCGAGTGCGGCGTCGGCCAGTGGGTGGAGATCGCGCGGAAGAAGGGCATCTGGTTCGAAAACGACGCCTACACGCCAAAGGTCGGCGACGCCGTCTGCTACGACTGGGACGATTCCGGATCGGGTGATAACCTGGGCTACCCCGATCACGTCGGTATCGTGATCTCCGTGTCCGGCAGCTCGTTCGTCGTGCTCGAAGGCAACATCAACGGCGGCAAGGTCGGCCGCCGGAACATGCAGGTGAATGGCCGCTATATCCGGGGCTTCATCTGCCCGGACTTTGCCGCTATTGCCGCCGAGCTGGGCGGCGAGGACGCGCCGAAGAAGACGGTCGAGCAGCTGGCGGCGGAGGTTATGCGAGGCCTCTGGGGCGGCGGTACGGAGCGCAGAGAGCGCCTGGAGGCCGCGGGCTACGACTACGAGGCCGTGCAGGCTGCGGTCAAGGCGCTGTACTACCAGCCGGTAGAGGACGCGCCTGTGCAGGATGACGTCGAGACGCCGCCGGAGCCCACCAACGAGCGCGACCGGCTGCTGGCGATCCTGGGTGACCAGTGGGTCGAGACATACGCCGACGTGCCCGAGTGGGCCAAGCCGGAGGTGCGTGAGCTGATCGAGATCGGCGCCCTCGCCGGCATCCGGGAGGCCGGGACCATCGAGGAGACGGTGATCCGCGGCACGGTCAACGGTCTGATCCGGCCCGCCATCGTCGCCCTGCGCGCCATCAATGCGCACCTGGCAGCCTATCCCGAATAACATAAAGCCCCTCCAGGATCACCCGATCCCGGAGGGGCTTTATAGGTTTTCGGAATATGGACCACCGTACGCCCAAAGGTTATAAATCCGGCGTAAAATAAAAATCAAATGTGCCCTCGGGTTTGTTGTAGACGATCTTGTCTATGACGGATCTGAGGGCTTTATTTTTTTCCAGCTCGGAGTGGGTCGGGTCTTTGAGGATCACGAGGACGTCGGCGACCTTTTCCCGGAGGACGGCGGGATCGGGGGCCGCGGGCCTGGCCTGTGTCTCTTTGTCTCTGGCGGCGCGCAGGCGGTCCAGGGCGGCGGTGATCTCGTCTCTGGCGTCTGTGTACTCCTCCTGGGAGAAAACGCCGTCCAGGAGCGCGGAGCGGGCCCGAGAGAGGCGCTGCTCTTCCGTGCGGATCAATCTGTCCCAATCCTGCGCAGGCGGCGCAGCGGGCGCAGGAGGCGGCGAGAAGCGGAACGCGCCGCTTTCCGTCAGGTCCTCCAGGTAGCTGATCACGGCCTCGTTCGCCCTGTCAAGGCCCAGGTGGTGGCTGACGCGGCACTGCCCCCGGGCGTATTTATGGCACTGCAGCGCGTTGTAGGCCTTCACGAAGGTCAGGGTGCTGCCGCAGTCGCCGCAGCGCATCAGGCCCTTGAGCATAAAGATCTTCGGGCTCTTCCGGTTCACGTTCTTCGGCTCGGTCCGGCGGGTCTGGAGCCTCGCCTGGACGCGCTGCCACAGCTCCGGGTCGATGATCGGCGGGTGCTTTCCGTCTACCAGCAGGACGTTGGAGCCGTCGTAGCCGGCGCGGTCGTAGTTGGCATGGCCCTGGGTGCTCCACCGGATTTTCCCGATGTATACGGGATTTCCCAGGATGTACGACACCCAGCGGTTATCCGGAACGTTGCCCCGGCGGGTGCGGACGCCCTGCGCGCCCAGCTCCACGGCCAGCTCGCGCATACCGGCGCCGCTGGCGTAACGCTCGAAGATCCAGCGCACGGTGGGCGCGTGTTCGTTCGGCTCGAAGGTCTTGTTGCGGCAGGTGTAGCCGAAGGGCGCGGTGCCCATGGCCTCGCCCCGGGCGGCCTTTTCCTTCATGCTGCGCCGGACCTCTCCGGCCAGGTTGATCAGGTAGTACTCGTCCATCCACTCGACGATGCGCTCGATCAGGGAGTCGAAGGGGCCGTCGCCGGAGGGCTCGGAGATGGAGCGCACGTCCACGCCGCGCCGGCGGAGCAGGTTCTTGTAGACGATGGCCTCCTCCTGATTACGGGCGAAGCGGGAATACTTCCAGACGTAGATGGCCGTGAAGGGCGGCGTCTTTCCCTCCTTTGCCGTGGCGATCATCAGCCGGAAGCCGGGGCGCTTGTCGGCGGACTTGCCGCTGATCCCCTCGTCCCGGAAGACGTACTCCTCCGGGATCAGGCAGCCTTCGCGCTTCGCGTGGTCCCGGATGGCCTTGAGCTGGCTCTCCGGGCTGTATTCCGTCTGGTCTTCGGTGGATACGCGGATGTAGGCGGCGGCGAGCTTCAGGGGCATGGCGTCAGTCTCCCTCGCCCAGATAGTCGCTGATCTTGTCGAGGGCCTTGTATGCGTCGTCCTCGTAGCCATTATAGGTCTTCTTGAAGTTTGCGGCGGTGCCGGAGGGCTCTCCGACGCACATGCCTAGGCCATAGATCGCGGTGACGGCGTCTTCTGCCTGTTTGAGGATCTTCTCCGCGTTTTCCTTGCCCCATTCGTCGGCGGCCAGGGTCTTGTAGTATTCGGTGAGGATCCCGAACCTGTCGGCGATCGCGTCGAAGTCGACGCTGGGTTCGACGGTTTTGACGTAGGCGGCGAGCTCGTCGAAGCGGCCGCCGGCGGAGAGATCGTTTTCCGCCAGGTACTTCTGCATTGTGGAGCAGATGAAGTAAAGGTCGTTCAGGTTTCTGTTTGCGGACGCGTTGAAGTTGGTCAGCTTTGTACGGAATTCAAGCTCTTCTCTGGATTTCGGCTCCGAGGATTTCGCCGCGCCGCACCCGGCGAGGGAGAGGAGCAGAACGAGGGCCAGAAGCAGGGACAGTATGCGTTTCATGGGGCTACCTCCTGGAAAAGTTCGGTTTTTGGTACATCTGTCAGTTTATACTATTCTCCCATCAAAAACAACGGTTCAGGAGGTAGAAAGATGGACAGAAAAGAAGAAATGATCGTAGAAGTTTTGCGGCTGCTGCGGGCGGCGGAGGACAGGCTGGTGGAGTTTGTCTATTATTTGCTGGTGCAATATCCGCAGGAATAGGGAATTTCCCGGCAAATTCGAAAGCGTTTGCGAATTTGGCAAAATGACGAAGGCATGAAGAAGGCCCTCCGGCTATTCGCCGGAGGGCTTCTCCATTTGTTCGTAGGCCTGGCGCACGATCCGCTCCAGGACCTCCCACTCCGGCCCGGCCGGGTCGAAGCGCAGCAGGGTGGTGATCAGGGCGGAGCGGATGCTCTCGGGCCTGTCGGCCAGGAGCTGGCCGACGTAGCGGGAGAGCTCCTGCTCCCTGGACGCCGGCGCGGTCATGTCGCCCTCGCCGGTGCGGAGCCAGTGCTCGTTTACGTTGAATACTCGGCAGATATCGTCGATTGTTCGATCTGCGGGGGTGCGTCTGCCGGATTCAAGCATCCAGACATAGTTTTGAGATACTTTGATTCTCTCGCCAAACTCGGCCTGGGTTAGTTTGTTGGCCTCTCTGATTTTGGCGATTCGCTTGTTCAAGTGCATCACCTCCATTGGTACTATACAGCAATAATCTAACCATGTCAATATTTTTCTTTGAAATCGTATTGACAGCATCTAACTGAGGTGTTATACTGTCCTTACAAAGTAAGATTGGAGGTGATCACATGGCCGATGCGGAAAAGAATCTGGTGGAGATCTTCGCCAAGCTGCCGGTGGAGGTGCAGCGGCGTGTCCTGGACATGGCCGCCGGCGCAAAGCTGGCACTGGAAGTCACGGAGGCCGCCGAGAAGAAAACGGCGTGAGCGGGCCGCAGGCGGGCGCAGGGCGCGGAACGAGCCCCGGGGGAATGGTGCAACACCACCCCGGACGGAAAAACCGCCCAGCGGCCCGCCAGCGGGCCGGAGCAGGGAAGAGACAACAGGAAAGGAGGGTGATCTTGCGCTACAAGATCGTATTGGAAGTATTGACGGACGACCCGCAGGGGGCCAAGGAGGCGCTGGCCATGGCCGTGGAGCGCCGGGGCTCCTGCTGGGTCGTGGAGGTCGAGCCGCTGGAGGAGCAGGCGACCATGGAGGGCGTGCTGCAAGCCGCAGCCGCCGCCAGGAAGCAGCTGGAGGCGGCGATGGAAGGGAGGCCGCGGAAAGCATATGGCATCTGACTGTAAATTCTGCGAAAAGCTGGAGCTTTACAAGGACCTCCGCAAAGAAACTTCGGACGAGTTCGGCGAGGACTATGCCGTCGCCCTGGTGGTGCGGACCTGGCACAAGCCGCAAGGGAAGCGGGCCGCGGGAAGAACTATGTCCTTCCGTTATCGGGGCCTCGGATGGAAGCTGAACTACTGCCCGGAGTGTGGCAAGAAGTTGGGAGGGAAATCATGACTGACTGCGAATGGATCCTGTCCGAGCTCCGGAAGGGGCGCGGGCTGACGGCCTGGGACTGCATCCGGGAGCGGGGCTGCACGAAGCTCAACTCCAGGATCAGCGACCTGCGCCGGAAAGGCTTCGAGATCAAGACCGAGATGGTCAACGGTACCAACCGCCGGGGAGAGCACGTGCATTACGCGGTCTACCGGCTGGAGGCTGAACCGGACCCGGAACCGAAGAGCGCCTGAGGCGCATACCGTACAGAAGGGAGGGATAGACAGTGCGGCAAGGCCAGCGAATCCAATGCCGGGGCTTCGTCCCGGATGAAAACGGTGAATATCGGTGCGTGGAGGATATGACGCCGGAGGAGCGGGCCGAGCTCGGGCGGCGTCTGATCCGGCGGATGGGCCAGGCCCTGAACGAGCACTACTCCGCGCACCCGGAAGATTATAAAACGCTATGAGGAGGTAGCACTGAATGAATGAGCAAGAGATCACCCACCTGGAGCATGTGTTTATCCTGGAATCTGCTACGGGTAAGTGGACGGACGCCCAGGTCAAGGCCGTGCGGGCGTTCTGCAAGCGGCTGCGCGACGAGCTGGCCTTCAAGCTGGCGAAGGAGGCCGCCGGATGAGCGGCATGGAGCATGTGGAGCGGGTGGCCCGGTGCTATGCCGAGCAGAACGGCGGGCTGGACATTCGGGTGAAGCGGTTCAACAAGAGCCGCCCCGGCTGCGACGTGCAGATCGCGCTGGACGTGCCCGCCGGACCGTACGCGGGGATCCGGGTCTTTCTCCTGGAGGAGCTCCGGGAGCCGACGCCCCAGGAGTGGACGCTGTTCCGCTCGAAGCAGAACCTGGGCTATTTCGTCGCCGTCTGCTTCGAGGCCTCGATGGCCATGGCGGCGATCGGTAACTACTTGCACCTGCGGCCCGGCCAGCGCTTCGCCGCCGGTGTGCCGGTGTTCAAGGGGGTGCGGGCCGGATGAAGACCATGCCGGCGCGGCTGGTGGACCTGAAGATCCGGCAGTACCCGAAGGCGCAGACCCTGCTGACGCTGGACATCAAGGGCGACATCGCCGAGGAGTACGACCGGCTGAAGGACAAGGAGGTCACCGTCACCATCCAGCCGAAGAGCCGCCACCGGTCGCTGGACGCGAACGCCTACGCCTGGAAGCTCATGGATCAGCTAGCTGATGCGCTCACCGTGAAGCGGGCCAAGCCCTTCACGGCAGTGGACGTCTACCGGGACGCGATCCTGCAGATCCCCGGCGTCAGTGAACGGCTGCTTGTTCAGGACGCCGCGGTAGAGCGGCTTCGGCGCGGCTGGGAGCATAACGGCATCGGCTGGCAATCCGAGGTCCTGCCGTCGGCTTATCCCGGCTACGTGACCGTGATTCTGTATTACGGCTCCAGCAGTTACGACACCCGGCAGATGGGCGCGCTGCTGGACTATCTGATCGCCTTGGGACAAGAGCTCGGCGTGCCGACGGATACGCCGGAGCAGGTGGAAAAGTATAAATATTATTGGGCCCAAGCCCAGGCGGAAAGGAAATGATTATGGTAACTTGGAAGATCCTGCTGGTGTTCACCGGCGGCCTGTTGATGGGCGCGATCGGCAGCTTCATCGTCGCCGTGCATGTGACGGCGCGGAACTTCGCCGAGATCATGGCCGAGGCGCTTGTCAGGGGCAGATATGAGGCAAACGGCCGCGTTTTCAAGATCGAGGAGGTGGAAAACGATGATGAATAAGGTGCTGCTCATGGGCCGGCTGACGAAGACCCCAGAGCTGACAAAGGCAGGCTCCGGCGCGTCCGTGCTCCGGTTCTCCCTGGCGGTGGCGCACGATTACGTAAACAAGGACAGCGGAGAGCGGGGCGTGGACTTCATCGACTGCGTCACCTTCGACGGGACGGCGGATTTCATCGCCTGGTATTTCGGCAAGGGCGACATGATCGCCGTCTGCGGCCGGCTGCAGGTCCGCAGCTGGAAGGACGAGGACGGATACAAACGGCGCAGCACGGAGGTCAAGGTGGAGCAGGCCTGGTTCTGCGGCGCGAAGCGGGCCTCCAGGCAGGAGGATCCCGGCGCGCTCGCCGACGGCCTGCCTTCCATGGAGGAGCTCAATCAGATCTTCCCGCCGGAAGACGTGGGCGAGCTGCCGTTATGAGCGATCGGGAGAAGCGGTTCTATTGGCTGAAGCTGCAGGAGAACTTCTTCGACGATCTCAAGATCAAGCGCATGCGGAAGCTCGCCGGCGGCGACACGCTGACAATCATCTATCTGAAGCTCCAGCTCCTGTCCCTGCGGGACGGCGGCCTGCTGACCTTTCAGGGCTTCGACTCGTCGATCTATGACGAGCTGGCGCTGGAGATCGACGAAGAACCGGACAATGTGCAGATGCTGATCAACTACCTGACGCACGTCGGCCTGGCAGAGTTCTGCGACGACAAGGTCCTGCTTCCGGATGTAGTGAACAATACCGGGACGGAGGGTTCCTCGGCGGAGCGGATGCGCCGGGCCAGGGCAAAACTGCAAAGCCAGGTCCTGCCCTGTCTGCCCTCGGATTTCGGCGAGAATCCACTCTAGCGTCACATTGTGCGCACATTGTGACGCTAGAGTATAAGAGTTTAAGAGTTTAAGATATTAATACTCTCTCTGAATCAAGGTGCAACATTGCGTTTGCCGGAAAGCAGTTTTCAACAGGCTTTTCGACAGACTTATCAACAAAGGAGGCAATATGAGCTTACAAACTGCGATCGCCGCCATTGAGCAGCAGCAGCCGAAGCAGCGCACCGACGTCTGGATGGTTGGGGAGCAGCTCAAGGACATGCTGCGGGCCAATCCCCAATGGGCCGACATGGTGGAGCGCGATCTCAAGAACAAAGAGCAGTCGCTGGAGGCGGTGGCGAAAAAGATCCGCGAGCTGGCGAAGAAGAACAAGACCGGCAACTTCGGATGCGTCACGCCGGCGGAGGCGGAGAAGATCATCCGGGAGACCTACGGCATTCCCGAAGAGGGGGCAGGGCCCGCGCCGGCGGCGGACAGCGTGATCAACCTGGAGGAGTTCTTCTGATGGAGCAGATCGATTATGCGCCGCTGCTTCCACTGCGGCCTTCCATCGAGGAGCAGCAGATGATCCTCGATTCTGTCGATCCGTTTCAGTACATCATCTATCGCTCCGGTTGGACGGTGGACTGGATGACGGGGATGAAGCATCGGGCGGTGAAGTGCTCCTGCACCGCCTGCGGTGCGGATTGGTATTCTGACCGATACGACGGGCGCGGCAGCGGTCCCTTCGGTTTCTGGAACGGCGAGGTCGGTGTATCTGTCGGCGTGCAGAATAACCAGGAGACGATCTGCCCGGCCTGCGGCGCGAAGGTTTTCGCCCGGCATGTTTCGTCCTTCCAGTACCGCATCTGTGATCACTACTTCCGCATGACGGTGGGCCGGGTGCTGGACCGGCTGGTGCTCCTGGGCTGGGTGATCCAGCGGGAGGCCGACAAGGACGGCAGGGTCTACCAGTCGATCAAGCCTTATGAGGCCTACGTGGTCGAGAAGAAAAAGGTCGTGAAGCTGTCCGGCTATATCAAGAATATAACCGCGGTTCACCTGATGGGTGTCTGGGGCCAGATGGGGCGCTGCTGTGATACCTGGCTGGTTGAGAATAATCTGATCGGTTTTAGCCCGGAGATTCTGGAAGGTACTACGGCAGAAAACAGCAAGCTGGACCTGTATATGGCAGCCGGCGGCGGTGATAAGCTCCCGGTTAGCTACCTGCGGCTGTGGATCAGGCACCGGAACGTGGAGAACCTGTTGACCTGCGGCGCTGGTGAGTATCTTGTTCGGGAGATCATGTATAATCTGTCGATGTCCTACGGCTACTACTCGCACTACATCATGTCGGGGATACCGGACTGCCGAAGCATCAACTGGCGGGAAAAGAAGCCGACGAAGATGCTGAATCTGAACCGGGAGGAGCTTCGGGCGATGATCGCCGGCGGCTGGGACGGCTTGTGGCTGGAGGTCTACAAGAGCCTGCGCCGGCAGGGGCCGGTTGAGCTTCCGGCGGATATGGAGCGGGTCAGACAGGCCCCCGAGACCCGGGTTAGGCTTGCGCTTGAGAAGGACTGGCCGCTGCTGAAGATGCTGCGATACTGCGACAAGAAGAAGGGCCGGAAGCTGGAGACGCTTATGGATTACTGGGACATGGCCTTAAAGGTCGGCTGGAATCTGGAAGACGATAGTCTGCGCTGGCCCCGCGATCTGAAGCGGCAGCACGACAAGGCGCTGGAGGCTAAGAAGGAATTTGATGCGCTGGATGCCGCCGCGAAAAAGAAGCGGGGCATCGTGCGGCGTCGGAAGGGCTTCGAGAAGACGGCCCTGCTCATGGGCCGCTACAGCTTCGCCGCCGACGGTATCATGATCGGGCCTTGTCCGACAGAGGAGGAGCTGATCCGTGAGGGGGAACTTCTCAGCCATTGCGTTTCGATGTATGCAGAACGGATTTCCGCGGGAACGACATCGATCTTCCTGATCCGCCGGGAGGCGGAGCCTGACCGGCCATGGTATACGCTGGAGCTGGACCCGAAGGAGCTGACCGTCCTGCAAAATCACGGAAAGAAGAATTGCGACCCGACGAAGGAGGTCAACGCCTTTGTCGAGCTGTGGAAAAAAACCAAGCTGAAGAAAAAGGAGAGTGCAGCATGACAGATTTAACAACGACCAGAACGCCGGAAGTCATTGCGGCAGAGATCCGCGCGCTGACGTCTACGGCGCTTTCGACGATTATTGAGATCGGGCGGCGGTTTGCCGAGGCCAAGGCCATGATCCCGCATGGGGAATGGGGCAACTGGCTGAAGGAATCGACCGGATACAGCCAGCGGACGGCGCAGAACTTCATGCGTCTGTATGAGGCATACGGCGACGAGCAGGGCAGTCTTTTCGGCGCTTCGGCAAAAACGAAAGCGTTTGCGGATTTGCCGTATTCCAAGGCCCTGGCTTTGCTGTCCGTGTCGGAGGAGGAGCGGGAGGAATTTGCCGAGGCGGTGGACGCGGCGGGCATCAGCCTCCGGGAGCTTCAGGAGAAGATCAAGGAGCGGGATCGGGATGTCGAAGCCGCCCGGATGGCGCTGGAGAGCTCCAAGACCTACAATCGGGATCTGGAGGCCGCCCTCCGGGAGGCGCGGGAGGATCTCAACGCAGCGCAGGACACGATTCAGGAGCTGCAGCAGCGGCCGGTGGAGGTCGCTGTCCGCGATCCCTCGCCGGAGGAGCTGGACGCGCTGGTCGCGGACCGGCTCCGGGAGAGCGACGAGGCCCACGCCCGGGTGCTGGCCGGCGCGGACGAAGCAAAGCGCAAGGTGGAGCTCGACCTGGCCAAGGCCAACCAGGAGGCCGCGACCCTGAAAGAGAAGATCAGGAAGCTCAAGGCCGAGCAGGAGAAGGCCGTGGAGGCCGCGAAGGCCGAGGGCAAGAAGGACGCCGCGGAGAAGCTGGCCGAGCTTCAGCAGAAGCTGGCGGTGGCGGAGAGCGACGTCCGGACGCTGACCGATCAGAAGGTGAGCCTGGAGAAGAGCGCCACCATGGCCCAGGAGCCGGTGATCACATTCCGGGCTTACTTCGTCCAGTGGCAGCGAGCGCACAAGGAAATGCTGGAGGCGCTGGAGCGGGCCGCCGAGGAGCCGGCGAAGAAGCTCAAGGCAGCCATGAAGGCCCAGCTTGAGGCCTGGCTGAAGGAGGTATAGCATGGATTCGGGCGTGTTTTTTGAAGGCGTGAAAATGCCGCAGAACTGTCTGGAGTGTCCGATGGTCCATAAGGAAGGGCAAAATCCGATTTTTGCCCGCTACTATTGCAGGGCTAAGGTCATGGTATCGATTTATCATACGGAGGCGGCTGCCGGCCGGCGCGAAGGCTGCCCGGCGCGGGAAATGAAAATGTGCAGTTATGTGAGTCTGCTATATGGTCCTGGCTATGTTCCGGAGGAGGGAGGCCGCGTATGAGTTTGATCCAGAAGTATCAGATCGCTGTTGCCGTGATGGCGCTGGTGATCTTCGGGCTGGATTTGCTCGTGGTGATCCTGGCTACGGCGCTGCGGGCGGAGCGGCAGGACCGCAAGATCGACCGGGGCCGCCGGCGTCAGCGCCGGATCGAGCGGCGGCAGCGTCCGCCGCAGACGTTGGCGGGCGTGGAGAGTATGCGGAAGGGGGGCCGGGTGTCGTGACCGTAGGGGAAAAGATCGTCTTTGAGCGGAAGCGGCTGGGCCTGTCTCAGACGGAGCTCGGGAAGCGGGCCGGTCTGGCCCAGGGCGTGCTCAGCCGGATCGAGGACGGCTCGACAACGAATCCGCAGATGACAACGCTGTTGCGGGTGGCCGACGCGCTCGGCCTGACGGTGGAGGAGCTGGGCGCTCCGAAGTCGAAGCGGGCGCAGCGGGTGGGCGACTTCACTCCGCGCTTCGCGTATTGCCGGAAGGCGACCGGACACAGCCAGTCCGACGCGGCCCGGCGGCTGGGGATCCGGTCGGCGACGCTGGCGATGTATGAAGGTCTGGTGCAGATCCCGCCGGCGTGGATGGTCCTGAAGATGGCGAAGCTGTACGGCGTGCCGGCGGACTTCCTCCTCGGCAGGGAGCAGGATACATACCGCGGCCGGTTCTGTGTCGCCGCGTACTGCGAAGCGGGCCTTCTGCACGACCACTGCTGCCTCGACTGCGAGGACCGGGAAGGCTGCGCCGAGGCCTGCGAGAACAGACCGGAGCGGTGCGGCGTCTGCCGGACCAAGCGGCCTCATGAAATGTTCAAGAAGGGAGAGACGGGCTGATGATCACACGGGCGGCGATCGATGAGTATATCGGGCTCATGGAGCAGCTCAACGCTGCCCGTGCGGCGTATCATGAGATCGAGCTGCGGGCTCATCCGGGCTCGTCGACAGCGGACCGTGGACCGCGCAGCTCCGGGAACAGCCGGAAGACGGAGACGCTGGGGATCAAGCTGGCGGAGGCTGACGAGATCCTCGGCGTGTCCCGGCTGGAGCGGGCCGTGGCGGTCCGGCGGGCGGATATGGTCCGATACATCAGCAGCCTGCCGGACGCGCTGACGCGGAAAGTCATGCTGCACCGGGTCCTGGAGGGGCTGCCCTGGAAGGAAGTGGCGAGCCTTTGCGGAGCGGGCGTCAGTGAGGACGCGGTGCAGATGCGGTTCGCACGGGCAGTGCGGAAGCTGGCCTAGCGTTGGTTCGCGTTGGTTCGTGTTGGCTGCTGTTGGCTCGTGTTGGTTCATGTTGGTCATTGTTGGCTCGTGTTGCTTGAAGTTGGTTGAATCTGCTGATATGGTTAAAATGCAAATAGCTGAGTACGGGCCGGCGCCTAGGGAACGCCGGTCCGTTGCCTTGTTCGTATACCTCCTATTCTTTCTAAGCCTCTCGGCCCGTAATGACGCTCGCCGGCGACGGTGCTCCAGTGCAATTCTGGTCGGGCAACCTTAAAACATGAGACGATGCTTTCTGTGCGGCAAGACGGTGAACCTGGAGCGGCACCACCTTTTTGGTGCGGCGCACCGGGACCTGTCAGACCGGCTCGGGCTGGTCGTGGACCTGTGCGCATGGTGTCACCGGGAAGGTCCGGACGCCGCGCACCGGTCCGCCGAGACCATGCAGCTGCTGCACGAGTACGGGCAGCGTAAAGCGATGCATGACTTCGGCTGGACGGTCGAAGCGTTCACTGCGAGATTTGGGAAGAGCTATGTCGACACTGAAGGAGCAGGGGTTCTACAAGACGAACGCCTGGAAGCGCCTGCGGATCCAGGCGCTGAACCGTGACCACTGGCTTTGCCGGGAGTGCCTGCGGCAGGGGAGGATCCGGACCGCGAAAGAGGTCCACCACATCAAGCCGCTGGAGGATTTCCCGGAGCTGGGGCTGCGGCTCGATAACCTGGAGAGCCTGTGCCATGACTGTCATGAGGCAACGAAGGATCGGAGCCGGAAGACGGTGGCGGTGCCGGGCGTGAGGATCATTCAGGCGTGATGAATAAATACCCGGCGGGCATGTACTATCCCCCCTCCCCAAAAAACTGAAAAGTGGGGGGTGTTCGACA
>Ga0310696_10003751_pt1 | contig 18876 bp, 15 predicted proteins | sample AusTroGonzalo_MG_4_FD_203885 | JGI IMG/M metagenome (GOLD analysis project Ga0310696, IMG submission 203885) | Bovine rumen microbial communities from tropical cattle in Woodstock, Queensland, Australia - Gonzalo_02 (v2) (version 2) | ecosystem: Host-associated > Mammals > Digestive system >...
GGCTTTATTCCAATATATTATCGCAAATTCCGCCGTGCTTGATATCGATGAGAAGCTTGAGGTTCCCCGCCGCACTTACATCGCCGCGCTCAAGGAGATGAACGCCTCCACGCCGATGTATCCGGATGCAAACAGCACGATGCGCACCACTTTCGGAACCATTTGCGACTACTATCCTGCCGACGGTGTGCATTACAACTACTACACCACCACGAAAGGCATTTTAGAGAAAGAGAAACCCGGCGACTTCGAATTTGATGTTCCCGCCAAACTGAAAGAACTCATCCTGAAGAAAGATTTCGGCCAATATTTAGACAAAGACGGAACGATGCACGTTTGCTTCCTTTCCAACAACGACATCACCGGCGGTAACTCCGGCAGCCCGATCATGAATGGCAACGGAGAACTCATCGGTTTAGCCTTCGACGGTAACTGGGAGGCACTGAGCAGCGATATCGTGTTCAACACCGAGCTGCAGCGCTGCATCAACGTGGATGTACGCTACGTCCTGTTTGTCATCGACAAATTCGGTGGTGCCGGCTATCTTCTGAAAGAGATGGACGTGCGGAAATAAACCATCCCTCCTATCGGACGATTGACATTATTGTAGAGACGCCACAATGTGACGTCTCTACTTTTTTTGTATACTTTTTTTCCAACTGCCAGATAAACCTCTGACGAAAACGGAAAATGACGTGGAACGTCTCTATTCAACAATTGTCAGCTCCTGCATCAGATTCTGCGCATTAGCCATTTTGTCAATAATGAAAAGCAGATAACGCATATCCATGCAAATAGTGCGTTGCACCTGTTGCTCAAAGGAGATGTCGCCGCTCATAGCCTCCCAGTTGCCATCGAAAGCCAAACCAATGAGGTTGCCGTTGGCGTCGATGACCGGGCTGCCGGAATTGCCACCCGTAATGTCGTTAGTGGTAATGAAGTTGACCACCAGGTTGCCGTTTTTGTCGGCATAACGGCCGTAGTCGTGGTTCTCCCACAGTTTGATGAGGTCCTTCGGCACGTCGAATTCCCAGTCACCGGGTTTATACTTGGCCATCACGCCGTCGAGGGTGGTGATGTAGCTGTAGGTCACGGCATCGCGCGGCTCGCATTCTTGAACACTACCGTAGGTGAGGCGCATGGTGAAGTTGGCGTCGGGATAGAAGTTGCGGTCTTTCTGCATTTCCATCAAACCCTTCATATAGAGGCGCTCGGCGCGGCTATTGCTCACGCTTGAGGCTTGTTCATCTAACTCAAGGTACATCTCCACAATATTCATCATCAGGGCATAAATGGGGTCTTTGCTCAAGGACTTGGGCTTATCAAGCCATGCGTTCAGCCTATTTTCATCCACAAAGACAGACTTTGCGAAGGCATTGTTCACAAATGCGGTAAAATCACCGTGCGTTTTATCTCCCACCTTTTTAATCATTGACGGCAATTGATCAGGATTCACATCCTTGTAATAGAGATTCAGCAAGGCGATAGTGACATCACGGTCCAAGGCCATATTGTAATCTTTGAAGAAATCCTTCACCGAAGCCTTCATTCCTTGGGCATATTGCACAATCTTGTCCTGCGATACGGACTTTTGGTCTATGATATTGTTCAACCGTATGAAACGGGATGCGAAAGAGACAGCCTCGCCGCCGCGCCAGCCGGCCTCCCGACTGTAAATCAGGGCTTTCGTATATTTGTTTTGGTTATCCCAGTATTTGTCATACTCCTCGAAGATGCCGTCGTAGGTAGCCTTTCTGGTTTTATCCTCGTTCATCCATTGTTTGAAGGCCGCCTCTTGTTCCAGCCGTTTCTCATACACCTTGTTCTGCTGCAACTGCTTCACCTGGCCGATGTAGTATTTCCAGTAATTGCTCACGCTGGCCTGTTTGGAGGCGTATTGGATGAAGACTGCGGGGTCGGCATCCATGTGTTTGCGGTACTGCTCCAACTTGGTGGTGCGACAGGAAACAATGGCGGGACCTTCCAAATCTATAACGTTCTTTACCGCACCGGAAGAAGAGTAGCGGTCGGTGGAGCCAGGGTAGCCCAAAATCATAGTGTAATCACCTGGTTGAACACCTTTTAAGGAAATCGGCAGATAATGTTTCGACTTCATCGGAACATTGTCCTTGCTGTATGCGGCGGGGGAACCGTCGGGGGCGGCATAAACGCGGAAGATACAGAAATCGCCCTTGTGGCGCGGCCAGGTCCAGTTGTCGGTGTCGGCACCGTATTTGCCGATGCCCCACGGCGGACAAGCCACGAGACGCACGTCCTTGTACTCGTCGTAGACGAACAGGATGTACTGGTTGCCATGGTAGAACGGCACAATTTCGACACGCACGTCGCGTTTGCCTTTCTTCTCGATACGCAATTTCTTGCTGTTTTCCGCAATTTTCGCGTCACGCTCTTTCTCGGACATTTTGTCGGTCACACCGTTGAGCACAGCGGTCGTAACATCTTCGATATAAGTCAGAAAAAGCACGGAAAGTCCCTCGTTGGGGAGTTCTTCGGCCTTGCTGCGGGCCCAAAAACCGTCCTGCAGGTAGTCGTGCTCTACAGAAGCGTGGGACTGTACGTAGGAGAGGCCGCAGTGGTGGTTGGTAAGGAGCAGACCCTCGGGTGAAATCAACTCGCCGGTGCAGCCGCCGCCGAACTGCACGATGGCATCCTTGAGGCTAGGCTGATTGAAACTGAAGATCTGCTCGGCCGTCAACTTGCAACCAAGTCGCTGCATGTCAGCAAGATTTTGTCCATTGATGGAATACGGGAGCCACATGCCCTCATCGGCGCGTGCGCCCATCACAAGCATCACCAGTGTAATGCTCAAAAGGGTGATTTTCTTTCTCATTTTGCTTGATTTATTTGAAAGTGCAAAGGTAATAAAAATTCAAAATGCTGTTTTACTCAAAAAAATGATCGGCGGTAGGGTGCAAGCAACTGTCAGCGAGCGTACAAACAGATATATTGCCATCCCCCGCCAACCGCCGCAAACGGGGCAGAATATAATCCGCTTCCTCGAACAGGCGACGATAGACCTCATCTTCTACCAGAATATAATCATAATCAAACGTCAAAGCATGGGCCACCACTGCGGGCTTGTTCTTCATAACAGAATAGCCCTCCCGATCCATCATCACAAAAGGCAGGTTCTGCGGATAGGAAAACAGCGCCAAAAACCGAAGATCCTTAGAGCCGTAGCCGGTCTCCTCCAGCATTCGGTTAGCGGTTTTATACCGTATGGCGGTCTCCAAGGTCTCCACACCTTCCAAACGGCGAACTTTCTGCATATTGCATGCCTCTTTAGTCATAAATCCCACAAGCGTCAACACGACAGCCAGCATCGTAATACGACCCCACCGTGGCGAAGGATTCCGCAGAATGCACAACAACCCCGCAAACGACATCACAATGGGAAGATACATACTGTCGAGAAAGTAGTAGTCGTGGTCACAAAACTGCCTGGACATGGCGATGACAAACAGGATTTCGCCAAACACCCAAATGGCGACAAACCACCACAACGACAACCTCTTGTCTTCCGAATGGAGGCTTTTCCGTCTGACAATCAAGGTCACCAAAGCACCGATGGCCACCGCCACATAAAGCCAATGCTGCATCTGCTGGAAATAGTGGAAGCGCCAACGATCATGAACGTTCTGCATCACAATGTGCACTTCTTCCATATTTTTGACCGGAAGAAGACTCGCCAAAAATAGCGAACCGTATTCCTGCCGCAAATGCAAGCTCCACAACCACCAAGATGCGAAAAGTATCGCTCCTGCGACGAAAGGCAGCCATGAGGAACGCAAACAAGCCTCATGACGCCATATCCGGAGTATCTGAAAACAGGCGACCGCCACCCACAAAACGGCAAACGAGGTTCGAATCATCATGGACAGCGTCAGCAGGAATAGGCAAACGTAAAGTTCCCATGTTTTGTCGCTTCGCAAATAGAGGGCGTAAAACAGTAGTCCACCCATGGCCAACGACAATGCGGGCAGCGTGGGAAGGAAGGATGCGCTGTAGTAGGCAAACGACGGGGAAGTCGCGGTGAATGTGGCTACCAAAAGCGACTTCGCCCGCGAATCCGACAACACAAAAACCAGCAGGTAGAGCGCCCAAAGTCCAAAAATGGCGACCGTCAGTGTCCATCCTCTGAAAACCCAAGGTTCCGAGCTTCCTGTGACAGACATCAGCACCGCTACCACCCAATGGTGCAAGGGCAGGTCGCAACCGGTCACCAACGATTCCGGATCGTCGAACCCGAGCTGCTGCTTGTTGAAAATAAGCGTCTGTGGATGGAAGAAATCGCAACCGTTGTGGCGGAAACCCATAGCCAACGAGTAATTGTCCGCCTGCGCCCACGCATGAATATAGGCGGGGGGTTCATTCAAATGTGGGACACTGACAATCAACGCCACCGCAGCAATAGCAAGCAACGGCAGGATATGACATTTGAAACGTTGGATTAGCTGATCTCTCATTTTTGATATGACCTTCGTTATTCATTCTGTTATCCACAACAAGGGGTCAAGGCTTGTGAAACAACAGCAGATCCGAACCGCTAGCATAAACGGTATAAGTGCTGTCGGAAGGAACGCTGTTTTTATCACACAAGTAATATTCATAACCGTCCTTGAAATCTATGCTCACCTTGCCTTCGAAATAAAAATAGGCCATCATACTCCATTTGTCGTGAATGTCGTAATCGGCACCGATTATGGTGTTTTCCGGTATTTTTGAGCAAATCAAAGGAATGTCTTCAATAAAATCCTTATCCCTTCTTATTTTTCCGGCAAAATAAACATTTGATACCACGGCGGCGACAATCATCACCATTGACAATACTTTCACCAACCGTTCAAAAGTCCGGTTTGTGCGCAGATTTTCAATCAGAGGTTCCAGAAGCACGCCCGCAGCCAAAGCAACTATGGGGAATACGGTGATAAGGTAAAAAAAACGCTGTTTCAAACTGACCATCATAGGTAAAACGCCCGCCAACGCAAGCGTAAAAAAGACCATTGCCAGCTTTATATTCCTTCTCTGCCATGATTCACGCAGAACCTTTTGCTTCCACGCAATAAAAACTATAAGTCCGACAACGGCCAAAGGAAGAAGGATATCCTTGAAAAAAAAGAGAATGATAGTGAAACGGGAATCTACGGTTTGAATATGGCTTATGCTGTTCACCACTTGAACAGACATGTATGTTTGAAAAAATTGATTCGCCGGTGGGTAAAAAAGGAAAAGAGCCGCCAACGGCAACACCAAGGATGCAAACATGACGAATGTGTCAACAATGGGACGAGTCAACTTCGTTTCCCGCATAAAAAGCCAGTAAATCATCGGGAAAGCGAGCGGATACAGCCCCGTAAAGCCCTTCGTCAAGAAAGCCAATGCAAGCGAGATACCCGACAATACAACATACACAAATCTTTGATTTTCAATACTTTTCAGATATATAAGCACCGAGAGCATGACAAACACACTCATGGTGTTTTCCAAAAGGTTCTCCGTGGCACCCCATGACACACTCGGAACTAACACCCACAACAGGAGCACAATCCAAAAATCGGCTGTTTTTCCGCCAATGCACCGCCAAACAAAGAACATCAGGCATCCCGTACAAATGTAGGTCAAAACGGAATAGATTTTCGCCATGTACAGGCTTCCATTAAGCAGGAAAAATGGCGACTGGAGTAAATATGCAAGCGGAGGCTGCCCCCATGCCACCCAAGTTTCCGTAAGTCTGGGAACCCAAAAAGAGCTGAAACCTGCTGCCAAATTCTTACTCAATGTGGCATACCACAACCCATCCATAAACATCCCTTCTGTAAGGAAATGCGGGGAAATCAACACAAAAAACAGCCCTGTGATAATAAGGAAAGGACAAATGCTATATTTCATACACTCACCTAAAAAACAGTCCTAGCCCGACCACTTGTTGCTCTATAAAGAACTCATATATTCTAACGCTTCAGTTACTGTCATAGAAGGCAATTTAGCAACATCGCAAATGAGCGTAAAGAGTTTTTTCTCTTTCTCATCAACTTTACTATCCGCAAACATGACGACACCAATCAGTCCTGTCAAAAATTTCTTTTGTTCCGTATTCATTGCTTTGACGGTGTCAACAACCTTATCGGCCTTGATTTCAAAATCCACCATTTCTTTAAAAGCATCATACGAAATGCCAAAATTATTGAAATAAACCATTGCAGACTTTATTTCCGCGGGTTCAACTACCCCGTCCGCATTGGTCATGGTCAACACCAGGTTAACCACCGCGACCATCTGTTCTTTTGTGAATTGTAAATCACTTTTTTTGCAATATGTGTATAGTTCCATAATAAAAACACACTTTATCCGTGTCGTGTGCAACTGTTTGACGTTGCAAAAATAGAAAATATTCCGAAAAAACGATGACAAAGTGTGGAAATCTTGTTGTATTTTTGCCGTCTTAAAAATACAACGTTATGGCAAAGAAAAAAAGCAAGCCCCAAGGTCAGCAGTTTTTATCTCCCGAACAGTATTTGAAGCAGAAGGCGAGATCTCTGGAAATCGGAAAGTGCTACATTTCGGAGGATCTCACGGAATGCGGCGAAGGTGTCATTTTCGTCACCCGTCTTCATAAAGGCGGAAAAATCAGTATGGCGTTTTATCTCGTTGACACCTTTTGCTTGGGTATTAAAGACTCGTCCTATAAACTGAGAATGGAAGAGGAAAAGGTGCAGGAGTTTCTCACACACTACAAAAAGATGAATGAATGCAGTTATGAGGAGGCGCACAATTGGATATACGGTGCCATCGCATTTGCGGAGGAGGGCGGAATCGAGCCCGACAAGAGCTTCGAACTGACCCAATACATGCTGGAGGAGGACACCGATGACATCCCGCTTATTGAGTACGAATTCGGCAAGGACGGAGAGCATCTGCTGGTATGCCACACGGTGCAGGAGGCGAACCGCTATCTCCCGACGTTGAGGAAGCACCTTGGAAACGATGTCAAATTTGTCATTGAAGACGGGAGGTATGATTTGCCGCAATTGGACGAAGAAACAATGCTGGAACGATTGAGAAACTGGCAGGACAGCCCTATGTTCAAGAGATACGGTCCCGACACGGAATACACCTACCAGCATCCGGAATATCCTGACACCCTCCACCTCACCACCCCTGATTGGTTCTACGACGAGTTGCACAGCCCATCCAACAGTATCTACTTAAAAGAAGACCTCGTGAAGCGGATTTTGGAGTTGCCGTATGACCTCGTGCGGGAGAATCTGGAGCGCATCATTCTATACCACATCGGGTTAACATGCGAAGGTATTCCCGGCGATTACGAAAAAGGCAGATTCACGGGTATTATCGGCAATTCTGTCATGTTGCTGGGAGAGGTGGGCAATGCGGACAGCAGTCTTGACGTGGTTTTGGAAGTGCTGCGCCAAAACAGCGACTTTTATGAGTACCATTTCGGCGATGCCGGGAATGAGGTCTTTACGCCGACACTTTATCTTCTGGGACAGAACCGGTTGGATGTGTTGATGAGTTTTGTGGAAGAGGAAGGTCTGTACACGTATGCCAAGTACCATATTTTCCCAACTGTCATGCAGATAGGTTTGCATCAGTTGGAACGTCGCAGCGAAATTCTCGGTTGGTTCAAGAATGTCATCCGCTTTGCCATTGAGAAACTTCCAGAGACGCAATGGTTTGACAGCACTCTTGCAGGGCTTATGGTATGCAATTTGATAGACTTACAAGCCAAAGAATTGCTACCCGACATTAAAAGGTTGTTCGACACAAACTTAGTTGAATTAGGAACCTGCGGCGACTACTCCAGCGTTGTCCGCGACATCGTTGACCCGCGCCTCGCTGGTCGGCCGGAAGACTGCATCTTTGATATTTACGAGCGTTTCGCAGATATGAGGAGGAGGTGGGAGCGGTAAAGTGTTTATGGCAATTCTTTTCCGTACAGTTTCACCAACATTCGAGCCTCGTCCAGAAACTGTTTCCGCAACCATTTCGGGTGTGTGATTTCGATGTCGGAACCGATAGAACGCAGGGCTTGCAAGAAGTCCGGGGTGGGGACAAGACGCAATTCAAACTCACCGGGACGGATTTCCTTCTGACTGTGATGCAGCGGCAATGAACGGAGATAAGGTGTACGGAAATCATTGGCTTTCAGACGGATGGTCTCCACCTCGGCATCCATCATCATGGCACCGAAGAAACGGGAGAAATAGTCTGAAGCATCAAAATCTTTGGAGAGACTGAAGGTTTTGTTCGTGACCGTTACTGCACTCATGCGGTCAAGGGCGTAGAGGCGCAGAGTTGTGTGGAAGTCCGCCTTGACCAGCAAATACCAACGGTGATTGGCATAGCGGAGGGCGTACGGGCAGACCTCGAATTCACGGGCCTTCTGCATCTCGAAACTCTGATAGACGATGGTAATCCGGCGGTTGTCGCGCATAGCGGTGGTGATGTCTTCCAAGAAGGTGTTTCCGTCCCCCGACACGTTGTCCATGAGGATGCGCGGCATCAGGTTTCGGTTTTCACGCAGCAGATGGTTCACGGAAAAGGCAGAAAGCAGAAACTTGCGGATATTCCGGGTCTGTTCTTCCAGATTGTCGGCTATGTGATAGACATTGGCGGAGCGGTCGCAGGCGATGCGGATGCCGAACAGCTCCTCAATGGCCTCGCGCATCCGGGCGAATGTACGGCGCGGAATCGTCTTCTCTCCGTTCTTGTTGAGGGCAGACTTTTCCCAAAGCCGGTCTATTTCCTCCTTGGTGAGCCGACGGTTAGGAGAGAGTTGCTCCACGAGCCAGAGGTAGCGGTTGAAAAGATTGGTCGGGGTCATAAGGATTGCCAGTAGCGGGTTTTGAGGTAGGTGATGAGGTCTTTGTATTTGGCATTGCTTTCGAGCGGGGAAAGGAGGGATTGGGGGTCGATAATGCGGAATTTGGAATTCGGTTCCAACATTGGCACAAATTCCTTTTCCACAGCGTCTCGCAACACCTTGTTTCTCTCTGGAATGACAACTAAATGAAACATATTATTGGCCAAACCTCTGTTTATCAAACCTTCAGTTAGTATAGTCTGACGCATGAGTTCATAACTTGGTTCTTGAAAGTAGATGGAATGCGCTACTCCGTTCTCTGGAGTTTTTAACCTTCTGGATTCTATGATTCCGGCTCCGTATCGATTAAGACGGGTGTCATTTGTCTTATCCTCTTTCTCGTAATTCTCCGTGTACTTCCATTCAATTGGAATCAACCATTTATCCTCACCTTTGCCTGCGACAATCATGGCATCGATGGAGGTACAAAGAACACCTCTTCGAGCTCCTTTATCTGTTTCTCCCAATATTTCATTGTTTTTATAGGCGAACTCAAAGGCAATGTAGCCACCGTCTCCATCAAGAGAAGAAGGTAGCACCTCGTCAAAACCCATTTCCGTGACATGATTCAGTATTGCCAATACAGCATCTTTATCGTTCCGCAAGGCAAAAAGATGGTTGAGGCAATGGATTTGGGAAGACAACAGGTGGCCCGTAGGGAAATACCTGTCTTCGTTTTCACGCCACCAAGCGATGTTTTGATGTTTGAAATAGAATAAAGTTGTCCATTGTATCTCCGAATACAGATTGTTAAGGCTATCTTCAGGACGAAGAATGTTTTTCGAACGAACTCTTTTGATGAAATTACCAAAATGGTCATAGAAGTTCCAATGCCCAAAGATTTTTGCACCACAAAACAAACCTCTATTATAACAGTTGAATTGTCTTTCTTTTTCCTGTATTTTATAAGATCTCGTCATAATAATCTTAAAATTTCTTCTTTGTTCATAATACACTTTGAATACAAACCATAGCCCGTAAATGATGAAGTAAAAAATTTGCAATCAGGCATTACAGATAGCTCATTTACCAAGTTTTTGCTGGATTTTTTATAATTAGCCAACAGACAAATAAAATCTAAATCTCCGACTATTGACAAATTAGTTTCTTCTGTTATGCTTTTTATCTTATTATTTGCCGAAATAATTCCCAACTCGCACTTCTGTTTGAAAACGGTAAGCATGTCCTCCATAAATTCCCTTTTGATGACAGCATTCTTGCAAAACACATAAAAGTCTTCTTGATGTTTCTTCAATCCGGGTTTGATATCACATTTTTTTGAGATTGTTGTACGAATTGCATTTATTCCTTGCTTGACTTCTATTATTGCTAATGATACATTATTTGATTTCCTGCTCGCGGAATTTGAATCCCACCTTAATGCAACCAGGTCAAATCTCCCAACACTATCTTGATATTCCATATCTACAATAAAATAGTCTGTATCATCAGAATTTGGAGAATAGTTGTTTTCCTTAATCACTAACTGTTGAATTTCTTTTTCTCCTAAATGATTTTTCGGTCCACAAACGATGTATTTATCAATTACATGTTTTGCTTGTGGAATGTATCTTTCAATATTTTCAACGCTAGTTTCCGGCATGATTGTTTTACTTTTTTTGTATTCAGCATCTAAAGGTTTCCATTCAAAATCCTTTTCTTTTTCTTCAATTGACAATAATGCACCCCCACGATAATACACCGTTATTTCACTCCCTCTTAATTCCAAATCAAGTGTGTCATCCTCTTTTACATAAGTAAGGAGATTATGGAGACTTCCTGTTAATAATTCTTTCTTAAATTGCTCGCTAATTTTTCTCATTGTTTTCCTATTTTAAATAATTTAACATCTAAACAATTCAATATCTCTATCGTCCTCTCCGCATCCTTCTCCGTAATCCCTACAATCGGGTCGATTCGGATGAAGTGGTCCTCCTGTTCGGGTAGCACGTCTTTCAGGTCGTCCAAGATGACGTACCGCTGCATGGCGGCATCAACGCTCAGCACCTCCTCGAAATAGGCCTTGATTTCGTTGCCTCGGCTGGAGCAGAACATGTCGGCGGTGATTTCGTCCAACTGGCTCAGGTCTGTTTCCAACAGCTTGTCATCGTCCGTGTGCAAGGGCGTGATACCCACGATTTTACCTGGCAGACCACGGTCGTGCCACATCCGCTGCAAATCTTCCAAACCCATGTACCGCCATGAGGAACTGGCCACAATCTGCGCACTCGTAACATCAATGATTTTCTTCAGGTTTTTCACTGCTTCGGGATCGAATAATGGACCATATTTGTCCTTGAACGGCAGACCTTTCCCTTTCAATTCGGCAAAATGTCTTTCTGTGTTCAGTACCCCGTCAAAATCGAGAAAGACAAGAGGATTACTTTCGTCATCAGCTTGATTTTCAGATTCTTTCTCCTTTGCAAACAAGACATCCGCCGTCGTCCTGAACAATTTCTGTTCGCCATGCTTTCCGCTCTTTTTCCAATCCAACAAAACCGGTTGCTCTTTCTCGGCAAGATAGTCCGAGCATTCCAGCAGGTCGCTCGCGTCTGTGTCGAAAAAGATGTCGCTGGAAATGGTGGGCATTCGTCGGAACAAGTCACGACTTCTTTCAAAGAGTTCCTTGTTTTCCAGATATTCAGTCAGCGTTCCCATGATGACAAACTTCTTTTCCTCAATATGATGCAAGACGGCCTCCCTCAAGAAATCGTCAATTTCATTTTTCAAAGATTGGCTGTTGTACTTTGCGCCGCCGGCCTCCAAATATGCCTCCAAATGGGGTAAATCATAATAAATTTCAATGTATCCTTTCATAATAACTGTTTTTTCGGCGGCAAAGAAACAATATATATGTGCCATCTCGCGGCACAATTAAATTTTTTCGCAAAAATCAAACAATCCAATACAGGAGCCCCATGCCCTCACACCTTGTTCAGCTCCTCCATCAGCGCCCGACGGTTGGAATATTTGGTCCGTAAGGTGGCGATGACCTTATCGGCCTTCTCCCGTTCGCCCAATTTGATGATATGGCGGGGATGGTTTCGTCGATAACCTCCTCGAAATAGCTTAACGGTATCTCCATAATCGTCTGTTTTGAAAGCGCAAAATTATGAAATAATCGGATAGGAAAAACGGGCGCGACCGCAATCGATCAATGCTCGGTTATTTCGGAATGGCTATAGCAAATGATTATTCTCGAAACCGCACCTCCGTTGTCAGTTCTCTCACGCCCCCGCAGCGCAGTTCGGGTGTGTTGATGCGGATATCACAGTCTACCACGAAGATGTTTCCCTCTTCGGAACGGATCACATTCTCGTCATGGAGGTCGCTTAGGTATATTTCGGGAGTGGCGAATGTCCAGTTTTTGGGGTTAATTTGTTTGAAGCCCATGTTTTGGGCAAAGGTAGATATTTCACTATCTGGGACGTGAGTGCCCTTTATAAAAGCTTGCTCCACTATGATTCTAAACTCATCATCTGCTTTTCCAAAACCTAAGACATAAAGTTTTGTTTCAGGAAAACAAGTGTTATGCAAAGTGATTCTGTCAAGTGCAAGTATGGGCTGTACAAAATAATCAAGTCCTATCGATTTCACTAAAGTGGCTCCGTGGTCATATACCATCGCCTCACCGCCTTCAGCAATCTTCGTTCCTAAAACATTTTGGAGTGCATTATCCACATCATCTGTCCAACAACCAATAGCTTTTGCCCATTGTTCTATGATTTCAGCTTGTTTCTTTCCCCGTTGGAGCTCTCTTTGGAATCCTCCGACATCTGGTGCAGCAGCTCGATTTGTCTGATCTTCTGCTCCCGCGAGCAGGGATGCAACAACATGCGCAGGACCTCCCGCTGCGCAGCCATGCTGTTCCGCCGGTGAAAATCGTTGATATACAAGCCTTCCTGTGACAAATTGTTCCGCATATTCATCCAATTTCTGAAGACCTTCGGGAGTAAAGCCCTCCGCTATGACGGTATTTACCGAATCCCAAAAGTCCTTGTTGTTCATAATACTGTTGTCCGTTTTTTTTACCTCGCAAAAATAGAAAATATTCGGATATGAAAAACCGGGCGCGACCGCAATCGGTCAACGCCCGGCTTGGGGATTGTAGAGACGTGCCATGGCGCGTCTCTACAGGGGTTTCGTACATATCTATCAATGTTTGAGGTCTGGATGTATGGCGTAGTATTGTGCTTTGCCCAAAGCATCTGCCTCGTCCGCCTTGCTGTGGTATTGTGGCGGGACAAGTTCGCAGAAGGAATCACCGATTTCGTCATGGAAGCCGTATCCGCAAGGCCAGCACCATGCCATTATCTGCACCACGCGCGGCATCATCGCTTCCAGCATATCGTTCTTCACAAGGAACTTCAACATGGAGCGGAAGTTGCTGACCGCCGAATCATAGTACTGTTCCCACAGGTCTCCGGCATAAAACGAGAACTCGCAGACACGTTCCACATAGTAGACCATCGCCTCTGCCAGCGTTTCAGTCGATGGGGCAAGTTTTTTGAAATCCGACAGCGCTTTGCGACATACGCTGAAACGACACTGGGGATCGCGTGATATATCGTCGTCAAACTCCTTGAGAACGATCTTCTTGAACTTCTCCAGTTCGTTGCTTTCGTTGGGGTTGACATAATAGTCGAGATAATCCCTAGCCTCTTTTCGGGCATCGTATAGTTCCATCACCATCTCGATGATTTGGGACTTATCCAAAGTGTTCAGATGTTTCTTTAATTGTGCTTTTGACATAGTGTTTTTGATTAAACGTTTATAAAAGCAGCTCCATCCCTGAAATCATTGTCTTTTCGAAATCTCAGCGTACAGTGCCAATCCTTTCTCGGTAAGGTAATAGGCTTGGTCTCGGCGTTTATAAGCTTCAGGATAAAGGCTTCTAACAAAACCGAAATCGATAGATGGATGCAGATAACGCTTTCGGAAATTATCTTCACCTTTTAATTGCATTATTTCCATTATTTCACGGGCAGTCTTCGTATCACCACGAATAGCCAAAACTATTCTTGATATCTTTTTATTGACAAGAAGTTCAACTTCGCTCTTTTCTGTACCTCTTTCTGTACCTCTTTCTGTACCTCTTTCTGTACCTCTTTCTTGTACTTCTGGCCGCCAAAGCACAACTCGAAAATCATCATCTTGGTGAAACTCTGGTTTACGGAGTCCATATTCTAAACAGTGGTCGATTATATCGGTGGTACCTGTTCCCATTTGTTCTATATAACCGGCAAGGTAAACGGGATTGGCTAGCACGGGATTAACGGGATTGGAATTGTGTTCTTTGGTCAATTTTGCGATAGTCATTCCTTGTGGAAGTTTGCCAGGGTTCCAAACTTCCAAGCGGTCTTTGAACAACATCACCTGCACGCTGCCGTTACTTGTATAGTTGCGGTGCACAACAGCATTAACAATGGCTTCGGTCACGGCCTGTGCCGGCAGCTCAGGTGTGACATCCACTTGCGCGGAATGAGTGCGTTCGCCCACGTGTTGGTCTATGCGGCTCATCACAAACCCAACCGCCATATCCACCATCTCGAAAACGGTGCCTCCGTATATCTGCTGTGAGATGATAGGTTTTTGGATTTTGGTTCCATAGAACTGCGCGCATTTGACAGTGGCGGAAACAAACCACTTTTGAACATCCTTGGCAAATAGCAAAAGAGCGGCATTCTTGAGTTTGTCGTCCTCAGCTATCAGGTGCAGGCTAAGGAGAATCTGACGAATGTTTTCCTCCGAGTATTGCAGAGGGAATTGCCTTTTTTCGCGGGCCATCCCCACGAACCAACGTATTTTGTCTTTGTCTAGGTCATCAATACAAGCTTCAGGATGGATAGAAGCGTCGAACGGTCCGTTGCGGAGAATGCGATGAGTAATCATGTATTCTATCAATGATGCATATACGCCACTTTTCAATTCTTCGTATGAGTTGAACGAGTTGCGGATGACGGCATCATCTATTTTCTGCTTAAACAGTTCCTCTTTGGGCTCACGTTCTTGCATTTCTTTTATAAATGCTATTCTATAGGCGTGACTGGCGGTGGCGGTATCGTATTCCCGTTCAGTGGGCGAAATCCCGTTGGCATCTTCGTAACCATAACGCTTACCTAACAGAAGGAGATAAATCCCCGCATCAGCTGCCTGCTCAAGATAGGCTGTTTGTGCAGACTTGTCCTGCGCAGGCAATTCCTCAAACAATAATGGGTCAAAATACATCGAAAACAGTGAATCTTGCCGTATATAATCGGCTATTTGCCTGCGTTCTTTCGCAAATTCATTCTGTACACTGCTGATAAATATTTTGATGCGGTTCATAGTTCAGTTGTCCGTTTTTTCAACGTTGCAAAAATAGAAAAAATTCAGATATGGCGTGAAATGAAAACCGGGCGCCGACCGCGATTGTCAACGCCCGGTTTGGGGGGATTGTAGAAGGTGTGTCATAAGTCTAAAAAACGTTATTTTTTGACTCATAACTATCTGATAATCAAATAGCGATTTTTGTAAAAGTGACTTATGACACACCCTCTACAGAGTGGACGTATGCGATACGCCCCTACAATATTATTTCCCTTCGCTCAGCTTCTTATACCCTTCGTATCTCAGCTTAGCGAACTGCTCGGTCTTGGCGAACAACTCCTTGGCTTCCTCCGGGAAAATTCGAGCAAACCGAATGCAAAACAAACTTGTTTGCTTTGCTGAGGTGCAGCCGAATTTATAAAACGTCTTCATCAAGCTGTTGTAGCGGACCTCGCCGAGGATGAAGTTCTGGAACTTGCTCCAGTCGGGCTCCTTGCTGTCGAGGTGGAAACCGTTCTGGCCGGCCTCTTCCTCAGCAGGATTGAAGCGCCACAGGTGCCAGTAACCGCAATCCACAGCCAGCTTCTCTTCGAGCTGTGAGTGACCCATATCGATCTTGATGCCGTGGTTGATACACGGAGCATAGCAGATCACCAGTGACGGTCCCGGATAAGCTTCGGCTTCCTTGATGGCTTTGAAGTACTGTGCCTGGCTGGCGCCCATAGCTACCTGTGCCACATACACATAGCCGTAGCTCTTGGCAATCATGCCGAGGTCTTTCTTAAAGTTAATAGGTCTTGTTTTATTAAATGGTCTGCAACCAACAACCCGAATTAAGTTATAGATAATTAATCCCCAATTATTTATAGAAGTTTTGAAGCCATATGTCAACTTCTTCGGATTTGTCCAAACTTACTAAATACTCCATCTGAATCATTGTCATTGTAGGGATTCCAAATTTTTTAATATTATACCCATTCAAAGAGTAATAACCAGACGAATATGGTTTGCTGTTTAAAATCACATACCTCCAAAAAACAGATGATTCCATAATTCGTTTCAACACTTCTAATTTGGTTCTTTCATCACTGACGAAAGAAATACCATTATACAATAACAAGTCTTCGTCGTCACATAGGACACAATGAAGTGGCTTGTTTGCTATTTTAGGAAAGAAAAGCTTATATTTGGGCATCACTAAGGACTGTGTTCTCCCATAAGAATACCAAGTTGGATACTTTTCGGTATGGCCTTTGTCTCTAAAAGACAATGTATCACGATTTTGTGACAAATAGGTATAGGCATTGGGAAAGCATCGGCACATTGTGCCCTCGTCAATTATTTCGATTTTCCCGTGATCATTAACTCGATAGGGATATATTACATATTCAATAATATCGTCCAGTTGAACATCAGAATTAAACTTATTCGAATTCACAATTCGACGGCAGATGCTTTTTTCAACCGAATAACTAATACCATTTTTCTCAAAAGAATAGGTATCTCTATTGCTCCCTGTAGGTTGAAAAACATATACGTTGTTTGCTAAAGTCGCAATACCATGGCGAGTCTGGCAATATGCCCCAATAGGTATCCCGATTTTTTCAACATGTTCAATAAAAGAATGATCATTCATCTTCCAACCAGAAAATACATCTAGTTCATTATAATTGTACTTCTTGAAAATAAAATGCTTGGGAAGTGGTGAATGTTCACCAACACAATATCCTATAGAGGAGGAAAACTCTTTTGTCAGAAAAAAAAGGCATGTGTATGTATTTCTACCGGGAAACATTTGGTGACCACGAAAATCGACGATGTTGATATTGAAACTAATCTTATGAAAGTATTTACGTAATGCACGACCATTCAGACTAGTTAAGAAACTGTTCATAGTAATAAATCCCACCTTCCCACCTTGATGAAGATTTTCTGTGGCAATTTGGAAGAACGGAATATAAAGGTCGCTATTTCCAGAAGCACATACACTCCAATTGTCCAGTAATTTTCGGTTTTCTTCTGACATATTACGAGCACACACATATGGTGGATTTCCAACGATAAAATCAAATGGTGCTATTTCAGAGAAATCAAAAGAAAGTGAGTTTGCCTGATACAGATTGAATTCAAGATCAACATCTTCCCCATTCAGCAGAGCTATGAGAGACAATAGAAGTTTTGTGCGTTGAATAGAGTATTCTTGTAAATCCACTCCGAAAATATTCTCATGGAAGATTTGCGCATACGTTTTGTTAGTTATTTTATGGATTAATTGTGCAATTGTCAAAAAAAATCCGCCACAACCACAGGAGATATCGGCAAACTTTTTATTTGAAAGAACTGTTGGGGATAATCCCCGCGTAACTTCATCCACAATTCTCTCACGAATATACTTCGGAGTATATACGGCTCCTGTGACTTTTCGATCTGATGGTGAAATCACGAACTCAAATAATTGAGTCAAATCCTCTAATAAATATTTGCATTCACATTTATCAAGTTGCCTTACAAAGTCAAAAAGAATTGCTGTATCTTCATCCGTATCTTTTATGTAATTCAACATCAGCAATGAGTTATTATAAGACATTAAACCATAATGTCTCATAAATGCAGAAACAAACAATCTGTTGACCATTTGAATCTCTGTTAGCCCTTTACGTTTGAGGTATGAAAAGATTGCTCGTTTCATTGATGGAGACGTAAAGAATGTATGTAGTCGAAATAAAGCAAAAGAAGTTCGGAAAGAATAGGTTTAAGCTCAGGCCTCTGTTCTGAAATCTGTCGAATTCGATCGATGCGCTCCTCCAAGCGATCTAAATTCCACATTATTGCATATCTTCTCAATGACAGGCACAGTTGTTTGGCCATGTACTTCCCTTGTTCTGTTTTACCATGGATGCACCCATCTTTATCACGAAAAAAATGATTGTTATAATCATTATCACAAGGATCCAAATAATTAGGACTGTCGTCATTCGACTTTGCCCGGTTTACATATGAACAACAATATACTAGATTTGAATAATCATTTTTTCTGTCAGGATATTTTGACCATGGTTGGAGATGATCTATCTGAAAAGTTCGTTGTCCTCCAAACCAATGATCCTGGCAATCGGTATAACCACAACGATGATGGAAATCACTTGCAAGTTGATTCTTGTACTCGTGGTAATCATTTTTCTGTTTGCCGGTATAACTGCGAAATGGAGCTGTTGTTCTAAATGGATGTGTCATATTAATCTATCTTTTCTAAAAGTTCATCAACTTTGACTATCATGGAAGTCAATTTGTCTAAGCTAGATATCTTTTTTATTTCAGAAGGAAGAGCGTCATAATTGTCTAATGACTTTTCCAAAAAGTCATCAAGTTCAATAATTCTCTGCTCCTGTGTCGGATCAATATCTCCATTTTCTTTCTTCGTCAATAAAGACTGCAACTCATTCTTTGCTGATTCTATGGATTTCTGATATTTAGAAATCTGTTCCCTGATCTTATCATAGAAATGAACCTTTACACCCTCTTCTTTATTATTTAGAATGTTTTTTACATATATTAAATTTACATCATCTGTCTCCGAGACAGCGTCATTATCAAATGAAGTGATGATAAAACAAGGAAAATTAGGGCGCATCGCTCTGTATTGGCGAACTAAATCTACGCCAGTG
>Ga0310696_10003752_pt1 | contig 18872 bp, 14 predicted proteins | sample AusTroGonzalo_MG_4_FD_203885 | JGI IMG/M metagenome (GOLD analysis project Ga0310696, IMG submission 203885) | Bovine rumen microbial communities from tropical cattle in Woodstock, Queensland, Australia - Gonzalo_02 (v2) (version 2) | ecosystem: Host-associated > Mammals > Digestive system >...
TCCGCAGCCCAGGCGGTCGGCGAACGACTGCGCCATCTTCACGCTGCCGGAGTCGGGGGAGACCACCACGGAATCCGCGTCGGTCTTGCCGCGCAGGTACGGGATCAGGACGGACGCCCCGTACAGATGGTCCACCGGGATGTCGAAGAATCCCTGGATCTGCTGCGAATGCAGGTCCATGGCCAGGATGCGGTCCGCGCCCGCGACCGTCAGCAGGTTCGCGACGAGTTTCGCCGTGATCGGCACGCGCGGTTTGTCCTTGCGGTCCTGACGGGCATATCCGAAGAACGGGATCACCGCGGTGACTCTGGCCGCGGACGCGCGGCGGGCGGCGTCCAGCATGATCAGAAGTTCCATCAGGTTTTCGTTCGTGGGATTGGACGTGGACTGGATGATGAATGCATCCGCGTTTCTCAGGGTGTCCTTGTACTGGACGAAAATTTCGCCGTCGGGGAATCGTTCCACGTTCACATGCCCGAGCTGCTGCCCGAGACAGTTCGCGATTGATTCGGCGAGTTTCGGATGCGACGTCCCGCTGTAGAGTCTGATGTCTCTCGCGTTTCCTTCCATGGTGTCCTGTTCTTTCCGTTCGTGGTTGAGGGTTGCTGTCTCACAAATCCCTGTCCTCTGCCCCCGGAAATCGGCTGAACGCGAGTCCTTTTGCGCCGTCGGAAGCTTTGCTTCCTCTGTCGCGCCATGCCGGGCTTTCTCTGCGGCTCCGCGCCGTCTTTTTGCCCTGTGCATGAAAGAAAACCCCGCGGTCATGCGGATCGTGCGATCCACCGAATCCGGACTGCCGGATTAAGGTTTCTGTTTCAACGTATCTTCTAATATAGACCATTTTTCAGGAAAATCAAGTCGAAATCCGTCTTTTTCCGCTCATTTCGTGTATTTTTCGTAAAAAAGGACGATCCCGGCCCGTTTCCCGGAGACTGAAATGCCGATCCGTCCGGCTCCGGATGGGGCGCCGCCTGCATTGCTATCCGGGCGCCCGCAGCAGGAAGGATCGTTTGTTATTTTGCTTTTTTTCACATTCCGGCTTTGTTTTCACTGGATTTTAGAGAAAAAGCTGTTACATTATCGGTAAATCGAATCACCGTTTTCTTTTTTACCTCAAAATCACCGAAAGGAACGACTATGAAACATCAGGCTCTCCTAGGCGTCGCAACGGCCGCGGCTCTCCTCTCCGGGGTGGCTTCCCCGCTCGACGCGCAAACCCCGGCCGCGCCCAAGACCATGACCGGCACGGTCGACCCGGCCAAGACGAAGTTCGACATCAGTCCGACCATGTACGGCGTCTTCTTCGAGGACATCAACTTCGCAGCCGACGGCGGACTTTATGCCGAACTCATAAAAAACCGTTCCTTCGAGTTCCCGAACGGCCTGTCCGGCTGGGAGACCGACGGCACGGTCCAGGTCGTGAAAGGCGCGGATTACGATGTGCCGTTCCCCCGGAATCCCCATTTCGCCCGGGCGACCGCCGAGTCGCACCGCGACCGCTGGACCGCGCTTGACAATGCCGGGTTCCGCGGCCTCGCGTTCGAAGAGGGCAAGACCTATCATCTCTCGCTGATGGCGCGCCTCGCGCCCGGCACCGTGAAGCCGGTCAAGTTCGACGCCGCGTTCGTCCGCGAGGACGGCACGATGGAAGCCCGCACGCCGTTCACGGTCGACAGCCGCGAATGGAAGGAATACAAGGTCGACGTGAAGGCCGTGAGCACGCAGACGCGCGGCAAGTTCCGTCTGCTCATCAACGGACACGAAGGCACGGTCGACCTCGACCATATTTCGCTGTTCCCCGAAGACACCTGGAAGGGCCGCGCCAACGGCCTCCGCAACGACCTCGCGCAGGCCATCGCCGACCTCAAGCCGAAAGTCTTCCGTTTCCCCGGCGGCTGCATCGTCGAGGGCACTACGCTTGACGAGCGCTACCAGTGGAAGAACACCGTCGGCCCCGTCGGCAACCGCCCCCTGAACAGCAACCGCTGGAACAACACGTTCATCGACCACCTGACCCCGGACTACTTCCAGAGTTACGGCCTCGGCTTCTTCGAGTTCTTCCAGTTCTGCGAAGACGTCGGCGCGGAGCCGCTGCCCGTGCTGAACATGGGCCTCGCCTGCCAGTTCCAGAACGATGCCTCCGACCTCACCCAGCAGGTTGCGGTCGACCGGCTCGGACCGTACATCCAGGACTGCCTCGACCTCATCGAGTTCGCGAACGGCCCCGTCACGTCCGCCTGGGGCAAGGTCCGCGCGGATATGGGCCATCCCGAGCCCTTCAACATGAAGTTCATCGGCGTCGGCAACGAACAGTGGGGGACGCTCTACACCGACCGTCTGCCGCACTTCCTGAAGGCGATCCGCGAGAAGTATCCCGACATCAGGATCATCGGCGGTTCCGGCCCGTACCCGGACGGCAAAGAGTTCGAATTCCTCTGGCCGAAGATGCGCGAATTCAACGCCGACCTCGTCGACGAGCACTACTACCGCGATCCCGCGTGGTTCCTCAGCCACATCGACCGCTACGACAAGTACGACCGCAACGGCCCGAAGGTCTTCGCCGGCGAATACGCCTGCCATGACGATCCGACGAACTCCCTTCGCGCCGCCCTCTGCGAAGCCGCGTTCCTGACCGGCATCGAGCGCAACGCCGACGTCGTCCGCATGTCTTCCTACGCTCCGCTGCTCTCCAACTACAACGCCTGGCAGTGGGCGCATGACATGATCTGGTTCGACAACACGACAGTCGTCAAGACTCCGAACTACTGGGTTCAGTACCTCTACAGCAACAACGCGGGCACGCATACGCTCGACCTCTCCGGCCTCGGCGCTCTCCCCGCAGACTGCTATGCCGGCGCGGTCCTCGACGAATCCGAAGACGGCAACGCCGTGATCTTCAAGTTCATCAACCTCGGCGCCACCCCCGTGCCGATCTCCGTGAACATCCCCGGCGCGGCCGACGGCACGGAAGTCTCTGTGGTCGGCATCAAGGGTGCGGATCTCGCCCTGAAGAACGACCTCTCCGGCGCCGATCGCATCAAGCTGGAGGAATCCACGGTGAAGATCGGCGGCACCGGCATCTTCGCCGCCACGCAGGACCCGTACAGCTTCATGGTCTACCGCATCCCGGTCAAGTGAGCGGAATAATGCAGGACCCCTTCAGCTTCATGGTCTACCGCATCCCGGTGAAGTGAGCTGAAAACAACATGTTCGGGGCGCGGCCTCACCTTGCCCGCCCCGTCTCTCCCGAGCGTTTCCGAACGCATCCCGTCCCGTCCGCCTTTGTCCTGCTGACGGGGCGTTTTTCTTTGCCCGCCTCCGCTGTTGTCCGGGGAGCCAAGAGACGCCGGACGATCGCAGACTTTGCGGGACTTTTTCGGAATGTTTTCGGAATGTTTTCTTTTTTTTGAAAACGGGTTTGATTTTTCGCTCGTGCGGAAGTATAATAATGCGATATTGTTTCGTAATCACAACCCCAAAACCATTCAGGGCAGACACATGAAACACTCCATCCTCCCCGTTTGCATGGCGATCGCGGCGGCCGCGGCCGTCGGCGCCTGTGCACGCGAAGCGCAATCAACCCTTGAACCTCAGATCGTCAAAATGAGCAAGTACGTCAACAAGAATGGATTCGAAGTGCAGGACAACGGCGTCGTGACGTCCGTGGTCTTCTACACCCCGGAAATCGTCCGCGTGGTCAAGACCCCGGCGGACAGCACGGCCACGCCGTTCGCCACGCCCACCGTGATCCTCAAGCCCGAAACGGTCGACGTCGAAGTCGAGAAGACCGACGCCCGGGTCACCGCGAAATCCTCCGCGCTGAGCGTGGTCCTCGACCGCAAGACCGGCGCGATCGAATTCCTCAAGCCGGACGGAAGCCGCCTCCTCGCCGAGGACGCCGCCGCTCCGTTCAAGATGGACCCGGTGGAGTATCCCAGTGGCAAGACGAACACCGTCACCGCGCGTTTCCGCGTGGACCCGGACGAGGAGATCTACGGTTTCGGCCAGCCGCAGAACGACAAATTCTCGCAGCGCGGCAGCAAGTTCCCGATCCATCAGGGCTACCGCTTCGTCTCCGTCCCGATGTTCCAGACCGTGAAGGGCTACGGCGTCTTTCTGGACAACCCGGCCAGCGGCGAGTTCGAGGAGAGGGACAACGTCCTCAACTTCATGTTCAAGGACGGCGAAAACCTCGATTACTACTTCATGTTCGGCGGCTCCACGGACGGCGTCGTGGCGCAGATGCGCAAGCTCACCGGCGACAGCCCGATGCAGGCGCTCTGGACGCTCGGCTTCTGGCAGAGCCGGGAACGCTACAAGACCCAGGACGAACTCCTCGAAGTCGCCGAAAAATACCGCAGCCTCCGCATCCCGTTCGACGGCATCATCCAGGACTGGCAGTACTGGGGAGAGGACAACGACTACTGGAACGCCATGCAGTTCCTGAACCAGGGCTTCCCCGATCCTCAGGATATGGTCGACCGCGTCCATAAGCTCCGCGCCCACCTCATGCTCGTGATCTGGCCCGACTTCGGGCAGAAGACCGAGCAGTTCGCCGTCATGAAGGAGAAAGGCCATCTCCTTGATATCGACACCTGGCCGAACGACACGTCCGTCGGCGGCTCCGGCGGCGCACGCCCCTACGACCCGTCCAGCAAAGAAGCCCGCGACATCTACTGGAGCTACGCCTCCAAACTCCTCGACTACGACATCGACGCCTGGTGGATGGACTCCACCGAGCCGGACCATCACCACATCAAGGACGCCGATTTCGACCTCATGACCGAACAGGGCACATTCCGCCGCGTTCGCAACCTCTACCCCTTCTACACCACAGGCGGCGTCTACGAGCATCAGCGCGCCGACGATCCCGAAGGCAAAAAACGCATCTTCATCCTCACCCGCTGCGCCTATGCCGGACAGCAGAGATTCGGCACGAACACCTGGTCCGGCGACACCGTCACCAGCTGGGATTCCCTGAAGGACCAGATCGCCTGCGGCCTGAACATGGGCCTCGTGGGGCTGCCGTACTGGAACGCCGACATCGGCGGCTTCTTCCTCTGGAACTATCCGAACCGCACCAGAAACATCGCGTTCCACGAGCTCTACGCCCGCTGGATGCAGTTCGGAGCCTTCACGCCCATGATGCGCAGCCACGGCACCGACGGCCCGCGCGAGATCTACTACTTCGGCAAGGAAGGCGAACCCGTGTACGACTCCATGGTCCGCGCCATCAGGACGCGCTATGCCTTCATCCCGTACATCTACGCCATGATGCGCAACGTGTCCGCCAACCGCGGCTCCATGATGCGTCCGCTCTTCGCCGATTTCCCCGCCGACAAAAAGACGCACAGGATCGACACCGAATTCCTGTTCGGCAAGTCCCTCCTCGTCGCCCCGGTCCTGAAGTCCATGTATCTCAAAAACAACCGCATCGACGTCTCCGAGACAAAAAACTGGGACGTTTATCTGCCCGCGGGCTCCAAGTTCATCGACTTCCATACCGGCAAATCCTATGAGGGCGGACAGACCGTCTCCGTCGCCGCTCCGCTTGATCTCGTGCCGCTCTTCGTGAAAGCCGGCAGCATCATCCCGATCGCCGAACCCGTCCAGTATGCCACGCAGAAGAAGTGGAACGACCTCGAGATCCGCGTCTACCCCGGCGCGGACGGCACTTTCACGCTCTACGAGGACGAATTTGACAACTACAACTACGAGAAGGGCGCTTGCAGCACCATCAAATTCACCTACAAGGACGGCGTCCTCACCATCGGCGACACCGTCGGCGAATTCCCCGGCATGCTGAAAAACCGCACCTTCCGCGTCATCCTCGTCAAGGAAGGCTCCGGCGTCGGCGAGACCCGCACCAAACCCGACGACTGCAAGACCATCAAGTATTCCGGCAAGAAAGTCTCCATCAAGCTCTGAAAATCACATCATCCCCCGCGTGCAGTCCGCTGCGCCGGGGGATTTTTCCCTCACGAAAGAAGGACCATGAGTTTTCCCTTGTCACGCACTGCACTTCGCGCATCCGCCTGCTTCCTCGCCGTACTTGCTTCATCCGCCCTCGTTTCCTGCGGGGAGAAGGACGCGGCAAAAGATGACGAACCGCCTAAGAGCGAAAAAGAACAGGTCACGGGCAAAGAAGAACTGCTCAAAGGAAAGGCCGCCTACGCGCTCATGGATTACGAATCCGCGTTGAAGCATTTCGCCCTTGCCGCCGAACAGGGCAACGCCGAGGCGCAATACCGCCTCGGCAAGTGCTACAACGACGGAACAGGCGTCGAAATCGATTATTCCGCAGCTTTCAACAACTTCAACAAAGCAGCGGAGCAGGGCAATGCGTTGGCGCAGTTTGTGCAGGGAGAGAACTTTATTTATGGTTTGGGTATTCCCAAAGATCAATCCAAAGCGGATGAATGGTTTGATCTGGCTGTGCCGGGCTTGAAAAAGGCCGCGCAAAAAGGCGACCCGGAAGCGCAGTATTATCTCGCTGCTTCTTATTTCGAGGGGTACGGCGTAAAACAGGACAACGCCGAGGGGATTAAATGGTGTCGCAAGGCTGCGGAACAGGGCTATGCCAGAGCCCAGATGCTTCTGGGGCAGCAGTATTTGAACGGGAGCGGCGTCAAAAAGGATTTGTCCGAAGCGGAAAAATGGTTTGGACAGTTTATTGTCGGAGGACGCAAAGCCGCGGAACAGGGTGATACATGGACGCAATACCGTTTTGGTATATGCTATGCATTCGGCAACGGTGTGGAACAGGACTATGCCGAGGCTGTGAAGTGGTTCCGCAAAGCCGCCGAAAAAGGACATCTCTATGCACAAGTCAATCTGGGCGTTTGCTATGATCATGGCGACGGCGTGGAACAGGACTATGCCGAGGCTGTGAAGTGGTTCCGCAAAGCCGCCGGGCAGGGCAACGCCCAGGCGCAATACAATCTTGGCGTTTGCTATGAGAATGGCAACGGTTTGGAAAAGGACCTGAAAGAAGCCGTGAAGTGGTACCGCAAGGCTGCGGAGCAGGGCTATGAGTCGGCCGAGAAAGCTCTCGAATCACTGGGGGAAGATTGACCGGAAAGAAACGACTCTCCCGGGCGAAATGATGACAATCGCCCGGGAACGGATCCCGGGGGGGTGCTTTTTGGGGAGAAGCCAGTTCTGTCGAGCAGGGCAGGGCGCTGACGAGGGGGAGGGAATCGCGTTCCGTCAGCGGTTGAGTTCGCGGAGGGCCTTGCGGATGATGTTCTCGCTGGAGCGTTCCTGTTCGGGGAGCTTGGCGACGAGGTCGGTGACGGCTTTCTGAATCTTCGCCCGCTGGAATCCGAGCTGTTCGAGGGCGAGGAGCGCGTCCTCCAACTCGCGGGACTGCGGGACGTCCTGCGGAAGGTTCGCGAAAGTGAGCTCGGGGAAGAGCTTCACGATCTTGTCTCGGAGCTCGATGATCATGCGTTCGGCGGATTTGGGGCCGATGCCGCTGATGTGCTTGAGGACCTTGATGTCGGCGTTGACGATGGCGTTGCAGAAAGTGGGGATGTTCATGCTGCTGAGGATGGCGAGCGCGGTCTTCGCGCCGATTCCGTTCACGGCGAGCAGGAGCTTGAAGATCTCGAGTTCCTCCTTTTTTGCGAATCCGAAGAGCTGAAGCGCGTCCTCGCGGACTTGGAGCCAGGTCAGGACCGTGGCTGTGCCGCCTTCCTTCGGGAGGACGTCGTATGTGCTCATGGGGATGGAGACGAAATAGCCGACGCCGTTCACGTCGAGGATGAGTTCGGTGAGGTTCAGGGAGACGATCTTTCCGGTGAGTTGAGCGATCATGGTTCGGGGGTCCTTCTGCGGCCGCGTCGGGTGCGGCGGATTCGAGGTTGAAAAGTCAGAGATTACTATACACGCATTCGCGGGAAAATCAAGCGCGCGTGAGAAGGCGGACGTCGCCGCAGTTCAGCTTGAGCGTGCGTCCGCCGTCTTCGTCGAGTATGACCGAGCCGTCGGCGTCGATGTCGCGGAAAAGCCCGGTGAGGCGGGACCCGTCCCCGGCGATGAATTCCACATGATGCCCGAGGAGGCCGTTTTCGGTCTTCCAGCTGGCGAAGAGAGCTTCCGGGTCGTTTCTGAGCATGGCGGCATGGATGCTCAAAAGCTTTTCGAATCTCGCGAGCGCGGACTGCCAGTCGACGGATGCCCCGGTCAGGATGCGGACGGACGTGGCTTCCTGCGCGGCTCCGGCGAGTTCGTCCCGCGACATGTTCAAGTTCACGCCGATGCCGGTCACGAGGCCGCCGGAGGCGCCGTTGCGCGGGGAGATGTACTGGGAGAGGATGCCGGAAATCTTGGCAGTGCCGCGGAAGACGTCGTTCGGCCACTTGATGTGGAAATGTTCGGCAGGGGCGAGCTCGCGCACGAGCCCGAGGACGGCGAGAGAGGCTGCGGCGACGCCGAGGAGCGGGCTGGCAACGTCTTTCTGAACGAAGCTTGCGTAGATGTTGCCGCGCGGGGAGATCCAGGTGCGGTCGAGGCGGCCGCGTCCGGCGGTCTGAACGGCTGCGGCGACAAGTTCGCAGTCCGCAAGTTCGGCGAAATGCGCGGCGGCCCAGGTATTGGTGGAGTCGAGCGTGTCGAAGAAGATCATGGCGGGGGTCAGACCGTTTTCTTTGCGCGACGTCCGGCGGGGACGAAGGTCAATGCGGTGCATTGGTCCGGGCCGACGAGATCCGCAATGCGGGCGAGGATGGCGGCCTGGACGGCTTTCGTGCGGACGGAAGTCAGATAGGCGGGGTGTTCCACCTCGATGAAAAGCGTTTTCGCGGAGATGGAGAGCGGCCTGGTGTGGCGGGCGGCGACTTCGCCGGCGATCTCGCTCCAGCGGTCAAGAAGACGCCGGAATTCGCCTGCGCCGTGCGGAAGTTTTTTCTTCATGACGCGTGCCAGGACGTCGCCGACGGGCTGCGAGTCCGGCAGGTACTTCATGAGTTCGGCGTTTCCGCCGTCTCCGTACCACTCGTTGAGGATGCTGCCCATCTTGTTCCGGGCGCGGCCCGTGGCGGTGCCTTCGGGCGGACGTTTTTCGGTCGGCATTGTTCAGCGCGTCCCCGCTAAACGCCGACGCCAAAGGCGGCGACAGGCAATAGCAGGAGATTCCCCACGAAGCAGAAGAGTCCTATGAAGCCCTGTCCTATATGACTCAGCCCGGTGGAAATGCGCCAGGGAGTGAAGATGCATTCCAGCAGGCCGAAGGGCACGAGGAAAAACCGGATGAAATACTTCGCGGAACGGAGCCCGACGACGGCCATGTTCTTGAGGCCCCGGATGACGTAGGGTGCGAGGATTTTTGCGCCCTGAATGGCCAACGGGGTCAGGATGGCGAGCGTGACGGGGTCGAACGCCTGGGCTTTCGGTTGCGGAGCGAAAAAGAAAGAGCCGATGAGGGCTATGGTCAAAATCAAGAGGATGCGTCGTCTCATGGTTCGAGTCCTTCCTGGCTGTTGAACGGTTCGATATGTTTTTTGAAAAGGGCGTATTCCACGGAATCGGCAAGAGCGATCCATGAAGCTTCGATGATGTTTTCGCTGACGCCGACGGTGTCCCAGACGTCGGTGGAATCGTGGCTCTGGATGCGGACGCGCGTCTGGGCGGCGGTCCCGTTCAGGTTCTCCAGGATGCGGACCTTGAAGTCGATGAGCGAGACATCGCGGAGAGCGGGGTAGAAGCGTTCGAGAGCCTTGCGGAGCGCGAGGTCGAGCGCGTTGACAGGGCCGTCGCCTTCGGCTGCGGTAAGCTGGGTGACGCCGCCGACGGTGAGCTTGACAGTGGCTTCGGAGACCACGTTGTCGTCCGAGCCGCGCTTCTCGATGATGACGCGGAATCCGTCGAGCGTGAAGTAGGATGGCCACAGGTTCATGACCTTGTGCATCAGCACGACGAACGATGCCTCGGCGGTCTCGTACTCGTAGCCGGCGCGTTCGCGGCGCTTAAGCTCCTGAAGTCCGGCGTTTCCGAGTCGGGAATCCCGCAGGTCGATGCCGAATTCGGCGGCCTTCATGGTAAGGGACTGCCGCCCCGAGAGCTCGGAGATGAGGATGCGACGGCGGTTGCCGACGGATTCGGGGCGGACGTGTTCGAAGGAGACCGGGTTCTTCGCGATGGCGTCGACGTGGAGCCCGGCCTTGTGTGCAAACGCGCTCTCGCCGACGTACGGAGCGTGGGCGTTCGGGCGCATATTGGCTTTCTCGCAGACGAAGTCGCTGATGTCCTTCAGCATGGCAAGGTGACCGGGCGGAAGGCATCGAAAATCCGTCTTGAGCTCGAAATTCGGGATGATGGTGCAGAGATTGGCGTTGCCGCAGCGTTCTCCGATGCCGTTCACCGTGCCCTGCACGAGGCGGGCTCCGCTTCGGACGGCCACGATGGAGTTCGCCACGGCCGTGCCCGAGTCGTCGTGACAATGGATGCCGAGCACGATGCCTTCCGGCAGAAACGCGCGGACCTGCTTCGTGACATCGAGGATCTCGACGGGGAGCAGCCCGCCGTTGGTGTCGCAGATGGTGACGACCGAGGCGCCGCCTTCGCACGCGGCAGTCAGGACGCGTTTCGCGTAGTCGCTGTTTTCGCTCCAGGCGTCGAAGAAATGTTCGGCGTCGAAGATGACCTCGCGTCCGGCATCGGCGAGGAACCGGCAGGACTCGCGGATCATGGAGAGGTTGTCCTCTTCGGAGACGTTCAGGATCTCACGGACCTGCGAAGCCGGCGTTTTGCCGACGATGGTGCAGACGGGGGCCCCGGATTCGAGCAGTGCCTGAAGCTGCGGGTCGCTTTCGGCCGCGAGTTCCTTCCGGCGTGTGCAGCCGAACGCGCAGAGTTTAGCGTATTTGAACTTGATGGACGCGGCCTCGCGGAAGAAGTCGAAATCGCGCGGGTTGGAGCCGGGCCAGCCGCCCTCGATGTACGCCACGCCGAGCTCATCCAATCTCTTCGCGATGCGGAGCTTGTCGTCCTTCGAGAACGACACATGTTCTCCCTGTGCGCCGTCGCGGAGCGTGGAGTCGTAAATCAGTATGGTTTTGTCTGGCATGGCGGAATTCCTTTGTCAAGGGTGCTTCAAGAACCCATAAAGCAAACAATATAACGCCGTTTTGGAGGAAAACAACCGGAAAACGCTTTTTTTTTCGTGTTTTCCGCGCTTTTTTATAAAAAAGTAATGCGCCGAAAGGATAATCGGCGGAAGAATCGGTCTTGATCCGGCGAGACAGAACAAGGACGGACCGGCGGATAATCCGGGATCGGGCAGGGGGACGGAACCGAAAAAGGGATTCAGTCTTTTTCAGGAACGGGTTCGGGAGCGGAAGCCGGATCGTTTTCCGAAGCCGGATCGTTTTCCGAAGCCGGATCGTTTTCCGAAGCCGAAGCTGGTTCCGGCGCGGAAGGTGCGGGAGCCCCTTCCGTCTTTTTCCCGCGATGCAGGATGAATCCGCCGACAAAGGCCGTGAAGGGGGCGACGAGGACGAGCCCGAAGCTGCCGACGAGCGTTTTGACCGCTTCGGAAGCCACGTACGGGTTGTTGATGAAGTCGACCGGGCCTTTTCCCTGTGCGGCAAAGGCCATCATCAGGGTGAGATAGCCGCCGGAGTACGCCAGAAGCAGGGTCGTGGTCATAGTGCCGACCACGCTGCGTCCGATGTTCAGGCCGGAGCCGACGAGCTCGCGCCGCCGGATGTCAGGGCGTTTGCGGAGGATCTCCTCCATGCCCGCGGCGACGTCCATCGCGAGGTCCATGACCGCGCCGGAGCTTGAGAGGAAGATCGCGCCGATGTAGATGTTCTGAATGCTGAGGAATTCGTATCCGGAAACGTGAAGCGCCTTGGCATAGGGCATCATGCCGCCGTTGATCTTGAAAAGCTTCGTGAAGACGTACGCCATGGCGCAGCTGGCGAGAACGCCGAGGATCGAGCCCAGAAATGCTGTGACGCCTTTTCTCGTCATGCCCGCGACGAGGAAGATGATGACCGCGCTGAGGATGGTGACCGCGCCGAGCGTGATCAGCAGGACATTTTCGCCTTTGAGGGCGAGCGGGATGACAAGTTTCCAGATGACGAGGCAGCTGAAGACGAAGGAGAGGAGCGCGTTGAACCCCGTGATGCCGCCGAAGACCAGAAGCAGGATCCCGAAGAGGCTGAAGAGCAGGATCGAGTAGTCGATCCTGTAATGGTCCTGAGCATTGATCGTGAAGTTTTCGTCGACGCCGTTCGGAATCCCCACAAGCGCGAGGTCGCCGGGCTGAAACACCTTGTCCAACTCCATATCGGCGCGGATGACGTTTGTGCCGTTGAACTCGCGTCCTTTGTACGGACCGTTCAGGATTCTGAGACGGACGTGCTGTTCACCCCAGTTCACCAGGCCGGTGACCGGACGTATGTTGGTGTTGTCGACGGAAAGGACGCGGGCTTTGCACTTGACGCCTTCCTGAGGTGGAGTAACATGCAGAATATTGACATTCCACAAAGCGACGCAGGCAAGGAGGAATGCCACCACCATGACTGCGTCGCGTCTGGATATTTTCCAATGACGGAACATGGAAAACAGTTTGTTTTGAAGTTCAGTTTATTTCACGGGAACGGAGACGATCTCCTTGAGCTTTTTGGAGATGTCGGAGTTTTCGTACATGCCGGAGAAGATGCCGGCATTCACGCCGAAGGCGCTGGTGTCGACGGGGAGGGCGGTGTGCGCGCCGCTGGTCCAGCCGATGGATGCGCGGTTGTCGAAGATGGCGACGACGGTATTGGCAATGGCGTCGCCACCGCCGAAACCGGCGCGTTTTCCGTTCGGGAACTGTCTGTTGAACGCTTCCTCGATGCGGTCCTGTTCGGACTTGTTCAGGACAAGAGTGCCTTTGGGAGAATTGCCGCGGTTGTCGTACTTGTCGAAAACAAGTCCGAAATTCTCGTTGATGAGCTTCTTGACGTCGTCAAACTTGATGGTCTTCTCCTCCTGGGGAGCCTGGGTTTCCTGATTGTCCTGATTCCTTCTGGGGGGACCGAACTGTCTCGGGCCTAAGATGCTGTCGGCGAGAGCGTTGATCTTGTTTTTGAATTCATCGCCGGAGCACTTCTGGTTTTCGAGCAGCTGAATGTAGGAGCTGTACTCGGTGTTCGCGAAGCCGAGGGTCATGCCGCCGGTCTCGTGGTCGCCGGTGACGACGACGAGCGTGTCGTCCGGATGCTGTTTGGCAAAGTCGATGGCGACCGTGACAGCCTTGTCGAAATCGATTGTTTCACGGAGATTGGATGCCGCGTCGTTGGCATGTCCGTGGTGGTCGATGTTGCCGCCTTCGACCATGATGAAGAAGGGTTTGTCCTTAAGGGCGAGGAAATCGATGCACTGTTTGGTGTAGTCGGCGATGCCCCATTCGCCTTCGGGTCTGTCGATTGCGTTGGGGAGAGCGCCGTTGTGGCCGCGGACGAAGAGCTTTTCCGTGTTTTTGAGGTCGATCGTCGCAGGATCGACATAGTCCTTGCTGTCCTGCGCTCTTTTGCAGATCGGGCAGGCTGTCGGATCATCGGAAGCCTTGGAAGCGTTCTTGCAGAAAGTCGCAACGGTATAGCCGCTTGCCTGCGCGATTTTGTAGAGGTCGTTGTCTCCGCCTCTGTTGTTCTGAAGGCCGCCGCCTCCGAAATAATCGAAGCCGGAGTTCACGAGGTCTTTGCCGATGTCGTAATAGTTGTCGCGGCTTTCATTGTGTGCGTAGAAGGCGGCAGGAGTGGCATGATTGATGGTGATGCTGGTGAGGATGCCGATGGCACGGCCGTTCTTCTTGGCGAGTTCGGCGACGGATTCGAGTTTGCGTTTCCCGTCGGGGGCAACTCCGAGGCGTTGATTGTTGGTCTTTTCGCCGCAGGCGATGGCAGTTCCGCTTGCCGCGGAATCCGTGATGAAGCTGTTCGCCGAGCTGGACTTGGAGTAACTCTGCTGAGGCATGGAGTTGATGGTCAGCCCTTTGCTGTCGGTCTTCATGCTGAACTCCTCCGCCAGCATGCGCTGGGGCAGGGACATGCCGTCGCCGATGAACAGGAAGACGTACTTGACGGGCTTCAGGGCGTTGGGATCTTCCGCCTCTTTTGCCGTTTCCGTAGTTGCCGCCGCATTTGCTGCAGCGGTCTCCGACTGCTGGGCTGCGGCAGGTGCCTGGTCTTCTTTCTTTTCGCAGGCGGTGAAGGACATCGTGACCGAGACCGCGAGCGCGAGGAACGTACTGGTCGCGAGAGCGGCCAAGAAAGAACGTTTCATGATGTTGCTCCTGAAAAGTTTGAAGTGTGTGAACAGGGGGGGGTTAGGGGTATATTGCTAGTAAAATACCATAGATGTTTGATTTTTTCAAGCGGAATCTTCAAAAAAAAAGTTGAAAAACATAAAAAAGCGGAAGAATCCGGCATTGATTGGAATGGATGCCGAAAACAAACTTGAAAAACCGCAAAGGCGTGATATATTATGAAGAATCGTGTCCGTTTTCCGCTTTCCCGGACTCCATCGCATCGTGCATCCGGGACGGGACCGGAGACAAACCTTTATGCCAACATCAATCGAAGGATGACAATATGGGCATACGTATCGCCGGGACAGGTTCCTACGCCCCGGAAAAAATACTGACCAATGCCGACATCGAAAAGCTCGTCGATACCAATGACGAGTGGATTCGCACGCGGACAGGCATCGAGGAACGCCATATCGCCGGGCCGGACGAGACTTCATCGTCGATGGCGATCCGCGCGGCCGAAAAGGCTCTGGCACAGGCCGGAGTCGACGGACAGGACATCGATGCCATCATCGTCGCCACGATCTCCCCGGATTACATCTTCCCGAACACAGGCGCCCTGATCCAGCATCATTTCCAATGCAGAAAGGCGTTCTGTTTCGACCTTTCCGCCGCATGCGCCGGGTTCGTTTCCTCTCTGGAAGTCGGGTTCTCTCTCATGCGCTCCTTCCCGCAGAAATACCGCAACGTCCTCGTCTGCGGCTCCGACAAGCTTTCCGTTATCGTCGACTGGACCGACCGCAACACCTGCATCCTCTTCGGCGACGGTGCGGGATGCGCGCTGCTTCAGAACGACGGCACGCCCGGACCGGACGCCGTGCTCGCCAGCTCGCTTCATGCGGACGGCGGCTACACGGACGTCCTGCGGATTCCCGCGGGCGGCAGCCATACGCCCGCCAGTGTCGAATCGGTTCAGGCCCGCCAGCATTTCATCTACATGGAAGGGCGCGAGACGTTCAAGCTCGCCGTGAACGCCATGGTGTCATCCGCCGAGGAAACTCTGGCGCAGTCGGGCGTGACCGTCGATCAGCTCGCGCTTGTGATCCCGCATCAGGCGAATCTCCGCATCATCCAGGCCGTTGCGAAGCGTCTCGGCGTGGAGGACGGCCGCGTGTTCTGCAATATCCGGCAATACGGCAACACCAGCTCCGCCTCGATCGGCATCGCGCTTGACGAGGCGTGCCGTTCCGGCCGCATCAAACGCGGCGATCTGGTGCTGTTCACCTCGTTCGGCGGCGGCCTCGCATGGGGCTCCATGCTGATCCGCTACTGAAGTTGTCCGTTTTCCTCGGAGCGGGTCTCCGGATCCGCTCCTTCTTTTTTTGTTCCGATCACCCTTAAAACAAACCGAAAACCGGCGAGGCGTTCATGCAAACCGTCATTCTGAAGGAAGGCCGCGAAAAATCCGTCCTGCGGCGTCACCCGTGGATCTTTTCGGGCGCCATCCGTGAGGTCACGGGGGAGCCCGGGGCAGGGGAAACGGTCGAGGTCAGAAGCGCAGATGGCGATTTCCTGGCTCACGGCGCATACGCCGCGGCATCGCATATCCCTGTGAAAATATGGAACTTCTCGGAGACAGAAGCGGTCGACGAGGCTTTCTTCAGGAAGCGTCTTGCATCGGCCTTCGCGCTCCGCAAGACCGCTTTCCATGGGCGTCTCCCGGACGCTTTCCGCCTGGTCTGCGCCGAATCGGATGGCCTCCCCGGGTTGATCGCCGACGTTTACGGCGAATACGCCGTCTGCCAGATCACCGGAGCCGGCATGGAACTCCACCGCGCAATGATCGGCGAACTCCTGCTGGACTACGTGAAAGGCGTCTACGAGCGGTCCGATGTGGACAGCCGTGCCAGAGACGGACTGCCGTCCCGCACGGGACACCTTGCCGGGGAGCCGCTGCCGGACGTGCTGGAGTTTGCCGAGAACGGAATCCGGTTCCGCGCGGACTGGCGAAACGGCCATAAGACCGGGTTTTACCTCGACCAGCGGGACAACCGCCGTCTGGTCGGCGAATGCGCCGCCGGAGCGGAAAGCGTGCTGAACTGCTTCTCCTACACGGGCGGATTCGGCCTCGCCGCACTGAAAGGCGGGGCGAAACATGTTCTGAACGTGGATTCGTCGGAGCCCGCGCTCGCCTGTGCCGGGGAGCTTGCCGCGCTGAACGGTTTTTCCCCCTCGGCGTTTGCGACGGAAACTGCGGACGTATTCCAGTTCCTGCGGAGCTGTCGCGATTCGCGCCGTAGCTTCGACCTGATCGTGCTGGACCCGCCGAAGTTCGCCGAGACCATGTCGCAGCGGGACCGCGCGGCACGCGCCTACAAGGACATCAATCTGCTTGCCGTGAAACTCCTGAATCCGGGCGGCCAGCTGTTCACGTTTTCCTGCTCGGGCGCGATCGACGATGATCTTTTCGCGAAGATCGTGGATTCCGCAGCCTCGGATGCGCGGCGTCCGCTGCGGATCGTCCGCTGGCTTTCCCAGGGGCCGGATCATCCTGTCCTGACTTCGTTCCCCGAGGGGCGTTACCTCAAAGGACTTCAGCTGGCAGCTCCGGCCTGAAGCGCGGCATTGAACGCCCGGGTTCGAACTGCGATTCCGCCTATCTCCAGAGTGTGCACAGCTTGATCGCGATGACGGCGGCATCCAGCGCCAGCACGAAAAACGAAGTCCCGAACATCAGCCGCAGGATGCGTTCCTGGAAGATGAATCTGTCGAAGAGGCAGGGCGCGATCTGCCGGATGAACTCGTCGCGGTCCGCGATCTGCGACGCGACGCGGCTGAACCGTCGCCACGGCTCGTGGACGGAGGCCGGACCGGTGAGCTTGAAGAACGGATAATCGAGTTCGCGGGGAGCGGGATCGTCCAGCTTTTTCGCGCTGAGGCGGCGGATTTGCCTCTTCAGGAACTCGTGCGACAGGTCCAGAAAAGCGAATGCCAGAAAAAAGAAGACGGAAACAAGCAGGATGAAGACCTTCATGGCCGGCGGCGTGTGTCGTAGTGAATTGGTTCGATGAGATAGTATACATCCCGCCGACGCGAAAATCAAGCGGGAAACGGGAAAAGTGCATGTTTTGCGCGTTTTTTTCGGCCCGTGATTTGCATTCCGGCGAAAACAGGGTAAATTGTTAGGATCATCTGCATTCCGTTCGCCTCGCATTTCCAATTGAAAGGACGCCGACCCCGCATGAAGGGACAATTCTGGTCATATCTGGTCAAACGCCTCGGACTCGGCATCTTCACGCTGTTCGTGATCCTGCTGGCGAGCTATGCCCTGATGCGTCTGGCACCGGGCGATCCGTCGAAAAGCACTTTCCTCTCCGCGGAGGGAGGCGGCAAGAACGCTGCCGGGACCATGTCGAGCAGCAAAAGCGATCTGGGCGGACGCAATGCGATCATCGTTGAAAAGCTTCATCTCGACAAGCCGATCATCGTCGGTTTCGCGCTTTGGATGAAGGACGCGTTCCGGGGCGATCTGGGCGCATCCGTGGCGGTCGACAAGGGACGGCCCGTGACCGAGCTCATCCTGGAACGCCTCCCCATCACGATCCGTTTGAATCTTTTCGCGATCCTGATCACCTACATCCTTTCGATCCCGATCGGTATCCAGACCGCTGTCCGGCACGACACTCCGTTCGACAAGGGCACCACGCTCTTCCTCTTCTTCCTGTACTCCCTCCCCGCGATCTCCGTGGCGCTCCTGCTCCAGGCGATGTTCTGCGTGGGCGGACTCGCGCCCATTTTCCCGCTGAAGGGCCTGACTCCCGACATCCCGCAGGGGATGAGCACCTGGCGAATCATGTGGGTGACCTCGCTTCACTATGTCCTCCCCGTCTTCTGCCTCAGTTATGCGTCCTTCGCCGGGATCGCACGATTCACGCGGGCGGGCATGCTGGACGTGATCCGGCAGGAATACATCCGCACCGCGCGGGCGAAAGGCGTGCCGGAAAAGGATGTCATCTACGTGCATGCGTTCCGCAATGCCCTCATCATCATGATCACGCTTTTCGCGGGGATCCTGCCCGGGCTGGTGTCCGGCAGCATCCTCATCGAATACATCTTCAACATCCCCGGCATGGGCGCTCTTTCCATGCTCGCGCTCAGCAGCCGCGACATCCCGCTGATGATGGCGCTCTTCGCCTTCAGCGGATTCCTCACGCTCGCCGGCATCCTGTTGTCGGACATCCTGTACGTGATCGCCGACCCGCGCATCGGTTTCGAGTCCCGCGTGTAACGTTGCCCCCCGTCATTGTGTTTCTCGCTCTTAACAAACCGCTTCAGCCTTCTGTCTCACGTGTAACGCAACCGAATCCGTCTGCTGTTGTTTTCTTTTCGGCAAGCTATTTGGCATTTGTGCTTCGTCCCGGGTGTGATTATTTGTCTTTTTTTTACTCTATTGCAATCTCCGAAGGAGCGATTAAATGAGAATAAAGGAATAAGCAAATAACTCGTGAAGAAGACGAGCCCCCCCCCAATCTTTTCTTAAAATAATATGCAGGCGATTTTCTTCAGCCATGTTAGCGATTGGTGGATCTATTTCCTATTTTTGCTGGGTCCAGTTGATATAGTTTTGAAG
>Ga0310696_10003753_pt1 | contig 18871 bp, 4 predicted proteins | sample AusTroGonzalo_MG_4_FD_203885 | JGI IMG/M metagenome (GOLD analysis project Ga0310696, IMG submission 203885) | Bovine rumen microbial communities from tropical cattle in Woodstock, Queensland, Australia - Gonzalo_02 (v2) (version 2) | ecosystem: Host-associated > Mammals > Digestive system >...
CATCTGGGGACTGGACTACGCGACAGACATCGATTTGCGGGCATTACTGATGCTCTACCCTATGATGATTGGAGCCTGGCTCATCGGCAAAATACCGGCATACAAAGAAAAATGCGAGGACAACTTCTCGTCCCTGGAGAACAGCGCAATACGGTGGATATGGATATACCTGATTACATTGATGGTCATCGGTTCTTCATATCTCTATATATCGTTCACAAACCATCCGACGCGTATGTTCACGCAGCAATGGTTGATGTTATACATAATTTTGTACAACACGTGTCAGATTCTGCTGCGCCGCAAACCGTGGCAGGAGACGGAGATTCTGGAGAACGAACCGGAGGAAGAAGAAGAATCCTCATTCCCGCCGGAGTACCGAGCATCGTTTGAAGAATGGATGGAGAAGGAGAAACCGTACACGAACAAGGATTTCCGGCTCCAGGACCTGATGCAGGTACTGCCGCTGAACCGGACCTACCTGTCGCGGTTCATCAAGAGCGAATACGGCTGTAACTTCTACCAGCTGGTGACGAACTACCGCGTAGAGGAGGCGAAGCGCCTGATCAAGGAGAAACCGGAGTTGAAAATGTGGGAGATAGCAGAGCTATCGGGTTTCGCATCGGCGATTGTGTTCAACCGTACCTTCAAGCGCGAAACAGACCAGACACCGACCGAATGGATGGAGGTAATAAATAATTCGTAAAAAATTTACCGTTTTTCTTAACCCTAAAACAAAAAGGCGCGTACGCTATTGTGTATGTGCCTTTTTTATAGTACTTTTGCACCCGATTTTGAATATCTACAACTCATTATGCGACACATCATCGCCTTTTTTTTAGTATTCACGCTGACTGTAGGGACGAGCCTTGCGGTTGTGGCAGCCGAACCGGTGCAATCGGATAGTGCGGCTGTTTCGTCCGTTGAGAAGAAGGAGGTGGTGGCGCTGAAGAACAACCTGCTGTACGACGCGGCGGCTACGCCGAACCTGCAGCTGGAGGTAGTGCTGGCTCGCCGCTGGACGCTGGAGATAGGCGCCGGCTTCAACCCGTTCCCGATAGGAGACATGAAATCGCCGAAATGGCGCCATCTGCTGCTCAGTGTCGCTCCGCGGTACTGGTTCTGCAATGCCTTCCACCGTGATTTCATCTCCGTGAACGCCGCCTATGCCCATTTCAACGTGGCGGGCGACGCCTACCCCGTGGCATGGATGTATCCGCAGATCAAGACGAACCGCTATCAGGGCGACGCGGTGATGGGCGGTCTGAGTTACGGCTGGCATTTCGCCATCAGCCCGCATTTCAGCATCGAACTGGAAGGCGGCGTGGATGCAGGCTATGCCTGGTACAAGGAATATGAATGCCAGCAGTGCGGGGAGATGAAGAGTCAGGGTGGACGTTGGCTCGTTCTGCCGAAAATAGGAGTCAACATATCCATACCGCTCGGCGGTGACGAACAGTCATTGGCGCGTCGCTGTGACTGCGAGCTGCTGGAAGACACCGTTTCCCCGGCGCCGGAAGAGCCTGTTTCCGTGGAGCGGATAAACGGACTGGCGGTGCCGGTAGAGGGCTTTGCCGTAGAGCCGGTGAAGGCGTTTGTACCGCCGTTCGTGCCGCAAGTGGACCAGATGCAGCGTCTGCGCAGCCGGTTGCTGCGTGATGCGGAGGAGTACGAGCCGTACAACACGAATATGGCGCTCAGTGCCGACCCGCGGAACGTGTTCCTGTTCTTCGACGTGAACGTGACGAAGATGGACCGCTCCTTCATCCAGAACGACCTGCATATGGACAGTATCATGCATATCCTTGGTGAAGCCATCGAGGATCCGACGCTGCGCATCACGCACATCCAGATTGTCGGTTTCGCATCGTTTGACGGACGGAGAAGCTACAACGAGAAGCTGGCACAACAGCGTGCGCAGACGATTAAGGAATACATGCAGAGCCTGTACGCGCTCGATGACAGCCTGTTCGCGGTATGCAACGGTGGAGAGAGCTGGGCGGAATTGCAGTACCGGCTGGAACAAGTGGAATTCCCCGGCAAGGAAGAGGTGTTGGCGGCAATCAAGTACGAGCCGGACCCAGACAAGCGCGAGGCGCTCATCAAGAAGCTGAACGGCGGAGACACATACCGCTATATGCGGGATGAGTTGAAGCAGATTCTGCGTAACCTCGGCTGCATCACGATTTATTGTGAACGAACATACTGACAACCAGTAGAAATATAACCAAAAAATTAACAATCATTATTAACAACAAAATGGTTTTACAAATGAAAAAAATGACATTTTTCGCTTGTGCAGCTATTCTGACAAGCGCGGTCGCTTTTACAAGTTGTAACAAAAACGACCAAAACGAGCCTCATCAGCAAAGCAATGAGGTGGTAAAAACAGAGTTCTCCATCGCACTGCCAGCCCAGTTAGGCGGCGGTAACGGCGCACGCCGTATGCCCGGCGCTACGGTACAGGTTAGCGGCCGTTCACAATTCCAGGGAATGACGAACATCCGTCTTGTTCCGTTTGCTAAACAGGAAGACATCGCAGCAGGCGATACGCGTTTGGGTAACCAAAACATCGTATTGTCTGACATTGCCAACGCTGATGCATTGGGAACGAACAGTAATGCAAAAGTGTATCCTTCTGTAAACATCCCTCTAACTACCGCGACTATGCTCTTTTATGCCAAATCAGCAGCAACCGGTACGGATTCACAGATAGGTTCGTTGACCGCTAACAATCTGGATGACGCGCATGGTGATGTGAATGATATTTCGTTTTCTCTGGAACCTATTGTTGATGCTATCGGAACTCCGACCGGTTCTGGAACCAGTGGAGAGGCACTGATTGCTTACCTGAACTCGATTGCCAACGCACAAGACGGCTCGTCGATAGCATGGAAAAACTATACAGCTACAGAAAGCGCTGCAATGACCGCTATGTTCGAGACCTTCAGTTCATGGCACTCGTTGTCTTCATACGCTGTTGCACGCGGTTTGAGCGACCTCTATAATTCACTTGCTCCGCTGGCTGCTACATCCACCTTGGCTGCTAATATCAATACTGCAATTGCCAACGCGACGTATGCCACTGTAAGCGGTTCAGCTCCCAACTGCGTGGTTGCGTTGAAAAACAGTCCGCTTGATTTGACGAATTTCCCGGAAGAGTACGGTCTTCCCGAGGGTGCTGTGCGTATTAAATACAATACGACTGCGAAAGAATTCCAAGCCTGCACAACCGCTGATTATGAGACTGCAGACAACGCTCCGCTGGATCTCTATACCTATCCGGCACAATTATGGTATTTCGCCAACAGTCAGCTCAAGACTTCGAATTCGTCCAAACAGGCCATGTATGACAACTCCAACAACTGGGCTGCTATTCTTGCTGCACATACCGATGCTACGGCTGTCAACACTCGTACCCGTGCCGTCGCTGTAGAGGATGCTATTCAGTATGCCGTTGCCCGTCTGGATGTAATCGTAAAATTGAGCGGTACCACATTGAATGACAATACTCCTGTTACCCCAAAATCCGTCAGCTGCTCGGATTATCCTCTTACCGCCGTGCTGATTGGTGGTCAGAAGAACGTAGGTTTTGATTTCAAACCGGCCGGTTCCACCGTATATACCATTTATGACAATGTTATCACAGGTGGTTCGATTAGTGCAACCACCTCTAATACCGCCGCTAACTCCACGTTGGTACTGGAATCAGAGGTTGGTGCTGACAAAGATGTCAACATCGCCATCGAGTTGGTCAATGAATCGGGTAGCGACTTCATCGGTAAGGACGGCGCCGTGATACCCGCTGGCGGCAAGTTCTATTTGGCTGCTGTGCTGAAAGCCAATGTAGGCGAAGGAACAGAAAAAACTACGGACGTAACCCCGAACCAGGTATTCAAGCAGGATTATACGACTACCGCTACATTGACTATCACCAGTCTGAGAAACGCGCAAAATACAATTCCTGACCTCCGTACTCCGCAGCTCGAACTCGGTGTATCGGTTGACTTGAACTGGACCTCCGGTAACGTTTACGAAATCAATCTCTAATCGGGTAATTTCATCCCTTGAAACGAATCAGTTTCATCATATGTCCGTTATTCTTCGCTGCATGCAGTCTGATTGATGACAATCTGAGCTTGTGCAGCGAGAAACTCATTCTCGACTACGAACTGCAGTTGCATACCGAATTGAGTATGCAACTGCAGACGGAGTTGGTTACGGATGTGGAGATGCCGGTTCGTAACGCGCTGACGGGCTGGTTGGCACCTATCTTCACGGACAAAGCCAAAGATGTGGATTTGCGTTTCTTCTCTACCGATACGGATGAGTTGAGACGTCTGATTCAGGAAGAAATCAACGACAGCCGGACAAGTTATACGTTTCAACTACCCAAAGAGAACTACATGCACCTGGGCGTAGCCAATATCCACGACAACCATCAGGTGGTTTTATCCGAAGCGGCTCATGCCGCCACGATGGAGTTGGTTGCCACGGAGACGGACGAACTGCCGTCCTTCAGCATGGGTGTGTTCACCGCCCGCAAGCATATGGAGATAGGTGACACCTCGCAGCAGTTCGATGTGCATTTGTATATGGCTACCTGCGCTGTGGCGGTAGTGATAGACACCACCACCTGCGATTCGCTGGTATCGCTGCGCGGCATGATGAGCGGTACGGCAAGCAGTTTTTCCGTCCGGGACAGTGTGTACCACTATAACGGCAGGCACCATCTGGTTTTTGACGAGGTACTCATCAGCGAACCGGTTGCCGCACAGCGGCACAGAGCCCCGCGGGCGGATACTGCCCGGCTGTTCAGCTGTATGGCGACATCGGGTTTTCCGACGGAGGAGGGCAAGTCATGGTCCGTGGTCATCACCGCCACGCTGACCGACAACCGTCACACGCGTACCACACTCAAGATAGATGAACCTGTGCGCGCAGGCACGCTGCGTATACTCCGCGCACATATGGATGCCACCGGTGGCATACAACCGGATAAAAAAGACGGAGAAGACGGACAACATGTAGGTGCTACGGTGGAATTGGACTGGAAGGAAGGAGACAATCACGATGTGGAAATATAATATCACGCTCATATTGGTGGTATTGCTCTGCGTATCGTGCACAAACCGTCATAACGAGGAGATACAAAGAGAAACCGAGATTCCTGTCTCGCTTTGTATTCCTATGTCAAGCGAGTTTTACTCCCACCGTTCGGCGGCACGGAGAATTCCCGGTGATCCGGGCAAAACGGAAATGTTCGCTCTGCCGAGTTACGCCTACATATTTGTACTGATTTATCAGGACAGCAAATGGAAAATGCTGGATATTTTCGAAGAAATAATACCCGATGAAGAATGGAATCCGACGCACTATATAGGATTGTATAAAACGGAAGGGGATTCCATTTACCACTATACAAAGAAATTACAGATTATGCTGGAGGGACAGAATGTAACCGGGCGCGCTTATGCGATTGCATCCCCTGTACCTCTTGTATTCAACAAGACACTTAACTCGTCCGCTATTACTGATTTGGATGACCTGCTTGAGTTGAAAATAGATATTTCGGACGATGATACGAGAGACAATTTACATAACATATATACCACACCGTATAATTATGAATTGTCATCCGTATATTACGGCACCTTTGACAACAACAACACAAACGTGGCTCCGCTGAACCTGCTTCTTTACCATATAGCCGCCAAAGTGGATATCACGTGGAATGTAGATGATGAGAAACGTGTGAACAGGGAGCATCCGGAAGACGCTATACGGTTGACGAGCATGAAAGCATGCAACCTGTTCAACGGAAACGCCTATTGTTTCAAACCGATGGAAAACAGTTCGGGCGCAAGCCCTCTTGCTCCGGAGGCAGGAACAGGCGACACGATTACCCTTGTGCGTCCTTCAGACGAAGGATTATGGTGGGAAGGACGGTCGTACTTCTACACCATCCTCTATACGACCACGGCAGACGGGAAAGGGAATTATTTCCCCCTGCAAATGGAAATGGAGACCAACGGAAGCGGTGACAAATACCGCCCGACGATATATATGGAAGTGAACAAATCTCAGCCGTTCGTACCCTGGCTGCGGGCGACATTCAATATAAACAACCTGCTCGAAGACGAAACGGATGAGAAAACAGCACCATTGACAATTGACGATTAAACGATACATAGTAATAATAATGACCGCGTGTGTATGCGCGATCGCGCACGCGCAATACGATACCATCCGGTATGTGCACCCGGACGGCAACTATACAAATGACGGACGCAGTTGGGGGGCAGCCAAGAACCGCGTACAGGATGCCATCAACGACCTGAAGGAGTATATGGACGCCAATCACCGGACTTCCGGTTCGGTGTATATCGCTGCCGGTACGTATCTGCCGACAGAGTCAACCGAGTCCTCGGGCGGTTCGATGCTCAATACGTCCTTTAAGATATATGCCGGTATCCATGTGTATGGCGGTTTTAATCCGGATGCGCCGGAATCAAAACCGGGCGACCGTATCATGGCCAACGGCAAGAAGGTATCGGAAAACTGGGCAGACCAAAGTGGTATCGGTACCACTTCCGGCGAAGATATTGCTTCGCAATGGGATTTGCGGCATAAGACCATCCTGACCGGTAACCATGCCGGTTCCGTCGTATCGTTCACATTTGACTCAATTCGCGGACGATTCAACACCACCTACCCTGCCAGCTCCTACCACGTCGTTTGGTTTGCCACCAACGGCAAATACACCGTGACGGACGATGCGCTCAAAGACCACTTCAAACCGCTGGAGCACCCTGCTTCGTTAGACGGTTGTGTCATCTCATCCGGTAACGCATCCACGCGCAGCACGACTATCCGTGAGCATACGGCATACGGCGGCGGTGTGTATATGGTGGGCAACAGTTCAATGCGTGCCTGTATCGTGGAGCGCTGCAACGCGACGATGCGAGGCGGCGGTATCTATATGGACGGCGGCGGTATTGCGGAGTTCTGCTGTGTACATACGTGCCAGTCAGTCGGTGTAGGTGTGGTAGAGGGCTACGGCGGCGGTGTGTGCATCGACCAGGAGGGTTCGATAGGACACAGTCACATCACCAGTTGTGCAGCACGTTGCGGCGGCGGTGTGCTGATTTACCACGACAACGACGATTATCCGTGGAGCGTACGCGTGGCAAATCCGGTATTGAGCCAGGACACGGTGACGAGTTATTACTCACCGTATGCCACTGCTTGTGTTATCAACAACAACACCGCGAATGCGGAAGGCGGCGGTATCTATCTGGCGGAAGGCGGTACGGTGAACCACTGTACGGTTACCGGCAACAACTGTTGCGGTCGCGATGTCACCTATTACGGTCGTCGTCATGGCCGTTCAGGCGGTATCTATGTACGTAACTGCGGTCAGATTTTCAACTCCGTATTCTGGGGAAACCGCTGCGATGCAAATAATGATATCCAATTCGCGTCGGTGCGTCAAAAGACAGGTTCGGCATTTGAGTTATTCGCCTATCACACGGCGTTCATGAACCATGATATCACCGACTGGACCGGCGTGCGCAAGGAAAGTGTATATACCATTGAGAAGCAGAACCTGCCGGTACAAGGTTCGTCCGGTAACTTCCCTGTTTTCTTCAATCCTACAGTAGTGCCGCTGAACTGGGACTCAGTCAATACATCGAAAGGAATCTACGGAGCAGGTGTATTGGCCCATATGCGTCCGGTGGACTATCCGGGTCCGCGTATCTGGCACTTGACCGCACATTCCTCATTGGACCAGAAGGGTGTCCAATGGTCTCCTGCAATGGTGAATCCTCCGGTATGGCTGATTCATGCGCATACGGACTATGGCGTAGTTTCCAACCCGTTTGAGCCTGCTTCCACGCTGGGTGCATTAGTCCGTCAGCCGGATAATATGAGACATTCTTTGCAGCCCCAGCAGGGACTGGAAGGCAGAAAGGATGCCACTCCGATACCTACTGTCTTTGTGGATTTGAGCCATGAGGGCGATTATGATGAAGATGGTAATTTCATTATTACGGCTTATTCCGGCGATAGTTGGGATGACCCGCTACATTCCATCGGCGACGCGTTGCTGTATTATCGCAGTTATCTGGTAGAGGAGCCGAATAAAGCTATCGGTAAACGCGCGCACTATCGTCTTCCCTCTGCGTGGGATGAGGATGGCAAACCGTCTGAATACGAAAAATACGACTATGTCCAGATTCTCGTCAAAGAAGGTGAGCAGAGTACCGCCGGACCGAATAACTACCTTGGCAAAGACATGCGTACCGCTTCTATCCGAACCCTGTCACACATGCGTTTGTACGGAGGTTATCCTGATTCCCTGAGCGGCACGAATACGGAGGGACGTGACCCGCTGAATCTGCCGACCATCATCACCGCGAATATCGCGAACGAGAAAGGTGAGGTGGCGTATCAGAACAACTCTGCTCACGTGCTTACCTATGTGAATGCCGAATATACGATTGTCGATGGATTCCAGCTTCTCAACGGTAATGCGCATAATTTGGAGGGAACGCGAGCTGTCATGGCGGGTGGCGGCGTGCTGGTAAGTAACGAGATTATTTCCGATCAATCCAAACGTATCGATATGGTAGGCAATGAGTTGCGTAACTGCCGTCTCGCGAATAACTCCGCCCCAAAGGGTGCCGCTATCTATGTCACCGGCGATGGTAAAAAAAATCTGTTTGAGTTGTGTTATGCCGAATTGAAGATAGTCAACTGTATCATCCGTAATAATACGGCGGATTATTCTTCCGGCAATAATGGTGTTGTTACAGCCAACGGTCGCGCGTTCATTGATATCGACCACTGCGATATCGTCAACAATGTCGGTTATCCTTTGCAGTCAGATAATAGAATGTGGAAGTACAGTTATATAACTCTACCTATCCATGGTTATATCCGCATGGATAACTCGCTCATCTACTGCAACGGAACGGAAGTGCTGAACGATCGTTCTACGCTGGCATCGGCGAATGTGCTGTCCGTGAATGCAGATGGCCAGGAATATGTGTTCGGTACCTATAATATGTTCGATGAAGATATTCATCTCCATACAGAGGACGCTACCCAGCCGCACGGTTTCTTCAAGAGCGACTTCACGGTTCCTTCTACAGCCGGTGTTTTGCCGTCCGGCATGCCGGATGCATCCAATCATCCGCTGAAGTTAGCGATGCCGGCGGAGAAGAACAACCAATGTAAATTGACTCGTACCGACCGCAATGTGGCAACCTACCCGGTTTTCATCAACCCCTCGCGCAATATTGGACACTCGGCAGAGGGCGATAAGCCCTTGTTCGGCGGTAAGGTATCATTTATTCCGCTGAATAATAATCCATGTGTCAATGCCGCATCTGTCTCCGCCTATGGAGGCAATAATGTCCCGCGTCCGGATGCGGAGGATTTCGACTTGACGGATTTCACACGCCGTAACTATGGTGGAGAACCGGATATCGGTGCGCTGGAAGATACCGACCTGCCTGTCAGTGGTTCGGTAATTTATGTCACGCCGGGTGGTGCCGGTAAACGGGACGGTTCTTCTTGGGCAAACGCTATCGCCGGTAATACGGTGTATGTGCTCAATGATATAGCCGGTCCTGCCTTGGCGGATGGCGATCAGATTGACCCGGAAGCTACCTGTAACCGCGTGTTGGATAGTGAAGGCAACCCCGTTCTCACCACCAATGAGAAATACAACGGCGGTTGGGGTAAGGTGTGGTTCACCAGTAAACAGACAGGAGGAAGTGTTACTACTACTATAACTAAAACATGGACTACTGAGAAGAAAGTCTATGACGACGGAACCAGAGCAGGCGAAGAGGAGTATATACAAGATAATGTTTATTCAGAAAGTTCAAATACAGTAAACACTCCCGGTTCTACACCTGAGGGATTTGTCGCCGGTTACGACTATGACCCGCGCTACCCGTATGGTGAAATTTCCGGCGCATCGCGCACATTCTGGAGAGCAAATCCCTACCCAGGAACTTCCGGCTCCTATAACATAAATACCTTTATCGCCGGTTGTAAAACAAACGGATGGATCAACAATAACCGCGCGGAGCGATATGTAGGCGGTCTGCAGTATGCCGTAGAGAAAGCCTCTGCGGCGAACAAGACCTATCATGCAGATTCTGTGCAAGTATGGGTAGGCGCAGGTACGTATAACGACTACAAAGGATTCGTTATGCGTGATTCCGTCACGGTGCTTGGTGGTTTCCCGGCTAAAAAATATAAATCCCCGGGATTGACGGAGCGTCAGGCATTGATGTCCGATGTGGTGACTATTCCGAAAGCCAAATCGGCAGAGAAACTCAGTGCAGGGGACTATGAGACCATTCTGCAGATTTCGGATGTCAACCCGAAGAGCAGCAATACGGCTATAAATACCGATGCCATCAAATATTCGGATGATGACTACTCATACTCAGAACAAACCGAAACGACTCAGTACGAATATAAGAGTCGCACGATCGTACACCATTATGAGAGTTCTGCTGAAGACAGGGAGGGGGACGAAGTAACTAGTTCTCTTCTCCAATATGCCAATATGGCTAATGGTAACGCAATGGTGGTAAAAACAACCGATACGACTTATTCTGCTAATAAAGATACTGTATATAGAACCTTCGGAACACCCACCTTGACCATGGATTGCTGGCATATCTCTTACCCAAATAAGGAAAATTATCTGGTGATTGAAGAGACTAATAATAATGCTGACGGTACTAAAGCCAAGGAGATATATAGTCCCAGTGCTCCCAGAGGTACAAAAATAGGAACTGCTACGCAAAAATGGTTATATCTAGGCAATGGATCTATGTCGGGCTTGACTTTATGGCAAACCATGCATAATGTACAGGAAGGTAAATACAAAATGACCTTTGATTTGGGTGGTGAATATAAAAATTATCCTGCGAATGATGATCCTCTAAATATATTTATATGTGTTGTAGATGGTTCCGGTTTAGGAATATCAGATACAATCAGTCTTAAATCCCGTACTAATAACAAAAACAACAACCGCGCTTCCGCCTTTCGTTTTACCCTTGAATTTGAGCAACCTACAACGGGTTCTGCTGTATTCAAATTATTCATTGGAGAAGGAAATAAGAATACTAAAGGTAGGAATGCTACATATGGCACAGCTACCGGCGTAGATCCTGATCCAATCCCTTGTTGGTATGTAGGTGAAAATGGTACATGTGATGAGGATAATAAATGGGGAACTAAAAACCCGAATGCTCGTGAGTTCTGGTTGTCTAATATACATATCGTTCCCATTATTCCTGCAGGCACATATGGAATCGTAAGTACTGATGATGAGACGGAAGATAAAGGGGATGTCCCTCATGAAGATCCGGTGATTTCGGAAACCAAGACATATACGGTTCAAACTCATCGTACTACGCTCCGTAAGCGTGTGTTGACCATGCCGGATGTGTGTGTGCCGACGTTTGGCGGAGGAGGTATTGGCGATCCTGTTAATATGACCGTTACTTTCGGAGATAACTTAGCTCACACGGACCGTGTTTGGGGAGCAACCAAAGCCCAGCGAACTGCCACTACTCAAACAAAACAAGAGGACCTCCATTATGTGGAGTATAATGAAGCCAACTGGGATGGATTCACGATTCGTCACGGTTTTCTCTATGATGAATCCATGTCGCATGGTGGCGGTTCTGGCGTGAATATGTATGAAGGAGCGCACTTGCGGAACTGTATTGTTACCAACAACTTCTCCGGTAGCCGAAACATGAAGGGTGGCGGCATGTTCTGCGATGGCGCTACTTCAACTATCGAAGGTTGCTTCGTGCTCAATAATACCTCTACCCATGGTACGGCAAAAAATGCACAAAACCAGATCTTTGCCGGAGGTATGTTTATGTACGAAGGTACCTGCTTCAACTCCTTGTTCGCAAACAATTACAGTTACGGCTCAGCCGGAGGTTTGGGTTTCTGCGTCGGACGATTCTTTAACAATACCATCGCTTACAATACCGCCACATTGGTAGAGAGTAAAATCAGTGGTGGCGCTATCTCGCTGGCTACCTCGTCCAACCCGAACCTGTTTGTGGCCAACACCATCATTTTCGGTAACAATGGTATCGCCATTCGCGATCGTAATGCCGGAGTGGCTAAGGTGAACCCCTTCCTCTATTGCTATATTCAATCTGCAGTGGCTCAGCCGAATGCGACGACCAAGGATAATGTGAATAACTGGAGCGAATCTGCAACTTCGCAGTACGGTATCGGTAATACCTTCCTAAACGGCGTCGCTCCTTCGGCTGACAATACGCCGTTCGCGGCGGACTTTGATGAGAACGGTAACTATGTGGCAGGTCGAGCGGCGTCGCTCAATGACTTCCGTCTGCGCGACGATGTGCCCTGCGTCAATAAGGGAACCGAGGATTTCGCCGGTGAGTTCTATACCGCATTGAGACACAAAGGAGATACCGATTCGGACATACGAAACTCCTTCGTATACAAGAGTGTGGAAGAGGCTGAACTACCGGACAACGATGTGGCTTTTGCCAAGCGTATTCAAGATTGTCAGATTGATATGGGTGCATACGAGTTCAATGCAGCGTACAGTATCAAACCCGATACAACCACGCACCCGGGTCAGGCGATATTCTATGTGACCTTCGATACGCAAGGTGGTGATGCTTCTGCCAGTTCGCCGGAAAATGCGGCTTGTAAACAGAAACTGCAACTCGTGCTGGATGCCGCAGGGCGGTATAAGTACAACCTGATGACCTCGTCTTGGTATAACAAGGGCGAAGACGGAGTATATGAGGCCGATAAACCGAACAAGCATTGGACAGTGGAGGTATGGCTGGAAGGCGATAATACGAACAGTACCGTCAGCGGAGAGTATGATGACTGGTACACGGCGACGCGTTCTACCAAACACAACATGGAGAACTATGTGGATAATACACTGGACTACTCGTTTATTATCCCGCATGGCGTACAGGTAAAGGGCGGCTACACCTTCGATTTTACGGGGCGCGACCCGCTCACCTATCGTACCGTCCTCTCCGGTAAGATTACATCGTCCACCGGTGCGGAAGGAAATGTATTCCATGTGGTGACTTTCACCAATGACCTCTTCACACCGGATGAGACCTTCTATATGGATGACAGTGAGCCGAGTGAAGCGATTCGGGATCAGTTGGCCTTTATGACAGATGAGCGTCATCGTGCGGTCTTGGACGGTCTGTTCATCATGGAAGGACATGCCAACTCGCCGGATCTGGATGACCGTATCGGTGCTGCGGCTGTGGTGACGAATTATGCCCATATTCGAAACTGCGTCATACAAGATAACAGAGCGGAAGCATACGGAGGAGGTCTCTACCTCAAACCCTATGCTCTCGTCAGCGGTACCATCATTAAGAATAACACAGCAGAAACCGGTGGCGGTATTTATGTTGAGGCTCCTTCGGACGCATTGGATGAAAAAGTACGCAATGAATCACTGGCGCATATTTTCTCATCCACAATTTGCGAGAATACGGCGCGTGCATCAGCCGGCGGTATGTGGTTCGACAACACCTATGCGCGTGTCAACTCTTCTGTAATTTGGCATAACAACGCGAACGATAACGCCAACGTGTCGGGTAACTTCGCCCGTTCTGTCGATACGATTCCCTATCCGCTAAACTGCTGCGCGGTGGAGAGCCGTCGTCTGGAGGGACAGGGAAATATCGAATTGTCTCCGACTGAGACTGAGGGTGTGCGTTGGGACAGACAAGACCCGTTCGATGCGATATTGTATTATCCGATAGAGATGTCGTCCACCCTTGCGCGTGCCGGTATGAGTTATACGGAATGGGACAATGCGCGTGCCATTTATTCCACATTGGATACCATCGATATTGCCGGTGTGAGCCGTAAGCGCTGGACGGGAAACGGCGCGGCGCGTGGCTATGCGTGGGACGCCGATACCTTAGTGACGAAGAACAATGATGTCATCGAAATCGGTGCGCGTGCCATCAACAAGAATTATGAGGTACATGTTGACCGAAAATACGTGATGCACCGTCTGTTCGTCGTGCATACGGAACTCATCGACTCCAAAGCGGCTCGTGAATTGCAGGATAATACATTGGACAATGATACGGCAAACATGTACCGTCAGATGGGTTCGTGTATCTACAATCCGTTCCACCGTCTGGATGACGCATTCAGCTATATTATCAAGGCGCGTACCATGGATAAGGATCGGTATCGCAACACGCGTTTTGAAATCTTCATTGAGCAGGGAACCTACTATCCGCTGCACGATGCATACATGCGGCAGGGCGAGGTACGTATGAATACCTTCCTCGTGCCGGAGGCTGTGCTGATTGTAGGTGGTGTCGATTCCCGTCCGGAAGACCACAAATACGGTCAGGAGGGTTTCCAGTCTCCTTTCTCCACCGTACATAAGATAGGTAACGGCGAGGATGTGCCTATCCCCGGTACAGAATATACTATCAATTATGAATTGACCGACAGTATCCGTCTGCGTGACGCACGTCACCGTCCGATGCGTGACAACAACCTCAACTCCGTCATCGAGCCATGGGAGTTGGAACGTCAGACAATTCTGTCCGGTAATGCAGTAGCCGGTGAGGATTTCACGCACGTCTATCACGTGCTCACCTGCCACGCGGATGAACGCTATATCGGTCCGCGACCTCTCAAATACGGTTCCATAAATACCAATTACGGCCATCCGGGACACGAGTCGGAGTCTATTCTGACTGAAGCCCTCGAAGAATACAATCCCGCAGTGTGGGATCAAGAAAACGACCTCTCCATCCTCGCCCGAACCATCGGTTTTGACGGGGTGCAAATTACCGGCGGTTATGCCAACCACCTTGACACGGTGGATGCCAAGGATGTATTTAACACCAAGACCTATTTCCGCGGTGGTGGAATCCTTGTGGACGGTAACTGGCATCAGATGGCAGGTGATGAACCTGTTAACATGACCGAGCCGGCAGACCATAATATTCCGATAGTGATAGAAAACTGCTTGTTAACGAACAATATGGCGGCGAACGGCGGAGCTATATGGTCCAACGGCGCTATCTATGCTTATGGCAACCACTTCACGCAGAACTACAGCCAAGGTCCTATGACAAAGTACGACCAGCAATTTATTCCTTGGACAGCCGGAGGATGTATAGCCACCAATGCCGTATGCGATGTATCCAATACGCTATTCGCCAATAACGAAGCCAAGCGCGGCCTGTATCCGCTATCCGCAGAATCCCAAGATCTGATTCCGGACGCCGATGCACGGCAGGGCTTCGGAGGATGTCTCTCCGTGGCTACGCACTCATCAATGCGTGTCGTAAATTGCCATTTCGTAAGGAACAAAGCGGTTGCATACTCCTCCATCTATAACTTCCTGTCGAATAACCATTATAGTGACCCCGACTCGATGCAGTATGTATTCAACACCATCTTCTGGGGTAACGAGGTATATGACCTGCCGGAGGACAGAAGTATTGATGCATTAGATAACATAGAACCTCCTTCGGCAGAAGAGATAGAGGCGTTCAACACCAAATACCGTGCATCCCGTGCCGGTGTGTTCCACTACGACGGTAGCGAATGGAACCGCTATGAGCAGCTATTCCATAACTACGACAGCACCTATCATTACTGGGAAGCCAGAGGCGACACCTTCAATACGGCGGTTATTGACACGCTGATGCTCCTGCGTGCGCAAGGTAACAAGATAGAAGGTATGTATTTCTGCTCCTACCGTAAGGGCTACGGTCCGACCGGTATGAAGCCGACGCAGGAGGGATACCTCCTTACCCGCGAAGAGCAGCGCGCATGGCAGGATCCGCGCGGACGCAATGTACTCACAAAGACTAATGACAATGACGATACTGTCGAAGATTATACCAACCTTTGGACACAAGTCTGCGGTAACAACAACACCATCATCAACCGTCTCAACACCGCCACGGACGGACCGAACTTCAAGCAGCCTTCGTTCGTAGCCGGTATCGACGGTTATATGCAGAACGCCGACTGGCTGCTTGCGCGTATGAACCTGACGACTGACCAGGGATGGGGTTACCTCAAGCAAAACGTAACCCGTGGCGTGGCATATTATATTACGAAATACACCGGCAAAGAGCAGTTCAAGACGGCGGAGGAAGCTCTCGCAGCGGCTCAGAAAGCCCATCCGGGTGCAACCGCCGAAGATGTATATCCTGTCAGCGGCTTACCGGTGGCGTCATTCCTTGACAAAGCCAGCCAACCCAATCCCGGTGCGATGTATAACTTCCTGGCTTGGCGTTATGGACAAATGATGTCGGAGTCTAACGCGCCGCTACCTTTGCGCGACCAATATTACATGACCTATACCCACTCCTTCAGCGACAGCGAAATCTCCGGTAATATGGACCGTATCTCCAAAAACCCGAAGATGAAGGTCGAGGATGTATATATTGATGTGGGTATTTACGAATACCAATACGTGCAATTGGATATCAAAGGTCAGGAAATTGATACCATCTGGGTAGCTACGAAAGCCAAAGACCCGCTCAAACAGGACGGTTTGACTTGGGAGACTCCGACAACTGACCTGCAGACAGCAATAGAGTTGCTGATGTCTTCGCACAACAACCACGACAAGTACGTCTGCCTGATGGGCGACGATGAGGGAGGTACGTTCTCTCCGCAGAACGTGATAGACAACCGCCGTGCGTTTATCATTACGTCCACCTCCCACTCGCCTCTGATGCCGGATAGTGCACATGCGGACTTTGACTACGGAATCAATAGTCTCACCTTCCTCGGCGGTTACAGCTTCGATGTCAAGGACGCGCCGCGTGACCCCTATTCGAATCCTACTATCATTGAGATGCCGGATGTTGGAAACCGGAATCAGCTGAACCAGTTGTTTGTCGTTGAGGATATGACCCGTCAAATGCTGCAATTGAACTTCCAAGGCGAGTATCTGTCGCGCGACAGCGTCGTCATTCCAATAGTCTTCGACGGTATCACATTTATCAACCCCTACTCCGTCAAAGAGCCGTCAGAAACAGATTATAGCAACCTCGGCGGTTCGATGAGCAAGAAGGGTGGTGCAGCGATTTATTACCGTTGGCAACGCCAATACGAAGGTGACGGTTCATCCAGCGGTTCAGTCACACCAAACTTCAACATGGCACTCCATCCCGACTCTGCGAAGATTGACGGACGTAAAGTGACACTGCCGAAACTGACGATATCCAACTGTATCTTCATGGACAACGGTCAGCGCACAGCGGATCATGCCGAACGTTCTCCGGCAGTACGTATCGACCACGGAGGCGGTAGTTCACTCATCGTCAATACCCTATTCCACTCGAACGCGGGCGCACCCGTGTATGCGCGTACCTATGATATAATTGAGGAGGAAAACGATCTGGCAAGCGTGCCGAATGATGTATTCATCATCAACGTCACCTCCGCGCTCAATGACGGACACATCCGTCTGGAGTCGGAAAACAGCGAGGTGCACAACTCGCTCATCTGGCTCGATGATTTGAATAATGACACCACGATTCAGTTGCAAATGGGCGCGTCCGACCAGTGGGACAAGACCACCAATAAAGACCGTCAGGGTATTGGCGGCCGTATGACCCATAACGCCGTATGGGGATGCTTCCAACCGTTTGAAGCAGTGGGAAACGGCGATTCGTGCTACAACCACCCCTTGGCCACCAACAATAACGATATATTCAAGGGGCCTGGCTTCTTCTCTCCGTACGTCACAGCGACCACATCGGAGCAGCGGCGTGAGCGCAGTTTCCGCCTGAACCCGACCGTCCGCACGCAGGACAAAGCCGATGCCGATATATACTGGAACCGCGTCTTCTTCCGTCAGTATCCGGATTTGGATGAGGGTGAGCCCTATTGGCTCCGCTCCAACGGATTCAAGGACCTGACGGTAACGTCCGTGGCGAACGATGTGGATTTGGCCGCCAAGCCGCGTCTGAGCGGTGGAGGCATGGAGCGCGGCGCATATGAGTGCCTCGTGATGCTCCAACGCGTGCTCTATGTTCGTCCGGAATTGCCGATTTCCAGCGCTGGAGACGGTTCGTCATGGGAGAAAGCCTTCGGTCAAGGACAAATACAAAACGCTATTGATGCCGCAGCCGTATTTACATACATGTACCAGAATTTGCCTCGCGAAGACCGAATAGCCTATGTCTTCGTCAAAGGTAGCGGTAGTGCGACTGACCACTATCACCTTGAGGCACGTGACGGTGTGTATGTTTTCGGCTCCATACCTACCTACTTCAACGATACGGCATGGATTGATGATGTACAACATAAATTCACCAATGAGGAGTGCCATCGTTTCGTCAACTATGTCCGTGCTACCACTTCGGGTGTGGCGGCACCGAATGCCACGCAGACAAAAATCGGTTCCATCCACATTACCGGTGATGAGTTCCAAACGGGCTTCCTGCTGGATGGCTTTGTAATTACCAACCCCAATAGCCCTATTTCCGACAAATCACCGATACTCATAAATAACGAGAAATCGGCGGTCCGTAACTGTCTCGTCATTGATAACAGCGTCACCATCCATGACCACCCTGTTGCAAACGTGCAGAAAGGATTGCTATACAACTGTCTCTTCTATAACGATTCGGCGGAGAGCGTTGTACAGGTAGGCGAGAACGGACTTGTGCTCAACAACACCATTATCGCCGATAAGGAGGATGTCACGCCGCTAGATGTCACCGAGGCAACACCTGGTGCAGTGCAGAATAACATTGCTGTCAATTGTAAAACATCCGTTGTCAATTGTTTCGCACCG
>Ga0310696_10003754_pt1 | contig 18870 bp, 5 predicted proteins | sample AusTroGonzalo_MG_4_FD_203885 | JGI IMG/M metagenome (GOLD analysis project Ga0310696, IMG submission 203885) | Bovine rumen microbial communities from tropical cattle in Woodstock, Queensland, Australia - Gonzalo_02 (v2) (version 2) | ecosystem: Host-associated > Mammals > Digestive system >...
TTTGAAAAAAAGTATTACCTTTGCAATCAATGCAGCCAATAAGGTCGCTACAAATGGAAAAGAAGATTAATAAAAATACAATGAAAAATAAGGGAAAAACGGTCAACCTTATTTAGGCATTGACACTACAACTTTGAACCTTAAACATTAAACATTGAACCAGAAACATAGAAACATTAAACTTTAAACCAGAAACTTAGAAACAGCGTAGCGAGAAACATAGAAACCTTAAACTTTAAACTTTGAACTTTAAATTGGCTTATCATGAAAAACTCTATACAAATGAAAAATACAAACGAAATGAATGAATTCGTGAACCGCAATTCGCTTGTCGAAGGGCAGTCGAAGAGCAGTCGAAGGACAACTCTCAACTCTCGACTTTCAACTCTCGTCTTAATTGTCTTTTGCTTACTCTTTGGCGGTAAGGCGTGGGGACAGACAACACTTACTGTGTGTGACGGAAGCGTATCAGGGACAACTACAGCAACATGTAATTATGTTCCGATTTACGGTTTATATGTTGATACAAATAATCAAAATTCGGAATTCGTTATTCCAGCAGAAACATATGGAATGAGTAACATGATAGGTGGCACCATTTCCAAATTGGCCTTCTACATTACCAATAATCCAGCTACATGGGGAAACCCTACAGTTGAAGTGTATATGGGCGAAGTGGACGGCACCACAATCAGTAGCCTTAACGGCCCTGCCAATTTTACCTCAGTATGGACAGGTACATTGAGTAACCAAAATGCCACTATGGAGATAACATTAAGTACTCCTTATACTTATAATGGTGGCAACCTGCTCATCGGTATGTATGTTATATCCAAAAGCTCTACTTATAAAACCACAACCTTCACTGGTATTAGTGCTGTTTCTGGTTCTTCTCTTTATAACTCAGGTTCTGGTACGGGAACAGCACAGCCATTTCTTCCTAAGACCACATTTACCTATACGCCTTGCACAACCTCCCGTTCCCTCTCGTTTTCCAATTGCCCCACATCTGTCGGTATAGGCTCTGCAATCAATTGTACTCCATTGCCATCTGTCGGTAGTGGCTACGGTACAATCACATATACATCATCCAATACTGACATTGCTATTGTAGATGCCAATACTGGTCTTGTTACTGGCGTAAGCGCAGGAAATGCTACAATTACCGCTAAAATATCTTATGCCAGTGGTTATTGCCCCGCTACTGCAACGCATAGCGTTTATGTAATTCCTACTCCGCAGATAGAAATATCTGCAATCAGCGGTAACAATTTCTCACTTACAGCAAGCATAACAGAAAGTTTTCCATCGGGCTACAAATATCATTGGTATAGCGATGAAGCCTGCACGCAGGAGATAAGCGGGGCTTCTGGCACAAATAATGCTAATTTAACATACACTCCTACTTGTGATCAGAGAGTATATTGCCGTCTTCAAAAGAATACACCCGAAACCCAAGTGGCAAACTTTGGCTTTTCAGGTGAAGTAGTGCAGACATATACGGTTCCGGTTGGTACAACTTCCTTAAATATGGAAGTGTGGGGCGCGCAGGGCGGTGGTAGCCACGATGCTGGCGTATTTTATCCAAATAATGGCGGTAAAGGAGGCTATTCTAAAGGTTCTTATTCGACACAAGCAGGACAGACACTTTATGTGTGTGTAGGCGGTAGAGGTTCTGATGGCGTTACTATAACAGAATATCCAGCATCTCGCCTTAGTGCTCCAGGAGGTTATAATGGTGGTGGTGCAGGAGCAAGGGACGATGAGACTTCTGGCGCAGAAACAGGTGGTGGTGGTGGCGGTGCTACCCATATAGCCACAAGTACTGGAGTTTTGTCTTCTCTTTTCCCGTCTAATAGTGATAATATTTTGATTGTAGCAGGAGGCGGAGGCGGTTCTTCGTGTCAGGCTCCAGGTGGTTGCGGTGGAGGTACAACTGGCGGTGATGCCAAATGGGGTGGGGGTAACGCTCCCATTACATGGCAACAGAATAGTGAAGGTGGTGGCAGAGGTGGTTCGGAGTCAACAAATGGTATTTTGAAACGTCGTCATAAAATATCGAGTAACCCAGATCGTTTCGGTGACCCTTATATAGATGATTCTAATACTTTTGGCGGTTTTGGTCAAGGTGCAGGTGATAATGGTAATAGAGAATATCCCAATGGTGTCGGCGGAGGTGGCGGTGGATATTATGGAGGATGTGTTTACGCTTCTGATGAGAATGGTCGCCGAAACTCTGGTGGCGGTGGCTCTGGATATTTGAAGAATACATTATCTTCATCGCAGACAATTGCAGGAAGCAGTTCTTTTACTGCTCCGGAGAGTGGCAACGAAACTGGTCACCCTGGCAATGGCTATGCCCGTATAACGGCATCGTCTGTAATAGTTGTTGGTGCGGCTCATTCTATAATTATGAAAACCAGCCCAAGCGTGATTACTAGCATTGTTACCCCCGAAGCGGTTTGCTATGGCGGTTCAATATCGATAACTCCACCTGAATATACAGAAAACGGTTCTGCTGTTACTGCAACTGGTTGGGAAGTAGCTAGTACGGAAAGCGGCACTTATTCAGGAATCAGCCAGATAAGTAGTAGCGATGAAGGCAAATATGTGCGTTTCGTAGCAACCAACGAGTGTGGTTCCGCCCGTAGCAATGCCGTGCAGATAGCCAATATGAAGCCAAGTCCGTCTGTAAGCTCTATAACAGATGCAGTCACAGCCTATTGTGGCGATTATATTACGCTTGAGGCCACACCTTCGAGCGGAAATATCAGCTGGTACCGCGATGCAAACTGCACCAACGAACTATCGTCGGCAAATGTTCTGTCGCTTGGCAAGTTAATGGATAACGCGACCTATTATGCAACGGCTAACGAAAATTTCGATTTGGAATCTGTAGAGGAGTATGGTAGTGAAGTTTTTGAATACACAGGATCAGTGCAGTCATATATTATTCCCGAAGGAACTGCAGCTGTTAAATTGGAAGTGTGGGGAGCACAAGGAGGTTCCTATAGTGATACTTATGCAGGTGGTAAAGGCGGTTATGCAGTAGGAACATTGGATTCTCCAACTGTTGGTAGTACTCTGTACATTGAAGTAGGCGGACAGGGAACTTCTGTCCCTGTATCATCCAGTTCAACAACTGGTGGTGCAGGTGGCTATAACGGAGGTGGCAATGGCGGAAATGGTTCAAGTACGACGCTTGGTGTTGCCGGTTCTGGTGGTGGCGGTGCCACTCATATTGCTACAGTTTCTGGTCTTTTGAAAGATGTATCGTCATCCTCTGTATTGCTGGTTGCTGGTGGCGGTGGTGGCGCTAGTGGAGCTTCTATGTGTGGAAGTGGTTCTCTTAATGCGGGAAGTACTTCTTGGGCAGGTGGTGCTGCAGGTGTTAATGGTGGAAAGAATACTTGTAGTTATAATGGAAACGGCGGAGCAGCTGGTACAATTTCTGGAGGTGGAAATGGAGGAAGTATATGTACTACCACCTGTACTAGTTCTGATAATACTTACTATCCTAGTGGCGGTGGCGGTGCTGGTGCCGGTTATTATGGTGGTGGTGGCGGCGCTGGTGGTGGCGTTCATACCAATGGTTCATACTATGCAGGCACAGCAGGAGGAAATGGCAGTTTCGGAAAAGGTGGAAATGGAGGAAATTCTAGTAGTTCCTATTATGGATATTATGGTGGCGGAGGCGGTTCTGGTGCAGGCGGATCAAGTTATGTCAGCAGTTCTCTACAGGATGCCACAACATATAATGGAAATGCAACATTTGCATCAACTTCTGGTTCTACCGAAACCGGTCACTCTGGCAACGGCTATGCCCGTATAACCCTCTACAGGCACAAGACAATTACCTGCGCATCATCGGTACGGCCTGTTCCTATTACAATTAGCCAGTTGCAAGTCGAAATAGAGGATGTCTCAATATGCGAAGGTACAGCAACCGAACTTGCTGTGGATTCGCCTCTTGGCAGTGATGTGACATACAGCTGGAATTCTGGCAGTGCTACTGCTTTAAGCTCATATAATACAGGAACCCTGGACAACACCACTGGCTATACAGTAGTGGCAACTAAGAATATTCCCGATAATGCTAATAGTATATTAAGATCCTACAGTTTCGACTATACTGGCGATGTGCAGGAAGTTGTAGTTCCTAGCGGTGCCGAATATGCAATCCTCGAAGTGTGGGGAGCGCAAGGTGGATATAGTCTTGCAAATGGAGTTTCCTCTGGACAAGGTGGCAAAGGTGGTTATTCATACGGCTACTATGTGCCGTCTGTAGGTCAAACACTTTATGTAGTGGTTGGCGGAAAAGGTACGGATGGAATCGAAGGACAGGATTCTCCGGGTGGCTATAACGGTGGTGGTTTGGGAACTTGGGATAATAACGACAACGAAACTTCTGGTGGTGGCGGTGGTGCTACACATATTGCAACATCAACTGGTGTGTTGTCGTCGCTTTCGGGGAATAGTTCCGCCGTGCTTATTGTCGCTGGTGGCGGCGGTGGCGCATCTTGGGACACAAATGGTGGCTATGGCGGAGGAGCAACGGCAGGCTCAGGTGCTGGTTCAGGAACATCAATATCTGGAGCTTTCGGATATGGTGCTGACGCTACAGGTCATACAGGTAACGGTGATGGTGTCGGCGGTGGCGGCGGCGGATATCAGGGGGGTAGAGCATATGATTGTAAAAGTGGTTCAAGTAATGCCGAGGGTGGTACTGGATACATAAACACTGTCCTACTTACAGATGCAAGTCTTATAGCAGGAAACGCCTCGATGCCAAATCCCGCAGGCGGCAATAATATTACTGGTAAGGAAGGTAATGGTTATGCAAGAATAATTTTCTATGGCAATGGTGGCAGTGCAGGTTCCTGCGTATCTGCTGTAAAAAATGTAACTGTTACTGTGGATAAAAAGCCTACGGCACCGATATCTGTTTCAGTAGATAATGTTATCTGCAATGGTACTGAATATACGCTCACGGCCAACGAGGCAACTCTTGGCTCTGGTGCCGAGTATAGGTGGGGTATTGGCTCCGAGGTAGGCATAAATCCGATTGATGGCACTACAGCTTCAATTACAATAACTCCTAATGATAACACAACCTACTGGGTGCGTATGAAAGGTACAACGGCTTGCAAGGATTTCACGGATGGTATTACTAAATCGGTAACGGTTAATACGCCTGTTCCTAGTATAACAGGAGCAACAACCATCTGTTCAAGCGGTGCAATTCTTACGGCAACTGGCGGGTCGCAATATAAGTGGAACGGTGATTCTGATTTTAGCAATGTGGCAAGCAAAAGCATAACTGAAGCTGGCACATATACCGTTACTATTAAGGATGCTAACGGCTGTACGGCTTCTACAAGCAGAGAAATTAATGTAAAAACAACACCTACTGTGTCTATAAATTCATATACAACTCCTGTTGATTGTGGAACAGAGGTTACTCTTTCTGCAACTTCCGGACAAACAGTAAATTGGTATAGCAACAGTGATTGTACAGCATCGGCTTCACCTACTTTTACACCTACAAGTGACGCGGTTACCCGCTATGCAAAAGTGGCTACCGACTATGCTGGAATCATTGATACAATAGATTACGATACACCTGGAATATACGAATTTGTTGTGCCTGGCAATGTTAATTCTGTTAAAATGGAAGTGTGGGGCGCACAAGGTGGATATGGTAGAGGAAATGAAAATTCCAATGATCCTGCTCGTGGATATGGTGGCAATGGCGGATATGCTACCGGAAAATTGACAGTAACTGAGGGCCAGCACCTGTATGTAGTTGTAGGTGGCAAGGGAGAAGATGCAACCTTTGGTAATATCGCGACACCAGCCTTTACTGCTAAGGGTGGCTACAACGGTGGAGGCAATGGTTCCTGCGATAAGGATCCTGCCAATGATGAAGGTCGAGAAGCCTCCGGTGCAGGTGGTGGTGCTACGCATATTGCAACAGCAAGCGGCTTGTTGTCGTCACTCTCTGGAAATACTGGTGCTGTTTTGCTAGTTGCTGGTGGTGGCGGCGGTGGCTCTTGGAGATTTACTGGCGGTTACGGCGGCGGTGCCGAAGGTGGAAATGGCGGAAGTAAAGCCGATTATCAAGATGGTCTTGGTGGTGGTAAAGGCGGTGGTCAGTCTCCTCGTTCAGATGCTTCGCCTCAGATAAATGGTACTTTCGGACAGGGAGCTCAGTTCGCCGCTGATGGAAATGGTGACGGTATTGCCGGCGGAGGTGGCGGTTATTATGGAGGTAATGCAAATACTTATAATCACAATGATCCAAACTCAGGAGGAGGTGGTAGTGGATATTATAAGTCAACGCTTACCGAAGCAAGTCTTATAGCAGGAAACGCCTCGATGCCAAATCCCGCAGGCGGCAATAATATTACTGGTAAGGAAGGTAATGGTTATGCCCGTATAATCGTTTACAGGTCAAGCCCATTAACCTGTGCATCTACGGCATCTGCAACGGTAGCGGTTACCCCTGCAAATGTTACGCTTACCCAAATTTCTGATCAGACAATGTGCGCAGGTACAAGTATTACACTTTCTGCACAACCTGGAGCATCAAGTACAAATACTACAACCCCCGATTACGAATATTCGTGGGACATTGCAGCAGGTCTTAGCATTTCGAGTGGAAATGTTAATATTTCGAGGTCAGGCTCATATACATATAATGTTACGGCTACACTCAATGACAATGCTACTTGTACCGCAACCGATAGCAAAACGGTAGAGGTGGCATATAAGACTCCTTCAGCAAGCGAAATTTCTGCTATGGGGCTTGAAAACGGCAACTTGCTGTGGACAGGCAAAAATCCCAACTGGAACACCGACGGCAACTGGATGCAGTACAGCGGCGGTACATATACTCTTGCATCAACACCAACAAGTTTAAGCAATGTGGTAATTGGCAGCTACAGCGATTGTGTCAGCACACCAACTCTCAATGTTAATGCTGATGCTAGTGTCAACAGCTTGAAGATTGCAAGCGGAATCACAGTTTCGGGTGATAATACCCTAAGCATGGATGGTAATTTGGTAAACAACGGAACATTCAATGCACCAGTAAGATTTAATGGTACTACTACGCTTAGCGGTAGTGGAACAACAACATTCCGCGACATTACAATAGCCGGTAGTTTTAATGCAAGTTCCGCTTCACTGACAGTTTCTGGTAATTGGACTAACAATGGTACATTTACGGCAAATGGTCCTGTTGTTTTTGATGGCGCATCGGCACAGAATATAGGTGGTAATAATGCTACAACCTTCAACAATGTAACCTTCAACAATGCAAACGGCATAAGCATAAGCAAGGAGCCAACAATAACTGGTACGGCCACCTTCTCTAGAGGTGTTGTAACTGGCGATGTAACTTTCGGCACAAGTGCAACCGCAGGTACTGCTAGCCTCACCAGCCATATTGATGGTAAGGTTACCAAGAACGGCAATGCCAACGGCTTCACCTTCCCGACTGGCGACAACGGAAACCTTGGTACTGTTGCTGTTACAACCGATGCAAGCAATGTTTCGGTACAGTATTTCGGCAATTCGGCAGGCTTCGGCGTCAGTGAATTGCCTCGCTGGTGGAATGTAGCCGACATGTGTGGCGACAATCCGTTCAACCATATTTCGAACATGGAATACTGGAAGATTTCATCCTCGACGATAATGACAGCAACCTTCAATGCACAGGCCGCTTCCGATATGCATTTCAACAGTAATACAGGCAATAGGAATCCTGCCAACATAAATATGGCGTTCTATGGTTCTAATTGCTGGAAAAATGTAGGAGGAACAGCATCTGTTGATGGCAATACAATTAAGATAGAAGGTGCAGTAATTCCAGCAAGCACAAGAGACATTTCGGGTAACTACAGCACTTTCGGTTCAACCAATGAAAATACCCTTCTTCCAATCGAGCTCGTTTCCTTCACCGCAACCTGCGACGGTCGTTCTTCTCTCATCGAGTGGACAACAGCCACCGAGAAGAACAACGACTACTTCTCGCTCGAGCGTTCCGATGATGCAGTCAATTTCACTGAGATTGCACGCGTAGCAGGGGCAGGAAGCAGCATCGAACCTATTGACTATGCTTACACCGACTATGGTATCCACGGTGGAGACAACTACTACCGCCTCGTTCAGGTTGACTACGATGGTACACGCACCGCTTCGGAAATAATAGTTGCCAACTGCATCGAATCCGAGGTTGACGAACCCGAAGTTCAGGCATACCCGAACCCGTTCAGTGGCGAGCTTACCTTGGTTCTCGACAACTTCAACAACCGTGCAGCAACCATCGAGGTTTACGATATGCTTGGCAAGCTCATCTACATCCAGAAGGCCGACGCTCCGCAGAACTACTACGAGATGATTCTGAACCTCAGCAATCTGCCAAGCGGTGCATATACGGTAAGAGTTAGCACAACGGACTTTGTAATAAACAAGAATGTGGTTAAGAATTAACAATTGATAATTGAAAATTGACAATTGATAGCGGTGCAATGATTGCGCCGCTATTTTTTTGTCATTTCAGTGCCCTAAAGGGCAGAACGGCGCAGCCCTCAACGAAGTTAAATATGACAAATCAAATTCAAATTTCCCAGAGTGCCAATAAAAATTTGTCAGATTTGTATCAATTTGATTGTAGTCCGCTAAAAATAGGAATAGTACATGTAATTGAAACATTATCAAATGTTTATGTGATAATATGAATAAGGGGGCTCGTCATCCGAAAACTTGATTGAACCAGCGATACGGAACGGGGAGCTGTGTGAAATCGGTTATCCGAAACGTTGCTTGCAACCTCACGAAGTAATCTGTTAACGTATTATTATAGAACAGATTACTCACTTCGTTTCGTGAGAGAGTTCCATACAAACAGGCTCACACGACACGTTCCTTAGTCGGTTCGCTTTGTTTTACGGAATGACCAGAGTGAGTTTAGCGGACAACAAAGTATCAATTTGTAAAATTTCTCGCGTAGCGACTCCTTCTTTTAGTATCCTTCGGGCAGAACGGCGAAGCCCTTGAAACGCCGCAGGCATAGAAGCATCAAAAATTATTTCCTTGTCAAATCATTTATTTGTTAAATTTGCAGAGTTAAAGTTGGATTGGCTTATGTCGCGAGAAACGATAATAAAGATGCTGACGGAAACCGCACGGAATGTAGTCCCTACGGGTTCAAAGGTCGTATTGTTCGGTTCGCAGGCACGTGGCGATGCAAACGAGGAGTCTGACTGGGATATACTTGTTCTGTTGGATAGTCAGCGCGTACTTCTTAGCGATTACGATAATATTGCATATCCTATTCGTGCGGCTGGATGGGATGTCGATGCTATCGTGAATCCAATCCTATATACCAAGACCGATTGGCAAAATAGCAGTAACACACTCTTTTATAAGAATGTAACAAAAGACGGAATTGTACTATGGGGCTGAACGAGACAGAAAGGAAGGTAATGGTTGAATATAAGTTCCAAAAGGCAATCAGGACTTTGGAGCAGGCAAAAGGCAATATTGAGCTGAAATACTGGGAAGTAATAGCAAATAGACTTTATTATGCGGCTTATTATGCAGTATCAGCCTTGTTATTGGCGAATAAAATTTCCGTCAAAACACACAATGGTGTAATCCAAATGTTTGGTATGAAGTTCGTTAAGACAAATATTGTGGATGCCGAATTAGGGAAATTATACAATAGACTTTTTTCGTTACGGCTCACAGGTGACTACAACGATTCATATACATTGTCCGAAGACGATGTTGTTTCTTTGGTAGAACCAACCGAGAAGTTTATTTTAGAAATAAAAAAGTTGGCGGAATCATCGCAAAACCTATAAGCTGATTTTATATATTACATTTGAATTAAGCCCAGCAAATCCCTCAACGTAGTTAAATTGAACAAATCTTTTTCAACCCTTTAGCTCGCGACACGTAGTGAGCAACCTTTAGCTCACGCAGCAAAGCCAATAAAATTTGTATCAATTTGTAAAATTTCTCGCGCAGCGACTCCCTCTTTTGAGTCCTTCAGGCGCTTCCTTGTACGTCTCAAACGATGCGATACATATCAATCGGCGCAACGCAATTTGCCCCGCTTGTTAATTTTTTTGCGATTATCATCGTTTTGTATAAATTTGCACCCTTGTATTATACTAGGATAATTGTTGCTATATGAATACTAATGCTATATTTATGACAGTTCGCTTAAAAACCTTATATACACGGATAAGGAAGCACCTAATAGAAAAGCAAAAAATAGTACAAATACTATTTTTGTTATTATGTACAACTATTGCAACAAATGGTCTTTTTGCCCAAAGTGAGGATTCAAATATAGTATATTCCGAATCGGACTTCGATTATAGTGAAGTGCCAACACCTGCTCCGAAAGCGCTTTCTCTTGGTGGTACCACCTACGGTGATGTTACTGTTACACCATCTTCTGGTTGCTACAATGGGAATACATCGCAGACACTCTCTGCTACGGCAACAAATCATGTATATTATAGGGAAAATTTTTCAAATCTTAGCAGTTGGACCGCAACAAATGCAAATAGTACTTATGCTTGGACAAGTGGAACAAGTACAAATGTAGTAAATTCGGCTGCAGTAAGTAATTCTGGTGGCAGTTATGCATATGTATATCAAGATCAATCTAGCACAATTTATTCTTATTTGAAATTAAATACTGATATAACTGCGTGGACAAATGTTAAAGTTTATTTTTTGTATGTAGCAAGACTTCAAACTTCTCAAGACAAACTTGAATTAGAATACACTACAAATGGCAGTACTTGGACAAGTGTTTGGACTAGTTCATTAAATGGAATGGCCTGGCATTATACAGGCGAAATTTCTGTGCCTAACACTGCTAAATACATTAGGTTTAAGGCAACAAATGCAAATGGATATGGTGTGGCCGTAGAAGATTTTGCCATATCTGCCGATGTGCCGGCAACAATTAGCTGGACAAATACAGGAACAGCAGGAACCGCGAGTGGAAGTACATATACTGTAACCCCGGCTTTTGCTACGAATACATATACGGCAACAAATAGCGGTTCTTCGCCTGCCAAATCGGCTTCCGCAACTTTAAATGTCCTAAAAGCAACAATTAGTGGAACAACAAGTATCTGTAATGGCAATAGTACTAATCTAACAATCAGCTTTACGGGAACTGCTCCTTTCAGATACAGGATTACTGGCGATTCTTCAGATAGAACATTGTCATCTGGGACTTCGGCGACTATATCAGTAAGCCCATCTTCTACCACAACATACCAGATAACCAAACTTGAAGATGCACATTGTAGCAATGTTTCTGGAAGTATGAACGGCAGTGCAACTATAACCGTGATGCGTCCCCCGACAATAAACACAATTTCTGCACCTTCTGCTATTTGCGACGGACAGAAAATCACGGCACCATCGCTTACAGTAACCCAGAACAACGGAACACAATCGGCGTCCGGCTGGCAATACAGCGCTACAGAAAACGGAACATACGCTAGTTTTAACCCGACGACCAAGACATGGATATATTCAGAAAATGGTTATTATATACGATACTATTCTACAAATCAATGTGGCACTACATACAGCAATAAAGTTCGGGTAACCGTTAAGCCTAATCCGACAATTACACTTACCAAGAATCCTGATGCCGCCACAATATGTTCCAACGCAACTATGGAAATAACTGCAAGTGGCACAGGAACCTCATATACTTGGAATTGCAACGGTACGGCTGGTACACCAAGTGGCACGGGCAACAGCGTATATTCTTTGCCGGCACAGGCAAATAACTATACGGTAAACTGCACAAGTACATTAAACGGTTGTACTTCGACAGCAACCACAAATGTAAGCATTTACCCGAGCTTGGCTGCTGGCGAAATCGAGACCGAAACTCTAATCCGTTGCGTTGGCGCAACCAATGCTACAGAACTTATAACTAGCGTGACCGACGCAGAAGGCAACGGTGTTCAATACCAGTGGTATAAGGACGGCAATGCTATTACTGGTGCAAACGGTGAAACCTATACGATACCAAGTAGTGACCTCTCGGCTTCCGCAGGCACAATCTACCGCTACACCCGAAAGGTTACCGATGCTTGCTACAGCATGCCGCAACAGTCGGATGGCGAATACACCGTGCAGATTGTTGCACAGCCAAGCATTACCTCTGTTTCGTCGGCACAAGGTGTGTGCAACAACCAACCTGCAACACCAATTTCTGTTTCGGCTACTGGCGGATATTCATTGAATTACCAATGGTATGCAGGTTCTACGCCTATTGGCACTAATTCATCTTCATACACTCCTCTTACAACGGCAATTGGAACTACAAACTACCATTGTGTGGTGTCATCTACATACGGTGGTTGCAATTCTGTAACTTCAAGCGATATACCAGTGACAGTATATAGGTTGCCATCGGTTTCTGCTTCAACCTTTGCTAATTCGTGTACCGAATACGGACTTGTCCTTACCGCCACTCCAACTGCTGGCGATGGAACAATTTCTTCGTATTCGTGGGAAGCAAGTTCGGCAAACGCAGGAACTCCGTGCGTAGCTTCGGCAAGTCCTACCTGCACTGTAACACCGACAGTGGCAGGAACATATACGTATAAAGTCACGGTTACCGACAGTCACTTCTGTACGGCTTCGGCGCAAACTGGAAGCGTGGCAGTTTATAGTAGGCTTGACGTTGATTTTTCGCCCGATGCGGCAGATGACATTTACTACGACGACGAAGCAGAAACTGGCATTGAGATAATTGCAACACCATCCGACTTCGGTAGCGGTCAATACTCGTGGTCGAGTTCGGTAATTGGCGAAACGACATCATCTACTACATATCGTCAGACGGTCACTCCGGTTACTACTGCAATATATACTGTAACCGCTACTGCCGCCAGCGGATGCTCGATTACAGGCAGTCGCACGGCATATATAAGGGTGAACACAGGTATCGAATGTGGCGTTATGTATGTAGACAATGCAGCCTCGGTAAGCGGACAGCGCAACGGTTCTTCGGCAAAGCCATTTGCAACGATAAACGATGTGTTTGTAAACTGGCCTACAGGAGCCAATGCACCTACAGCCGACCATCCATTGCACGTGCGTATAGCAGGATCGAGTACAAATTATACAACAAATGCTCCTATATCTTTGAACAGCCACGTGATTCTTGATGGAGGATGGACAAACAACAATGGTAACTGGACTAAAGGCAGCACAAATGCAACCACGCTTATGCGTTCTAGCACAATTGAAAGCAGTGGACGCAATGCCCGTATCGTTGCTATCGAAGGCAACAGCGTATCCGATTTCAAGATTCAGGATATGACTATTAAGACAGCAAATGCAACAACACAAACGGAAAGCGTATCAGTGCCTTCGTATACAGGGGCATATAATGGTCGAACAGATTATGTGAACCTAAATTCTTCATCTTCTGGATATTACTATGTTGTAACAAATGGATTTAGAATATATGACAGTGGTGGCTCTGGAGGTTCTTATTCCAATGATGAGAGTTATTGGATAGAATTACGTCCTGCAAACGGTGGTAAAGTGAAAGTTACAGGAACATACACTACAGAATCAGATTACGATTATTTGAATGTTTATGACTTTAATGATTACGATGGCATTTATTATAGTGGTAGTGGTAGCGTAAGTTATACCTCAACTGCAGATGACGGTATAATAAGAATTATGTTTACTTCTGATGAGAGTAATACCTATTCTGGATTTGCTTTGACAGTAGAGGAAGTCAATAGGACTGCTTCATATTATACAGTTGGTACACAAACACAACAAAGGCAGACATACGGAGTTTCCACATACGCAATACATCTTAATTCTTGTTCAGATTATGGCATAATAAGGTGTAATTTGCAGGCTGGTAATGCAAGTGCTGGCGGCAGTGGTTACACTGGACAAAAGGGTATTGATGGAAAGAAAGGTGGCAATGGTATTGCAGGCGATTGTGCTACTTGTAGTGCAACTGGTTTTGGCGGCGGAGGAGGCGCTGCTGTTGGTAGCGGAACAATGGCTGGCGGAGCTGGCGGTTTTGGCGGTCAAGGCGCATACGTGACATCTAATACATCTTCAATTTATTATGGCAAACCAGGTACTGCAGGATCTAATGCTGCAGTAACCTCTGGAACAAATGGCGTGGGTGGCAGTGCTGTAGGTTATACTTGGCCTACTTATTACGGAGATGATATTGCCACCGGTAGTAATGGAACTAATGGTAGTTCTGGTACGGTAGGTAAAGCGGGTACTGGTACAACAACGGCCAAAGCTGTTGCATACAGCACATATTTTGTGCCATCGCTTGTTGGCGACAATGGTACAAATGGAAATGGCGGTGGCGGCGGTGGTGGTGCTTCTGGTGGACAAAATGCAAAGGGATATAGTTTATTTGCATATCGTGCCGTTGGCGGTGGTGGCGGCGGCGGTGGAGCCGGTGGCGCTGGTGGCTACGGCGGTGGCGGTGGCTACGGTGGCGGTTCATCGTTTGGACTTTATTTGTACAATACCGATGCTTTTGGCATTTCGGAATGTATAATAGCTTCGGGAAGTAAAGGAAATGGCGGTTCTGGTGGCGCAGGTGGCTCAGGTGGTTCTGGTGGCTCAGGCGGTGCTGCTGGTGCTGGCTATAATCACGATGGTGTAGCAAAAGGTGGTACTGGCGGTCGCGGTGGTACTGGCGGCGCTGGAGGAAAAGGCGGTAACGGTCAGCCTGGTGCCAATGGCGTTTCGCTAGGAATAGCAGTGGTGCCAGCTGGTACAAGCAGTACGGCAGGCACTTCCACGGCAGGCTGTGTGGCTTCTATCGCCCACAATCTATCATCGGCAAACTATGGTAATGAATATGTTGCCTACGGCTGCGCACATTCGCAGATAGAGGTAACAAAGGGCGGTGGTTCGTGGACTACTAGCAGCGGCAATATAGCAAATGTAATAACCGATGCAGGCGGCGAACCTATGTATTCTACTTCGGCATCAACTGCTGTGGTAGCCTACGCAAGCCCTGGCGACTATCAGCCCGTAAGTGGCGACAGCAGGATATTCGTACTGCGAACCCGCTCCGACATTGGCGCAAACAGTCAAATAGTCCCTGCCGATGGCGAAGATGTCGCCGTATGTGAAGGTACAACAAAGACTTACAAATACGACCCGGGCGCAGGGGCTTCATTGGAAAGCGGAGAGGTTCTGCTGTGGACATTGTACGATGACAGTTATACTACTCCTGCTATTGGAAACGCAACCGAGGTTTATAGCGGTTCGCCATTGGAAGGCTATCCGCTCCCGACAACTCTTACCGCGGGAACATACTACCTAAAGCTCGAAATCAAGAGCAACTGCTGTGGTATGTCGGAACCGTTGTGGAAGGAAATAACAATACTTGAAGCACCTGCTGCCACAATAAGTGGTGACAATGAAATATGTTTAGGTGAAACTGCCGAATTATCGGTCACATTTACAGCAGGCTCTAATACTTTTACTTATCGCATAACAAATGATACGGAAGACAGGACTCTTGAATCGGGTACTTCTGCAACATTAACCGTACATCCGACAGAAACAACAACATATTATTTGACATCACTCATCGATGGAAACGGATGTGAGGCTCTTGATGGCAATCTTACCGGCAGTGCGGCAATAACTGTAAATTCGCCAGTTGTTGAAGGTGTTGGAAGTGGAGATTTGGTATGGATAGGATATGAAGACACCAACTGGGATAATGCCAATAACTGGTTGCAATATAATGGTAGTGAGTATGAATTTGCATCTGTTCCAACCTTGGGAAATAATGTTGTTATTAGGACTGGAGATTGTATTTCTTCAAATAATCCGATATTAACAGGCGTAGCATACGCAAATAACCTTACAATAGCGGATATGAGTCTTGGTATTGGAAACTATACTCTCACCTTGAACGGAAAACTTACAAATGGTGGCGAAGTAACGGTAGGAAATGGAACGCTTTACATTGCAGGAAACTTTGCAAACAATGGTACATTCAATGCAGGGACAGGTTCCGTCGTATTCAATGGAAGCACCCTTCAAACAATTTCTGGCACAGCGCTGACGTTTAACAATGTAACATTTGATAATGCCAAGAACTTCACGCTTGATGGATTGACACCGACGATCAATGGTACGGCAACTTTCACCGCAGGTGTTGTAACTGGCGATATGTCATTTGCATCTGGAGCAACGGCAAATGTAAGTAGCTACAGCAGTTTTGTCGAAGGTACAGTTAATAAGCGAGTGTCTGGAACAGAAGACTTTACTTTCCCGACAGGTAGCGATGGCGTACTTGGTAGCATAAGGGTAGAGCGACTTTCTACCGACAATGTTTCTGTAACTTTCCACCATAAGTCCGACGAAGGCGGTTTCAGCACATCAGAAATGCCGCGCTGGTGGAATCAGAACAACAACTGCGATGGTAATAATCCGTGGTTTAACCACGTAAGCAACTTTGAGTTCTGGAATGTCAATACAACATCGGATATTACCGCAAAACTTACAGTTTCTGCAGCAAACCCGAACGCTCACTTCAACGAAGGTGCTACCACTTTCGATGGCAACGACATCTTTGGCGCAATGTGGATGGGTGGATGCTGGAAAAATTTAGGAGGATCGACAGTTGTTTCTAGTGACCACAAGACAATAACAATAACAGGCGTTTCAATTCCGCGTCTGTCATCTCGTTCGGGAGATTCCGAACCGTCGTGGCTGACCATGGGTTCCAAGGACCACGATACTTGGCTTCCAATCGAACTCACATCCTTCACCGCAACCTGCGACGGTCGTTCATCTCTCGTCGAGTGGACAACCGCCACCGAAAAGAACAACGATTACTTCTCGCTCGAGCGTTCCGACGATGCAGTCAACTTCACCGAGATTGCACGTGTGGCAGGAGCAGGAAACAGCATCGAACCGATTGACTATGCATACACAGACTATGGTATTCACGGTGGTGACAACTACTACCGTCTTGTTCAGGTTGACTACGATGGTACACGCACCGCTTCGGAAATCATAGTTGCTAACTGCATCGAACCCGAAATCGGTGAGCCAGATGTTCAGGCTTACCCGAACCCGTTCAATGGCGAGCTTACATTGGTTCTGGATAACTTTAGCAATCGTGCAGCCACCATTGAGGTTTACGATATGCTTGGCAAGCTCATCTATACCGACAAGGTTGCCGCTCCGCAGAATAGCTACGAGACCATATTGAATCTCAGCAATCTGCCACCGGCAGCCTATACGGTAAGGGTTAGTACAAATGATTTTGTGATAAACAAGAATGTTGTTAAGAAATAACAATGGATAATTGATATTTTAAAATTATAGCGGCGCAATGATTTGTGCCGCTTTTTTGCCTATTTAGTGCCCTAAAGGGCAGAAATTGAACAAATATATTCCAAATTGAATAAATATATTTGAAAGATTACTTGCTTCGCTGCGTGAGCTAAAGGTTTGTATCATTTTGTAAGATTTGGCTTACGCCGAGCTGAAGGTTAACTTCGTTGAGGGCTGCGCCGTTCTCGCGAAGCGACTCCCTCTATTCTCGCTTGGTGACGGTAAAAACACTTGACCATAATCTACACGGAGTTGTATTTTAATTGTTTATAACATAAGATAATTCAGCTAAAATCATCGCAGTGGCTCCCCATACTACTGAATTTCCACAAAGGTAGCTTGGAACATCATACTGTTTTCCTGAGACAGTAACGGTGTGAATGGATAAAGACTCCCACAAATTTGACAAATCGACATCCAATATGCGTTTTACTTCGTTTTCGGAGCGGATAAAATCACCAACATTGTCAACAAATGCTACTATGGGGAAAATCTCAAATTTGCTTACAGGTACTTTAACAGGTGGTAATTCACCAACTATTTTGTCGCGGCTTACTTCAATGCCAATTTCCTCCGTTGTTTCGCGTATTGCCGTTTCGATGCTGTCTATGTCAGAAGGTTCTGCTTTTCCCCCTGGAAATGAGATCTGCCCTGCATGCACACCTATGTTTGTACGCTCAATCATAATGGTTTTAAGTTTTTCATCGCGTACATAAAGAATTATCATCACTGCTGACTTGCGCAATGGAAAAGGATTGGCGTAATACTTTGAAAAATACATGCGCTGAAAGTCAGATAACATTTCCTCGGCATGTTTTTGGGCTTCCTCATGACTGAAATTCATGAATTTTGACAACAGCACTAATTTATCCATAACAATTTATTTTGCGCAAAATTACGATATTATTTACTATATACGAATTACGATTTTGGGGCTAAAAGGCTAGAAGAAGAGAAGGCTAAAAGTCCAACAGAAGTCAGTATAACGGAAGTTGCTTATTTGTATGCTAGCTTGCAAGGCTGTTAGCTTGTTAGATTTTGAGCCTGTTTGCTCCCCAAAAAAATATTTCAAATAATCCTTTGCCGTAACGAAAAAAGGCATTACCTTTGCGCCCGTGTTTGCCCAGGTGGTGAAATTGGTAGACACGCCAGCTTGAGGGGCTGGTGCTCGCAAAGGGCGTGCAGGTTCAAGTCCTGTCCTGGGCACAAAAGAGTTTTGCAAAGCTCTGTAAAACAGAATAATTGCAAAGCTCTTTTTCTTTTGCCCCATTTTTTGGGTCATATTTTGGTCACTTTTCGAATCGGAAGAAAAAGAAAACGGGACAGTGGAAAAGGTGGGTGGAGATTTATGTTGGCAACGCTAAAAAACGGAATTCCACGAAGACGAAATTCGTTTTTTTACTCATCGCCTTTGGCGATACCTTGATTGCCGCCTTGGCTGGTGAG
>Ga0310696_10003755_pt1 | contig 18868 bp, 13 predicted proteins | sample AusTroGonzalo_MG_4_FD_203885 | JGI IMG/M metagenome (GOLD analysis project Ga0310696, IMG submission 203885) | Bovine rumen microbial communities from tropical cattle in Woodstock, Queensland, Australia - Gonzalo_02 (v2) (version 2) | ecosystem: Host-associated > Mammals > Digestive system >...
TAGGAGCCTATGTATTTATTGATAATTATAAATCCTATAATAAAAAAGATGATACCTATAGTATCGATCCCAAGAAACTGTACTGTTTATTGGAATCCGCCTATATGGGTATCATTATTCAGAAACATTTCAATGCCGTTTCCAAAGCTACGTATCTGTGTAGTGAAGGATCCGACATTTTTGCCCATCTCTTTATTCGGGTATTGAATCGAAAATATGCCTTGAATATTGACCAGCGGGCCTATGCCAAAGTATTGTATTTGGCAGCTAAGTATTTCTTAATCAACTTACTGGGCATGAATGATGACGAAGTGACCAATGGCTATGCATTAAAAGTATCCAAAGAAAACAGCGACATCATGATGCGAGAAGTGGATATGAAATTTGCCGAAGCCAATGCCTACGAAAGCATTTACACGTTTATCGAAGCGATTCGAAATAACGCCCATCTGTTATCCCAAAGCTTAGCAGAAGTAACAACCCGAGAATTCATTGTCGATTACGTGGCCATGTATCACAGCGCTTCGTTATTCGCATTGGAACATCTTTCCTATTTCATGTACATGATTAGCAGTGTGGTGACAGGTGCATACCTGCACAACCAAGCGGTCTTGGAAGAAATTGTAGGAAAATCCGGGGCGAAATTATACACCCAAATGGGTGGATATGACGTATAAAGGACGGGTGAGAACATTATGGCTTTTATTAGCAAAGAAACGATTAAGAAAGCCATCGGGCAGGGTACCATCCGTCCGAAAATTCTTAATCAATTCTTTTACTCCGTAAAATTAAAATCGTATGATTACGATTATCTGATCCAAGAGCAGCTGGTGGACTTAACCGTTCATCATCGCAGCTTCTACGATGTCGTGCATCATAATGATTTAGTGAAAAATGGTGTTCGTATGGGTCATATGGATCGGTGTGCAATCTGTCAAATTGACAAGGATATTGTGCACTATGCCAAACGGAAGCAATATAAACATACGAACTTTTATAATACCCCGATGACGCAGGATGAAATGATGACGCATCGCGACGTATTTAAATTCGGCGTCGTAGCGTTTATCAATGGTGTCATCACCACAGATTTTAAAGTACAGGCCCGGGAAGATAACACGTTCTTACTGTTTAACTGGGCTAAATATATTCCTACCGTAAAACCCGAAGACGTAATTGATATCGCCTTTATCCCTGAATGCTTAATTTGTACCAGTCGTCAGATGAGCAACCAAGATAAAGCTACGACAACGTCGATTCACGATTTCGTATTTGAGAATATTAACCGGAATTATTTTAAAGAATGCAAGCAATTTATCGTATTCTTTAACCCGATTGCAGGCGGTGATTCTGTACTGCGTACGGGTGTAACATACGATACTGATAATCGGCGGCTTGTATTCGCAGAAGAAATCCCGGGTGATTTGTCTAAATTTACCATGACAGCCATTGGCATGGAAGACTTAGTGCAAGTCATTGATGTCGCAGCCAGCGAGTCGTATCTTCGGATTGAACGCCGGAAAATGCCCATTCCGAAAAACAATCTGCTCATTTTGGTTGCGAATGACAATGGCTATGGATACCATGTGAATACCAATGAAGTTTCCATTACCGAATACTATCCCAATATTTACAAGGTCAATAATCCAAATGCCAAGAAATTAAAAATTTTGGTGCTGTATGAAGAAAATCCGCAGAATGAATTAATTGAGTACGATGACGAAATCAGTTACTTCTTGAAAAAAGTGGATCTCCTGCAGCGCTATAAAGAGAATAATGTACCCGATGGATTACGGGAATATAAACCCGTACCCTGGGACTACTTAATGGAAGACTACGAAGATAAATCTGGCGTGGTGACACCGACTGGCGATAAATGGATTCCGTTCTTATATAAAATTAATAAGATCAATTCCGTCTACAAAGTATGGTGCTATTTCTTCCAGAGCTATCTGAAGCAAACCTATGGATTCCTGGATGGCTGGATCTATGACACGACCAATGAAGACATGTCGGATCGGGAACGCATGGATACCAACCCAGAAATTCCAACGGGTGAAGAAGAATATAAAATATTCAACGAAACCCACTATTTATTCACCTACCGTAATGATTGGGGTATTGAGGATAACATTCCATATGCCTGGTTCATTGACGGACGCTTCGCCGTGCCGACCTATTCGGTATCGTTACGCGGCTATCAGTTCGTATACTTCCCGAAAGCCTTGTTTAATGACGAAGGATCGCTGGTGGAAGTTGAACGATATGATGGGTCGGTATGGTCTAAAAAGCTCGCGATTGGTGAGGGTAAAACCTTATTCAAAGTGAATTGGCTAGATGCCCCTACCATCGTAGGGACGATGTTTTTAACAACCGAATCCGGCGAATACATCAGCCCTGGAGACCACTATAAGCTCTCTGTGATTGATGACGTTGGGTTGGATATCGATGAATTCGATTTGGATTTGAAAGAATCTGTCTACTTATTACAGAATGGGATGACGATTGCCATCACGCCCAAAGACGAACAGTCGAAGAATAAGAATATCTATCTTAATTGCAATAACCGGGCCGTTGTATATGACCGTGATGTTCGGACGATGACCATCTTTGAAGATATTAATCTGAATGATTTACGGCTTATTAATCGGACCAAGCAAGATATTAAGTCCCGGCTTCGTATTTATAATCCGGAAGGACGTATGTATCCAAGAGATAGCTACATTACCCTACCGAAAGACAATATCGAAGAACCGCCGGAATTTTCTATCATGGTAGATACTACCGAAGGCACGCCGTTTAAAATTGAATACATGGGCTATGACGACAAATTAATTTACCAGCAAGAAAATATTGAGCCGAATGGCTTACTGAATCTGGAAGGTAAAATTGATAAGCCGTTCTCCCTGGTCTATCACGACGTATTCTTGAATGGCTATAAATTGAATAAGACGCATATTGAAATCGTATCGCCGTTCTGCATTGTCATTAAGAACGTGCATACCATTCATAATCTTCGAATTTATGAACGGGTAAAAGGCGAAGAGCTCTTTGTATTCGACCAGGAAGAATCTTCACAATACTTAGCGGATCAGCTGTTAAAAGACGATCCGGAGTATTACCAGACGATTCTGGAAGGGTTGAGCGATATCGTGATCGACCCGTCCATTGAAGATATTGATGAGCAAGTCACGAAGATGATTGGTTTAATCAGAGAATTCATTATGGAAAACAATATTGATGGAGATACGGAGTATCCTCCGGAATTATTGGAAGAGTATGATGAGTTATTTGGAGATGATTGGCGCTTACTGCTAAATGCGGACCATCGTATTGAGCAGAATGTCCCGCCGGATCATTGGTTCTATCTGTCTCATGACTTGAATATTGCGTATAATAATAAATAAATTAAATCCTCGATACAGACCATTATTCTGTATCGAGGATTTTACATCTATATATATAGCCTATTACATTGCAACGAAAGGGGCGCAAGGTACGATGGAGTTGCTGAAATATGGTATTATCTTTTGTATTATATTTTCCATTGCGCAATATGTAGCGAACTATTTATTTTGTGGCGCGATCAAAGAAATGTATAAACAAGAATCGTACATCGATGACGACGAAGAACTTTCTCATTTGATGGGATATCGAATTGCAGTTGGTAGAGCATATCGGGATACACTTCGTAATATTGCATTTTGCTGGGCAGTATTTTTTGCTATTGTAATTATATATCTTTTTACTGGAATCACAATATGAACTAATCCTGTTATAATTTATCGGAGGACTTTCTTATGGCAAACGAACACGTATTTCTTAAGGCATGGCGAAAAGAGCAGACTGAACTGCTACAGCTCGCACTGCCGGATGCAAATAAAGAAGACATTAAGAAATATTTAAATACCGTCATTGAAAAATCGTTGGTGAATCCAGAATGTGTATTATCCAACAATTATCGAAATCGAGTAGTCAACACAACTGTGTTGGATCTACTCGATTATATTGACATCACCAAACCCATTTTAGCGGGCGGCGGCGTATTATTTAAGAATCAGCACGAAGTGTTAAATCCGCCATCTCATTTTCTGGATGGGGCGATTAAGAAACGAAAATCCATCAAGAAGAATTTAAAGAATCTACAGCCCGGGTCATTTCAGTATATGATGACGGACTTAAAACAGCTAACCGAAAAAGTTGTAGCTAATAGCTATTATGGCGCAAGCGGAAATGAAGTTAGCCAGTTTTATAATTTATATACGGCACTGGCTACTACGGCTACGGGACAATCGTTGATTAGCACGATGATGTGTGCCTTTGAGAGCTTCTATGCAAACAATGTGAAGTTTTATGACACATCGGATATGTTGCTGTATATTAAGAATTCGCTTAATAAAAAAGGCGTACGCTCGGTTCCGATTAAAGATATGCCAGACGTAACGGATGAAATGATTTATACGAAAATGTATGACATGTTCCGGTTTAAGAATGTCATTAACGATACAACTAAACGTGTACTGGCTAATATCTGTTTATCGTTAAATCAACATGAAAAGCGTATGCTGTTTTATTCGTCCAATTTATTTGAATTCTTTAAAATTCCGTCGATACAAGATATCTTATTGAATATCGTGTATAGCGTGAATAGTTTTAAAGACCCCAATACCGTACCGGATAGTATTAAGGAGCAATTGGATACGTTATTTAAGATTCTTCATTTCTGGGTGGTATATGATTATCCAACTTTTAATCGCGTAAATCGACTGAAATTTGAATCACGCAAATGTATTGTAACAATTGATACCGATTCCAATATGATTTGCTTGTCTAAATTCATTGATTTCATGGTATCGATTATTAAGGTGAAGCAGACCATCTCCCAGGATGAAAATGAAATCATGTATATTTGCATCAATATGATGGCGTATATTCTAACCAAATATACGCAGGTTATTTTAGCAACGTACGCAAAGATTGCGAATATTCCGGATGATTTTGCGCCCTTATTGAATATGAAGAATGAATTGCTGTTCTTACGTATGCTACTGACACGCAATAAGAAAAATTATGTTGGGATTATTCGACTTCGTGAAGGGGCCGAGCTTATCCCGGAAAAATTAGACGTGAAAGGCATTCCCTTTATGAAATCCGTTACGTCCCCAGAGACCAAAAAGTATTTCTCTGACTTGGTCAAATCCCATATTTTATATGCCGATCCGATTTCTCCATCTGCCGTCATTATAAAGGTAAAAGAATTTGCTCGGTATATTGAGAACTCCATCTTGACTGGCGAAAAACGATTCTTAAATCCGCTATCTGTTAAAGACCCGGAGGCTTATGATAATCCGTTTGGAAATCAAGGCATTCGAGGAACCTATGTATGGAACGCGGTGTACCCGGATAAAGCGATTAGCTTACCGGATAAGTTGACGATTGCGAAAGTAAAGATGGAAAAACTGGATAATATTCAAGTATTGCAAAATACCAATCCGGAGATTTATCGAACCTTAGTCAATGAAGTCTATGAGAATCCAGACTGTGGCTTCCGTAGTAAAGGGATCAATGTAATCGCCATTCCCTCACAGGTGGAACGGGTACCCGAATGGATCACGCCGTTCATTGACAAAAATAAAATTATCGATGATAATATCTCCAAATTTAATTCTATCTTGGAATCGCTGGGGCTGAGTATGTTAGATACGCGAAGCAACTCGTCTCACTTTTCCAATATTATCGCCTTTTAAAAAGAAACAGGACATTTCGTCCTGTTTCTTTTTTTTGTAAGAAATAGCCCATCGAAACAACTAATTAATCATTTACAACATGAGAAAACTCCCTTTTGAAGGAGGTGCCAGAACTTGGCAAAGAAAACTAAGTATGGCCTTGGTTTCTCACCGTTAAGTATGAAATATGCTAAGCCCTATGGGTTTACCGAAGAATTGCTCGCAAATAAAGATGTGGGCATGATGGGTATTGCAACAGGGGAACAGAAGCATATTTTATCGCATGAATATATGGTCCGGACCAAGACCCATCTGAATAATTTCGTCAATCGCTGCATTCAAGATAATACGTTAGGAAAGCTGTATAAGCTGACCGTTTCAGATACGCTTGCAATGCTGATTACAGATGGCGTTACGAATCTGGTTGCAGATTCGAACATCGTGGTTAACAACACGGATACCAAAATTAAAGGTATTCGGTTTAATTTTGACGTGGACGTAATTGACCCGAGCGCTTCGGCGCTGCTTCACTACAAAGATATTACGATCACGATCAACATGACCTTGTTTGTTGGGAGTTTAAGTAAGCCGATCAGTATTCAAAACTCCTTGGCTTATATTAATACGACCGCCTATGCCATTGATTATTCTGGCCTGGAAAATGGAATTGGTGATGTAAAAATCCGTATTGATTCTGTGGTGATCACCCCTGGTGCATCCTTCGATTACAATACGGCTCGCATTGCTTTATATGATATTCTGGTCTGCGTAATCTCTGGACAGGAAAAAGTACCGACCGCCAGTTCACAGGCGCAAGCATCGATGATCTATGAAGAAGACGAAGAAGAACCATAAGAGGTGAAAAGTAATGGCTGCGACATTAACATTTTTATATGACTTGAAGTCCGAACTCGCCAATACTTTAACTGTCGACCAAGTCGTCTCCACGATTATCTTTGGTTCCGCTGGTATTGACGGGGTATATGAACCGACGCACACATACGGGGAAGGCGACATCGTCGAATATATCGACGGGGATGGCGTCATTCACGTATATGAATGCGTACAAAATGGAGCTACCGGTGACCCGATCGATCTTACGTACTGGAAAGAATATTCCATCGTAGAAAAAATGGAATCACTCCGTACGGGACTGATTTTACTGAGCTCTACACGTCCGGCTGACGTCTATAACAACAAAGTTTGGATTCGGCCGAAATCTGAAGAGTCTGGTACGATTGACCCGGATGATAATTACGGCTTAATCGTCACACAGAACTTTATTATATCGCCCAATGAGCCCACACCGTTCACTACGGACTTGGTATGGGGTCAAGTAACTTCGGGAAATACATCCCTATAAGTTTGGGCTGAACTATGTATTAATGAATTTACTGAATTCATAAAGTGATTCTAAAATTAAATTTAGAAAGGTGAGGTTTATTCTAATGGCAGAGAAAAACATCACGATTAAACAAAAGAATGAACTGGGACAGATGGATATTTTCTATCCGAAGACCATTGCCGACCAGGTTGTGGAATCGGAAACCAAGCTGTTCCTTCGTTCCGCTGACAAAACAGTTTATGATGCAAATACGAAGTACACCAACGCGAACCCGATCGTTGAGCCGATCGGCGGCATCGAAGCTGGCGATACCTTCGATGCAGTTGGCATGTCCGCACTGATGACCCAGCTGCTGTACCCCTATGTGGCACCCACCATCACCGGTACTTCCTCCGTGGCTAGCACCGTAGCTGAAAAGGGCACCACTGTAAATGTAACCTATGTTGACGCTGTTGTAGTGAAGAAGTCCGAAGCTATCTCCAAGGTTGCCTTGTACAATGGCAGCACGCTGGTAGAAGAGAAGACCTCCGATGTAGCGGCTGGTGGAACCTTCCGTTTCACCCAGTCCATCGCTATTACAGCTGACACCGTTCTGAAAGTAAAAGCAACCGACGCGAAACCGACCACGGTAGAAGCTGACGCTGCTGAATATACTTTCGTGTACCCGTTCTTCCATGGCGTCGTTGCCAAGAACGCTACCACTCTGGATTCCGCTGCTGTTCTGGCGCTGACCAAAGACGTAAGCGTAAAAGGCAACAAGACCTATGCGTTCACCATGGCTGATCAGTGCGCTGTTATTGCTTACCCGGCTTCTTACGGCGATCTGACTGCAATTCGTGACGAGCATGGCTTCAACAACATTGCTAACTTCACGAAGAGCGTTGTGGCCGTAACCGGCACCGATGCCACTGCGCAAAACTACAATGTATACGTGAAAGAACCCGCAACTGCAACTGGTTTTAAATTCACGTGTGAATTTTAATAAAGGAGGATACTAACTATGGCACTCGCATTTGGAAAATCCATTAACGTAGTATCCGGCTTTGACCTGGGAGCTGCAGTTCCTGTTGATACTCGTTATGTTGTAGCTAACATTGATGCGCGTAATGCGCATGTAACCAACGGCCGTGCATACCCTGGTATGCTGGTTTACGTTGAATCTGACGCAACGATTTATAAATATACTGGTTCTGCTTGGGTTGCTTTTGGTACCACCATGGCTACTACCGTTACGGTTGGTCCGGAAGATCCCGATCATGAAGGCGAGACCCTGGGCGACGTGGTTGCTACCAGCTTTACCGTTGGCAGCGCAGCCGCTGCAGATCTGACCCTGACTCTGAAAAATATCGTAACTGCTGGCTCCGGCTGCAAGATTACGTTTAACTCCAAGGGCCTGGTAACGGCTGCTGAAGCTCTGGCAGCTTCTGACATTCCGACCCTGACCCTGGCTAAGATTTCTGATGCCGGCACGGCAGCTGCGCTGAATACTGGTACTGGCTCCGGTAACGTTCCTGTTCTGGACTCCAATGGCAAACTGGATACCAGCGTAATTCCGGCTCTGGCTCTGACTGAAATCACGGTTGTTGCGAACGAAGCTGCTATGCTGGCTCTGACTGCTCAGCCCGGCGACGTAGCGGTTCGTGAAGACGTAAGCAAGACCTTCATGCTCAAACAGGCTCCGGCTTCCACCGCTGCTAACTGGGTAGAACTGAAGACTCCTGCTGACAAAGTACAGTCCGTCAATGGCAAGACTGGTACGGTTGTACTGGGTACCGACGACATCGACGAAGGTTCCACCAATCTGTACTACACCGAAACTCGTGCAACTTCCAACTTCAACACCAATTTTGCACTGGCAAGCTCCACCTCTCTGGCCGATACCGCGAACATCGTGTATGTTGGCGACGCGATTGCAGCTACCTGCATCACCGAAGACAGCACACATCGTTTCGTAACCGATACTGAGAAAACACTGTGGAATGGTGCGGCTCATATCGTAGTTGGTACCGACTATGCTTCTGACGCATCCACCCTGGCCAATGGCGACTGGTACTACGAAGTACAGAGCGCGTAATCGCGTTTTTGGATAACAGCTTTACCTTAGATTCATTAAAATCCGCTTCCATTTTGGAAGCGGATTTTTTAACGGAGCAGCCATTTAACAACCTATTAAAATCGAAATTAATTAAGAAGGAGGCACCCCTGAATGGCCGATTCTTCTAATGAAAGAACCGAAGAAATCATCGTGCATGGTATTTATTCTTATAAATTAAATGCAGTCGATGAAGACGGTAAAAAGAAGTACGCAGTCGTGTATTTCGAAAGTGCAATTAATGATGTTCGATTAACCGGCTTCCAGGAAATTGATGATCCATCCGATATTCCGGAAATCGATTATGAAACGGATACATTAAATAAATTATTACAGGCATTAGATGCCCGTATTAAATTTCCGACAACCTTTACACCCGCTACGGCACAGACAGCTGGCGTGGCTGGTGCGGTACCGGCTCCGGCAGCTGGCGCACAAGGTAAGTATTTACGTGGCGATGGAACTTGGCAAGTGCCTGGTGTCATGCGCCTGAATGGACAAAGTCCAGATGCTAACGGTGATTTAACCATTAAAGTTTCGCAGTTAGAAAATGATGCGCGAGATAGTCATGGGAACATCGTTGGGTATGCATTAACCACAGATATTCCTTCTGTATGGGACGCTGATGGACATTTGGTATCCCCATCCGGTTGGAGTTTGTGGATTACTGACGAAGCAACCCCGGTAGTTGATTCCGGAAGTTCGAATAATAATAATTCATCTTCTGGAGGAGAATAAAGGAAACGAGGTTGATGACAAATGTCGAAAAATAAAATAAAAATTTATCGTAAAACATCGGCAAATACAGCAGATGAAATTTTATTTTTGACAACTGCATCTGTCGTCGATATGGATGGGTTTCAAAAATATTCAGATGCTGCGATTGCCGGTACAATTCCTGATATTTCTGACGCAACCAATGTACGAGACGCGTTTAAATATTTAGACGGTACGACTCGAAAAGCATTAGCTGGAAAAGTCGCTCCTTCGGATATCACGACGGGTACGACAGATGGCACAATCAAAGTAGGCAATACAGAAGTCGCCGTACATGGTCTGGCTTCTGGTGCATATGCGGCCGCATATTCACATCCCACTACTTCGGGAAATAAACACATTCCATCCGGTGGTGCAGCAGGCGAAATTTTACGTTGGTCTGCAGACGGAACCGCCGTTTGGGGTGCTGATAGTACATATTCTGATTTTATTGGCTCTGGCGCTACCGCCGCACATGGCTTAGTTCCAAAACCACCTACCACAGCAGGTACGACAAAGTATTTACGTGAAGATGGTTCTTGGCAAGTACCGCCCAATGATAATACTACGTATTCTGATTTCGTAGGGTCCGGTGAAAGTGCAGCCTCTGGTTTAGTTCCGAAACCATCTACCACTGCGGGTACCACGAAGTATCTCCGTGAAGATGGCTCTTGGCAGGTGCCACCCAATGATAATACAACGTATACCGGTTCGGATGGCGTGACGTTAACCGGTACGAATTTTACGAACTCTGGCGTACGGAGTATTTCAACAGGTGCAACTGATGGTACAATATCTGTTAACACAAATGGGACCGCTGCTGAAGTTGCTGTGTATGGTTTAGCTTCTGGCGCATTTGCTGAAGCATATACCCATCCAACATCTGCTGGGAATAAGCATATCCCGGCTGGTGGGTCCTCTGGTAAAATTTTGAAATGGAGTGCTGCTGGCACAGCGTCCTGGGAAGATGAAACGGATACCACGTATTCTGATTTCGTCGGCTCTGGCGCAAGCGCAGCTGCTGGGTTAGTTCCGAAACCATCTACCACTGCGGGTACCACGAAGTATCTTCGTGAAGATGGCTCTTGGCAAGTTCCTCCTGACCACACCTATTCTGACTTTGTGGGCTCTGGCTCTGGCGCAGCAGCTGGCTTAGTTCCGGCTCCGAGTACCACTGCAGGTACCACGAAGTATTTGCGTGAAGATGGCTCCTGGAATGTACCATATACCCATCCTACTTCGGCTGGGAATAAACACATTCCGTCCGGTGGTTCTACGGGTAAAGTACTGACGTATGGTGGGTCCTCTGGCACTGCAGCCTGGGATGATCTGCCGAGTCATGAACATACCGTATCAAATATCACTGATTTTCCGACAATTCCGACGATTACTGATACCTATGATGGTACCAGTGCCAATGGTATGTCTGGTAAAGCTGTAAAATCTGCGATTGACAGCGCATTGACCTCTGCCTATAAGCCGTCCGGCTCGATTGCGTTCGCTTCATTGCCGACGTTAGCCGTTGGTGTAATGGGTAATGTGTACAATATTACCGATTCTTTTACCATTGATAATCGATTCGTAGAATATGATTCAAGCAAAACACAAACGTTCCCGGCTGGAACAGAAGTTGCTGTAATTAATACAGGAAGTTCTGCTTCTCCGACATATAAATTCAGTGTGATGTCCGGCTTCATTGATTTATCTGGATATCAAGCAACTGATACAGCCGTTACACATACAAAAGATACAGCAGCTGGAAGCGCTACGCAACCGGTTTATGTAGACGCATCGGGTGTAGCGACTGCATGTACCTATACATTAGGCAAATCCGTTCCGTCTGATGCAGTATTTACAGATACCACGTATTCTGAATTTGTAAAATCCGGTTCTGGTGCGGCGGCTGGTTTAGTTCCGGCTCCGAGTACCACGGCTGGTACCACGAAGTATTTACGTGAAGATGGAACTTGGGAAGTACCTTATACTCACCCGACAACCGCTGGAAATAAACACATTCCAGCTGGCGGGTCCTCTGGTAAGATCTTAAAATGGTCTGCTGCTGGTACAGCGTCATGGGAAGATGAAACAGATACTACGTATTCTGATTTCGTTGGATCTGGTGCTACTGCAGCATCTGGTTTGGTTCCGAAACCTTCTACTACAGCAGGTGCCACTAAGTATTTGCGTGAAGATGGTTCTTGGGAAGTTCCTCCTGACCATACCTATTCTAATTTCGTGGGTTCTGGTGAATCTGCAGCTGCAGGTTTAGTTCCCACTCCTCCTTCTACGGCTGGTACTACGAAGTATCTTCGTGAAGATGGAAATTGGGAAGTACCATACACCCATCCAACCACTGCTGGTAATAAACATATCCCGGCTGGTGGTTCGTCTGGTAAAATTTTGAAATGGAGCTCTGCTGGCACGGCATCTTGGGAAGATGAAACGGATACCACGTATTCTGATTTCGTTGGATCTGGTGCAAGCGCAGCATCCGGCTTAGTTCCGGCTCCGAGTACCACTGCAGGTACCACAAAGTATTTACGTGAAGATGGAACTTGGGAAGTACCACCCAATGATAATACGACTTACACGGGTTCGGATGGCGTGACCTTAACCGGTACGAATTTTACGAACTCTGGCGTACGAAGTGTTGCAACTGGCGCAACCAATGGTACCATCTCGGTTAATACGAATGGTACAGCAGAAGAAGTTTCGGTATACGGCTTAGCTTCTGGCGCATTTGCTGAAGCATATAGCCATCCGACAACTGCTGGCAATAAACACATTCCAGCAGGTGGCTCTTCTGGTCAGATTCTGAAATGGAATGCTGATGGAACAGCTGTCTGGGCTGCTGAATATTCCTATACCCATCCTACAACCTCGGGTAATAAACATATCCCGTCGGGTGGTAGTAGTGGGCAGATCTTAAAATATTCTGCGGATGGTACAGCTGCTTGGGCTGAAGAGTATTCGTATACGCACCCAACAACCGCAGGTAATAAACATATCCCCGCTGGCGGGTCTTCTGGTCAGATTTTGAAATATTCTGCCGATGGAACGGCCGAGTGGGCTAATGAGTATTCCTATACGCATCCGACAACGTCGGGTAATAAACACATTCCATCTGGTGGTTCTGCTGGGCAGATCTTAAAGTATTCTGCTGATGGCACAGCCGAATGGGCGAATGAAACCGATGAAAAAGTAAATGTGACCTTGGCTACTACAACCAAAGCCTATCTGTTAGCCACTTCTACGGCTCCGACAGCTACGGCGGCTGGTGTATCGGCTGTTGGTGATACCGGTGTATATCTGGGAACCACAGCGGGTGAACTGGTAGCTACGAAGTTTACTGGTGCGTTATCTGGTAATGTAACTGGTAACTGCTCTGGTTCGTCTGGTTCTTGTACTGGCAATGCTGGCACAGCCACGACATTAGAAACTGCAAGAACAATTGATGGCGTAAGCTTTAACGGCTCTGCCAACATTACACATTTTGGCGAATGTTCGACTGCCGCCGCAACTGCAGCAAAAACCGTATCATGTACGGGTTTCACACTGGCAACTGGCGCACGCATTACGGTTAAATTCACGAATGCAAATACGGCTGCTAGCGCAACGCTGAATGTAAACAGCACCGGTGCGAAAGCAATCTACTATCGTGGATCGGCTTTACAAGCTGGCGCAATCAATGCAGGCATCGTAGCTGATTTCGTGTATGATGGAACTTATTATCAATTAATAGGCAACTGGGATACTTGGGTCACCGACGAAACTGTATCGTAAGACTAAAACAAAGAGACTTGAATCATCTTGATTCAAGTCTCTTTTTATCGTGTTTAGAACACCATATACCACATGCGGAAGTTGTGAACTGGCACGTAGTTACCTTCTTCTACGTCGATATAGTCGACGCCAAATCGCAACGAATTTTGTAATTGCGAATTATTCTGAAGTACGTGTACTACTCCCTCAGTATCTAAAATTGTCACGGATTCGTCATCCATTTCCAGGATTTTATCCATGTAAAACCAGATTACTTTTTTTGACGTATAGGATTCGGTAGTGATAAATAGACCGGATTTGCGTTCGGCTAATTTATTTACAAATACAGTCCAACGCATCCAATATTCATGGTCCATAATACTACGGGTGATTTCTTCCCGATAAATGCCATGATCTGTGAATAGTAACGTATTATATTCACGGGGATCCTCAGGATCTTCAAAGGTGCGAAACGCCCAATCAATTTTAAACGTACCATAATCATACTTATAGAACGCTTCAATCTGCATGGGGTGCGTAATATTCTCTGGCTTCACTAAGCTGCGATACAACGTTGTGGAGTTCAGACTATAATTCGCCGGGGCAGAGCCTTTCAACATCAATTCATAACGAGGAGGATTGATTCGTCTCATACTTGTCATCCTCCTTCGTTAGATAAAGAAGATTGCCGGGCAAGAATCCAGATGATAATTTTCATCCCATTCTTGCAGCAAATCTTTTCGGTCAGACTCCGCATTTTCCCATCCATCAATTTTTAAATCCATTTGGCCAAATGCTGTTTGAATGGTCGTATAGTACCGTAACGCATTCCACAAATATGCTTTGGTATCCAAGAGCGCTAATTTATAGAATGATTCTCGTGCGGTTTCCGGAATGGTAAACAGCTCCGGACTATGAGTGTAATTCAGTTCCAAATAGACTTTATTGTTATAGAGCACCTGGTTAAAGATTTGGAATTTATTCGGGGGAATAAATTTAAACGTCTGCGGTGGGATCATGGCACTGGACAAATCGGCTAACGCCTGACCCGTTGCCAGTACTTCATAGGAATCTAACGTCTCATAGGATGAGGTCATCATCATGCCATTGTATTCAATATACGGCTTGATAGTATTGATTCCAATACACCGCTGATTTTTAAACAGGTTTGGTATTTCATATACGTTAGAAATTAATGAGGAATCGTCAGCAGAATACCGGTCTACGATACGCAGTTCGTTTAAATCCGCTACGATTTCATATTGATACGGCACATAGGTACTAAATACAGGAATGGTCGTATCAACAATCACATCCTGAAACAGCTCATTGTCGTCAACGGGCAATTTAATGGAATATATGCCGAGTGACATTTTTAGCCGTTTGAGTAAGTGATATTTATCACGAAACATGGTATCTCACCCTCTCTTATAAATTATGAATTTTATGGAATATGCTGGTGATATCGTTCCGAATATAGTCTTCCAAAGTAATAAATACTTTATCACCATCTTCGGTTTCGACGCGTACGGTATTTTCATTCAGTAGGGTGACGGTATCAAAATTGGCATCAAAGAAAGTGGCCAATTCTTTTACACGTTTGGATTCGGCTTTTACGAAATTCAATGCTTCTGGAATCTTAGACGATTCAATGGCATTGGTCATATCTTCAAAGCTGTTGCCATCCGCCGGCATGTATTGCTCTTCCGTAGGCATATAGCTTTCTGTAGTTCCGGTACGAGTAATCGTAACGGGCACATCATTATTCATATACGCCTCCCGATGCGACGGCAGAATGACGCGGTCATAGGTTACCACGTGCGGCTTGGTTTTAATTACGCCGGTTCCATCGGATTGCTTTGTAATCGCCGCTAAGGCACGCAATGAGAAGGATGGCATTAATCCTTGCAAAATATGCATGGTAAACTGTTTGCCCCACATATCGTCATTTAAGGTTTGAATAGTTCCGTATAACAAATTTCCTCGGAACTCAGTGTCCATGATCCGATGGCAAATTTTTGTCATGTCAATGCTCAAGATTCGCTTAATGTCGTTCGAATCCGGATGTCCGTTTTCACCACACCAAGTTCCTTTTCGCATGAGCTCTAATAAATGTTCCGCTTTCAATGCTTCTTGCATCGGGCGCAGCCAGTAGTTCCTTTTATTTCGATTAAAAATATCGAAACTCTGTAAACAGGTCTCAAATGTTGCAAAGAACAAATTCGGCTCATTTACATAGCTCAAAATTTTAGGTTTCATAGGCTCTAACGTAGCTTCCATCACTACATAGCCTTGAATTTCTTCATTATACATAACGGGTGTAGCCCCCTTTAAAATCGGTTAAAATAATAGTTATCCACTTGTGCGATTAAACTATAGAGTAGTACAAAGCTATAATCAACAATATAAACTATGAATTCCGATATATAAAGGGGGATTATCATATGCATAACCCTGTGCAGGTCGTCATGGAAACCCCTCGGATTTCCGCCAACGACCGCGTCATTTATAAAGATAAATTGCCCAAAAGTCTGTACGAGTATTATGTAAACGGCTATTCGGAGAAAGACATTCTCACGTTAGCCCAAAACATGCGTATCAGTTTTGACAATTGGGAGAAAACGTTTAACCAATATCGTACCTCAAACGAAATTTTATCGTTGAGCGGTGACGATATGGCTATTTTATTTGAAGACATTGCCGGAAACGGCTTTATTTATAGCTTTTTGACGAATAAAATTTATTATTACAATGCACAAATCCCGCCACATATCAATCCGAAAGAAGCGATGAGTATTGCGGATTTCCGTGCATTCTGCCAGCGGGACTTTGATGCCCTGCTCCGTACGCCGTATGGGAAAAAATATATTACCACCGAAGCTGTCGTAACGGAAGGCTTAAAAGAATTCTTTGGATTTGGCCAAGCCTTACGAATTTATATTGATGGCCGTGGGGCCGGTAAGGAAACCGATCGATTTGCGTTTGATAAGCATAGCTATGCATTCTTAGACGCTATGATACGCTTCTCAAAGAAGCTCATGACGAAACAAGAATACGAAGCTATGTTAGGACGTCCGAATACAATCGTTGAAATTTATAAAAATCGTAAGTTAGGCCGTCGGAATAACTTCCGGAATATGATCGTTCGTTCTTCTGCGTTGGAAGATACGGAGACCATGAGTCTGCGAGCCGCTATGGAAAAATATGGCTTACAGCCAGACAAACTATATGAAAAATATTTAATGGGAAAAGCCGTCCAGTTAGCGCTGGAAGCGGCAAAGCCATTAATTGAAAAATATATGAAACAGAATCCGGCGTTGAAAGACGCTTTAGTAGAGGAACCGGATTCGGAATTCGATTCGTTCATCTGCGACCCATATATGGCTGGAATTAATTTCGCGGATCATCCAGTTCATAATATAATTGCGGTTTGTCGATTTGAATTAAGCGATTTTGCTCGTGCCATGATTGGGATGAGCAAGAATCGACTGGATCGATTCAGTAATCAAGATATTTTAACAAAATTTGAATTCCACTGCACTAAAATTCGTGATATTATCAAATCTTGCGATAAATCAAAAATTTTGGCGGTGACATTTGAATTTGAAAATAGCCGAGACTTCATGTGTGAAGACTTACTGGGCGAATGCGAAGTTGGTATCGTATATAGCAAAGGCAATATCCGTTCGGAATTTACCTATGCCCCTTCCATTTCGCAAGTGGATGCCATGGAGTCTATGGAAGTATCCCCAGACTTTTTCCAATATATGACAGGGCACTCACTGGAATCCTTTATCACGAAGCGAGACCTGTGCAAATATGTGACCCTGGAAAATTACGATTTGGAAGAAGTCTTAGATGAAATTCCGGAAACCACAGACGAAGAGCTGTTGGAAATGGCACAGCATATCACACCGGAACTGATTGCCAATACGATGATTTTGGTAGAAGAAGATCGTTCCATGGTGCGTAAGACAGCCCATGCCATTAAATCAGGAATTGACAAAGTATCGCAAACGGCGGGTAATATTGCTCGCAAAGCGAAAGAAATGGCCGCTCCGATTATGCAAAAGATTCGACAGGTCATTGACGGATCGAAAAAACGCACCGAACAAGAATCTCGTGAGATTGTCATTACGGATTCTGAATTCTTAAAATTAAAACGATTCTTCCGGACTTGCATTGTAGTGCCGGTTATTGCAGGTACTATTGTAAGCCCCGCATTTGGAATCGTAGCATTCCTGGTACAATGTGCTCGGAAAACAAAAGATGAGAAGATGCGGTCGCAGATCGTATTGGAATTAGAAACTGAATTGAAATTAACACGGGAAAAAATTGAAGACGCCAAATCGGAATCGGATAAGAAAGCCAAGTACGAATTGATGCGTCTGGAGTCCCGGTTAGAAGAAGAACTTGCTCGTATAAAATATGGTACTAGCCAGAAGTAAATGAGGTAATAACATCCATGATTACATTACAGCAAATACTCCTGGAAGCTGATGCCGTAAATGTGGACGCTTCACCGGATCGGATGAATCAAAGTGAAAAAGAAGACCGTCGCACAACGGACTATTCTCTCAATGATGAAGACGAAACCACCGAAGTAACAGACGATGATGCAGAGCAGGACCCTGCACCTGATGAACAAGATGCTGCCGATACTCCTTCCAATGAGGAAGGAGAAGAGCCTACGGGAGAAGATGATCCCGCAGCGGACGACGCAGGTGACGATAACGCAGACTACTCTGCGGATATGGATGGAGAGACACCGGATGACGGAACTGATAACGATCCAGGAGCCGATGACAGTGATTCAGGCGATGACGGGATGGATAATAGCGATTCAGCTTCTCAGGTTGAGAATGACGAACAGCTGGTGGAGCGGAATAAAAAAGTAAAATCTTATTTATTGCTGAAGAATTTCATACAGCTGTATAACACGATTAAAGGATTCATTGCAAAAATCATTGCAATGGAGAAAAAGAATGTACTATTTTCAGCCGTACAAAACAATGCGATTGAAAATTTTACCAAATTGGACAGTGTGATTCGAAATTATATTAATTTCTACTATGATCACATGACCTACGAGTATAATCTATATACCTATAACTATTTCATTGAAGCCGCTAAGGTGAATTTGGAAATGTTGGGCCGGGTAATAGAAAAAGATGAAGTAGTCTACTA
>Ga0310696_10003756_pt1 | contig 18866 bp, 13 predicted proteins | sample AusTroGonzalo_MG_4_FD_203885 | JGI IMG/M metagenome (GOLD analysis project Ga0310696, IMG submission 203885) | Bovine rumen microbial communities from tropical cattle in Woodstock, Queensland, Australia - Gonzalo_02 (v2) (version 2) | ecosystem: Host-associated > Mammals > Digestive system >...
AAGAACACCATACCCATAATAGTGAGCGGAGTGAACTGAATAGTAGCAGCCATATCATCGAAGTACAACGTACCCACAGCACCATAAAGGAATGAGATACCATAGAGCATCACACCGCTAGAGAAGGTGGCGGTGAGGATATACTTGGCAGCGGCCTCGGCAGACTTTTGCTTATAGCGGTCGAAAGCTACAAGGCAAGCCATCGGAACAGAAGCCATCTCAAGTCCCAAGAAGAACATCAAGAAGTGGCCAGATGACATCATCATATACATACCAAGCAACGTAGAGAGTACAAGGATGTAGAACTCACCAGAGATCTTCTCGGCATTGTTCTTAATCCACGACTGCGACATCACCACCACGATGAAGGTACCCAGTGTGAGCACGGTCTTCATCACATTAACAATGGCAGAAGAGACATACAAGCCACCGAAGGCCGATGTAGGCTCTGCCATAAAGCAGGGTACCAGCTGACAAAGCAACAGGGCGCCGGTCAGCACGCTCAGCACGTAGGTCTTGCGCTCGCTCTTATGTAATGCAAAGTCGGCGCAGAAAACGATGATCAAGGACAACATCAATGTTGCCTCAGGAATCATATTCAGAAATTGTGAATAGTTCATAATCTTTTTCCTCCTATTATTACATTACACCAATTGACTTAAGAATATTACCAGCGGCAGGTGATATCATATCGCTGAAGAAGAATGGAGCGCAACCTAGACCAGCCACACAGAAGATCAGACAGCATACAGCCACGCGCTCGTCCCATGTAGCATCGGTGAGTTCCAGGAAGTGCTTGTTCTCCACCTCACCATAAAGAATCTTACCCACAACACGCAGGATGTAAACAGCCGTTACCACAATCGACGTACATGCAATGATGGTAGCCACCATACGGAACGACGTTGAGGGATCGCCAGCGACTGCATTGGCACTGAACGAGCCAACGAAGATAGTCATCTCTGCAATGAAACCTGAGAAACCAGGAAGACCAAGGTTTGCCAGACCTGCGATAACATAACCTACAGCGAGGAAAGGCATAATCTTCATCAAACCAGCCAACTCGCGGATATCACGGGTGTGAGTACGACCGTAGATCATACCGATGAGGGCGAAGAAGAGAGCCGTCATCAAACCGTGAGACAACATCTGCAGAATAGCACCTGTGCAGGCTGTCTGCTGCATCATGAGCAGAGCAAAGAGTACCAAACCACAGTGAGACACTGAAGAATAAGCATTGATATACTTCAAGTCGGTCTGAACGCAAGCACTCAGAGCACCATAAACCACAGAGATGGTAGTCAGAATCAGGAAGATCCAAGACAGGTTCTGAGCAGCGTCAGGCAGCAGATACATAGCCAGACGGAAACAGCCGTAGCCTCCCAACTTCATCAGCACACCTGCATGAAGCATTGATACAGCCGTAGGCGCAGATGCGTGACCGTCTGGTGACCATGTGTGGAAGGGGAACAGCGCACCCAGAACACCGAAACCGATGAAGATGAAGGGGAAGAATGCGTTCTGAATCTCCTCAGGAATGTTGTGCATAGCAGCAATCTCGTTGACATTCATTGTGGTGTGACCGCTGAAGTAATAGATACCCAGCAAGCCGAGAATCAGCAGGGCTGAACCACCCATCAGCATCAAGGTGAGCTTCATAGCAGAATACTCTTTACGACCGGATCCCCATACACCAATCAGAAGATACATAGGAATCAGAGCCACCTCGTAGAACATGAACATGGCGAACATGTCTGTGCAGATGAAGAAACCATACACACCCGTAGAAAGGAGGGTGAACCAGAGGAAGTACTCCTTAGTGAGGGGCTTCAGCTGCCAAGAGGCAAACGTGCCCGTGAACACGATGATGCTTGACAGCAGCAGCATCACAACAGAGATACCATCGACACCAACGCTGTAAGCAATATTCAGAGGTTTGAACCAAGGCGTAGAAGCCACAAGCAACATCTCGTCGGTGTTGCCGCCATTACGCTCGGTCACAAAATAATAGCAAAGCCATATTGAGAGGGCGAGCAAGCATGAAGAACCTGCCACCATCACACCACGCACCTGATTGACGTTGCGGGCAATCCACAATCCCAGAAGCATCAGGGCGGGAATCAAAACGAATAAACTTAGTATATTCATTGTCGTTATTACGTTATATCGTTATTACGTTATTACAAAGCCAGCAACACGAGTGTCAGCGCCACGGTACCAGTAAGGAACCATACGGCATACTTACGCACATCACCACTCTGCCAAGCACGCAAACTCTCGCCGCCCTCATTGGCACCCCATGCCAGGAAGTTGAACGTGCCGTCAACAATGTGGCGGTCGAACCAGGCAATAGGAGTAGAAACGCAACGGAAGATGATCTTGTGAGTGACAAACTGCCAGATCTCGTCCTGATAGAAACGCTTGTAGGCTGCACGATGCAACTTGGGGAAAGTCTTATACAGACGGTCGGCGATGGGCTGAGTCTCACCTTTATAAATATAGGTAGCCAGGCAGATGCTCAGGATAGCAATCACCGTAGAGGTAGCAGCAATCTGAGTGTTAAAGTGGATGGTGTAGTCGGTACCAGCAGCAGAAACGAAACTGCCAAAGCTGCCGCCCCATCCAAGGAAACCTGCAAGAGTTGAATACACACCAACACCAACAGTGATGATGCAAAGCACAATCAGAGGAATAGTCATCGTCAGAGGTGCCTCGTGTGGAGTATGGTGCTCGTGAGCCTCCTTGTTCTCCGTACCCCAGAAGATACCGTAATACAGACGGAACATATAGAAAGCGGTCATAGCAGCGATACCCGTCATAATCCAGCCAACCACAGGACTGTATTCCATGCAGGCGGTGATAATCTCATCCTTTGAGCTGAAGCCCGAGAAGAAAGGAATACCTGCAATAGCCAGACAACTGATGAGGAAGGTCACATGAGTGATTGGCATATATTTGCGCAGACCACCCATCAACGCCATCTCGTTACTGTGAACAGCGTGGATGATACAACCAGCACCAAGGAACAAGCAAGCCTTGAACATAGCGTGGGTGAAGAGGTGGAACATGCCAGCCATATAACCCAACTGTGCGTGGTTGTCGAGGATGGCACCATGATGACCAGGCAGAGAAACACCCAAAGCCACCATCATGAAGGCAATCTGAGAGATGGTAGAGAAAGCGAGCACACGCTTGATATCACTCTGAGCACAAGCTACAGCAGCTGCATAGAAAGCGGTGATAACACCCACCCAAACCACGATGCTCATAGCCTGAGGAGCATACTCAATCCAGAGGGGGAACATGCGAGCAATCTGGAACACACCAGCTACCACCATCGTAGCAGCGTGAATCAGTGCAGATACAGGTGTAGGACCCTCCATGGCATCAGGCAGCCAGATGTGCAAGGGGAACATGGCACTCTTACCAGCACCACCAATGAACATCAGCGTCAAAGCCGTAGGCAGGATGAATCCACCAGCAGCAACGGCCTTCGCCATATTACCCTCAATGAAAGGCGTTGTACCCTGCCCCATCACGATGTCGCCAGCAAATGAGAAACTGAATGAATCGGTGAAGTAACCGAAGGTCAGGATACCAATCAAGAAGAACATATCGGCAAAGCGGGTCACAATGAACGCCTTCTTAGAAGCTGCGATAGCCGGCTTCAAAGGATAGTAGAAACCGATGAGCAAGTAAGAAGAAACACCCACCAACTCCCAGAACATGTACATCTGGAAGATGTTAGTGGCGAGTACCAGACCCAGCATAGACATGGTGAAGAGGCTCAAGAAAGCGTAGTAGCGCTGGAAGCCCTTTTCTCCGTGCATATAGCCGAATGAATAGATGTGAACCATCAACGACACCGTAGAGATAACCACAAGCATCATCACTGAGATAGGATCCAGCAGGATACCCATGTCGAAGTGAAGATTACCCAGAGGCAACCAAGTGAAGTTGAAGGGCACGATAGTCTGGAACACACCCTCTGCAGTACGGTCAGCCGTGAAATAAGTAATAGCTGTCCAATAAGAGAGAATGGTGACCAGCGACAGCGAGCAAGTGCCGATGAGTCCGGCAGTCTTGTGCTGCATCTTCATGCCAGCCAGTCCTAACACAATGAAGGACAGCAGCGGCAGAAGCAGAATCAAATAAGATAATTCGTAGATCATAGCGTTTTATCCTTTCATGTTAGAAATAGCGTCTACGCTGTCATTCTTGAAGTTACGGTAGACATTAATAATAATAGCGATAGCCACAGCACTCTCAGCTGCACTCACACCGATTGAGAAGAGCGTCATGAAGAAACCCTCCAGCTCGCCAGGAAAGAGCAGACGATTAAATGCAGCAAAATTAATATCAACGGCATTCAGCACCAGCTCAATAGAGATGAGCATGGCAATGAGGTTGCGACGAGTGACGAAACCATAGACGCCGATGAAGAACAGGAGTGCAGAAAGCACGAAATAACATTCTACAGGTACCATAGTTTAATCCTCCTTTTTACGTGAAACAACCAAGCCACCGATGATACATGCCAGCAGGAATACTGAGATGAACTCGAACGGCAATACATACTGATACTTGTCGCTACCCAGCAGAGCGTTACCAATCTGGTCCATAGGAAGCTCGTCGGTAGTAGCTGCGCTGATAAAGCTGTTCTTCAGGAACACCACAGCAACCGTAGCCAAGCCTACAACAGAAAGGAGCAAGCCCTGAAGCATGCGTGAGCACTTGATATGCTCGACCATACCCTGAAGGGTCTGCTTGCTTACCAGTTGGATAGCAAATACATAAATCATCGTTACACCACCAGCGTAGACAGCAATCTGTGCAGCGCCCAGATAGGTGTAGTCGAGCAGGAAGTAAAGACCTGCTACGCCAAAGAGCACGAACAGCATATATGTTGCGGCCCTCATGATTCGCTTCGTCGTCACACACAACAGGGCAGAACCCAAGATGACAACAGCGAGAATAGAAAATACTATTATACTAGCCATAGTGCGGTTTACTTCTTTTTAGTGTTAAACTTACCGACCTGCCACTCGGCACCACCCTCAAGGATGTTGGGCAGAGAACCACCCTCGTAAACCTCCTTATTAAGATGAAGCACCAATGAGTCGCGAGAGAACGTAGCGTTCTCGAAGTCGTTGGTAAACTGAATAGCGTCAAAGTTGCAGGCGTTCGTACAGAGCTGGCAGAACATGCAGTCTCCCAGATCGTACTGATAGTCGTCGAGCACCTTCTTTTTCTTGCCTGTCTCAGGATCTTCCTCCATGTGAGCGGTAATCTTGATAGTACCGTTGGGGCAGGCCTTTTCGCAGAGCGTACATGCGGTGCACTTATAGGCGCCGTCCTCGTTGCGCTTAAAGACCAGACGTCCACGATGACGCTTAGACACGTGGAGCGTAGTCTTACGGTTCTCAGGGTACTGCTCAGTACACTTGTTGGTCCAGTAGTCCTTGCAGTATTCCTTCAAGGTTACTTTCATACCGGTAGCCAACGTCTTGATGCCGTGCCCTATTTCTCCGAAATATGATTTATTATCTTCCATATTTAATTCTAGTATTTCTAGATTGACTAGATTCTCTAGTACACCTTATTTAATATATAAGCCAAAGGCCACGATGACCGTCATCAGCACCAGGTTGATGAGAGCCAACGGCATGAGGTACTTCCACTCCAGCTTCAGGATCTGGTCGATACGCAGACGTGGGAACGTCCACTTGATCCACATCAGAAGCCATACCAGCAAGAATGCCTTACCCATGAACCATACGATACCGGGGATATACTGCATCACCTCGTCGAAGGCCTCGACACCGATCTGAATAGGTGCCCATCCGCCCAGGAATACAGTGGCAGCGATACCTGCAATGATAAAGAGGTTGAGGAACTCAGCCAGATAGAAGAAGCCGAAGCCCATACCTGAATACTCGGTGTGGTGACCAGCAGTCAACTCACTCTCGGCCTCAGCCATATCGAACGGGCCACGGTTAGCCTCTGCATTACCGGCAATGAGGAAAATGACGAAGGCAATCAATGCGGGCACATGACCCTGTACGATGAGCCACCCCCAAGGACCAGCCTGTGACTCTACGATACCGCTCACCTGCATGGTACCTGTCAGGATGACGGCAGTAATCAAGCAGAGGCAGAGTGACATCTCATAAGAAATCATCTGAACAGCAGCACGCATAGCTGATACTACAGAATACTTGTTGTTTGAGCCCCAACCAGCGAGGAAGATACCCACCACGCCAATCGAAGAGATGGCGGTAAGCAGGAACACGCCTACATTGAAGTCAAGGATATGAGCGCCACGGTTCCAGGGCAGGAACGAGAAAGCACCTACAGAACCGATGATAACCAAAAAAGGAGCAACGATATAAAGCAGTTTATCAGCCTTGTCAACGAAGAAAATCTCCTTGATGAGCATCTTCAGAACGTCGGCCAATACCTGCATCAAGCCCCAAGGACCTACGCGAACCGGGCCGATACGGCACTGGAAGTAGGCGCAGACCTTACGCTCCATGAAAATCAAAATCATAGCAATGACGGAATAAGCGCCCAGAATGGCAGAGCCAACCAGTACGCATTCAATCAGGATTGCCAGGAAATCGCCTAAGCCCAGCGTCTGCGTGAGCAGCTCGTGGAACCAGGTGGTTACTTGTGAAAAATCAAATATATGTTCCATATTATCTGTCAATATCGGGTATTACAATATCGATAGCGGCACCAGTGGTCACCAAATCAGCAATCTTCTGTCCGCGCAGCATTGGGTCGAGTGCACCAACGAGTGAGAGGCCCATAGGACGCATCTTCATGCGGTAAGGACTCTTATCGCCCTTTGAGTCGAGGTAGACACCAAACTCACCTGCAGCACCCTCTACAGAGAAGTACCACTGTCCCTCGGGCACCTTGATGATAGGCTTCTGCTTCACGTAGAAGTCGCCCTCAGGAATATTGTCGATGAGTTGCTCAATGATGTTCAAGCTCTGGTACATCTCGTTGATGTGAACGAGGTAACGACCCATAGAATCGCAGCTATCGAAGGTAACCTGCTCGAAGTTCACCTTATCATACATATCGTATGGGTGGTTCTTACGCACATCGTTCTTCCAACCAGAAGCACGACCGGCAGGACCCGTCACACCATAATTAATACAATCAGCGAGTGACATAGGACCAACATTCTCCAGACGGTTGTGAGCGATGATGTTATCACCAAACACATCCATATATTCCTTAATCATAGGACGCAGGTACTTGCAGAGTTCCTTCACGTTCTTGACGAAGTTGGGATCAATATCGTCCTGCAGGCCACCGATACGGTAGTAGTTCTGAATCAGACGACCACCAGTAGTCTCCTCCATCACGTTCAACACATGCTCACGGTCACGCATACCATAGAGGAATGCGGTGAGAGCACCAAGGTCCTGAGCACAGCAAGAAGTGAACAGCAAGTGACTGTCCAGACGCTGCAACTCGTCCATGATAGTACGAATATAATGAATACGGTCGGTCAGTTCCACCTCCATAGCCTCCTCGATGACGCCCACCAGCGCATGACGCTGCTGCATGGCGCAGAGGTAGTTCAGACGGTCGGTCAGAGCCAGCGTCTGAGGATACGTCATTGACTCCCACATCTTCTCAATACCACGATGGATATAACCCAGATGTGGATAGATGCGCTTCACCGTCTCACCATTGAGCACCGTCTGCAGACGGAGCACACCGTGAGTAGATGGGTGCTGAGGACCGATATTAATCACATAATCATCAGAAGAGAAGAGTTTGTTCTCCTTCTGCTGCAGATGACCATCACGATCAAGAGAATATTCGAGACCAAAGTCGGGCTCAACGTCATCATCAAGGGTATACTCATCAGTAGCCTTGAAGTCCTTGCGAAGGGGATAACCCTTGAAGTCGTTGCGCAAGAAAAGGCGACGCATATCGGGATGACCCAGGAACTTGATGCCGAGGAAGTCGAAGCACTCACGTTCCAACAGGTCAGCGCCCTTCCAGATGTTAGTTACAGTAGGAATGACACTCTCGCCATCCACCACTTTAGCCAGCATCTTCACGCTGCAACGCTCGTGGTTCTCAGTATTCTCAAGGATATATACGCAGCCGAGGCCTTCACCTTCGCCGAAGTCCTCACCTACGATGGTAACAAGGAAGTCGAAGTGCTTCTTGTCCTTCAAGTTCTGCATCTCCTGTGCGAACTTGTCAAAATCAAATACAAGATGATTCAGTTTCATTTCGCTTCCTCCTGTTCTTTCTTAAGGGTTTCTGTAAACTCAGCAGGCACCTCGGTCACCACGATGGGCTTCTTGCCACCACGACCGTATGTCAGTTCCTCATTAGAGACGCCCAGTGCGGCCTCCTCCTTGGTCTGCTTGTGATTGGCACCGCCAAAGAATTTCTCAATCTTCACCTTGCGCTGCAACTGCATCATACCATAGAGGATAGCCTCTGGACGGGGAGGACAGCCAGGGATAAACACATCCACGGGCACAATCTCCTCGATACCCTTCACCACATGATAGCTCTGTTTGAAGGGACCGCCGCTGATAGCGCAACCACCAACAGCAACCACATACTTAGGCTCAGCCATCTCGTCATAGAGACGCTTCAACGCAGGTGCCATCTTATGGGTGATGGTGCCAGCACACATGATGAGGTCGGCCTGACGGGGAGAGTTACGAGTGACCTCGAAACCAAAACGCGAGAAGTCATAGCGAGAACAACCGCAAGCCATGAACTCGATACCACAGCAAGAAGTAGCAAATGTCAGCGACCACAGAGAGTTCGAACGTCCCCAGTTAATGAGGGAGTCCAAATTTCCCGTTACCACATTGACACCGCCTTCATGCAGCTCGTCTACGATTTTCTCCAGCGACTCGTTGTCTTTGAACTCGTCGTAGGGCAGAGACTTGATAGTTGGTTTTCTTACTTCCATTCCAACGCTCCTTTCCGCCAAGCATATGCAAGGCCAAATACTAATACTAACAAAAAGAACCCGATCGACAGCAAAGCCATTGGTCCGAAGTTCTTCACTACTACAGCCCATGGATATAGAAACACAGTTTCTACATCAAACATGAGAAAGAGGATGGCAAACAAATAATAGCCTACGTTAATGGGAATCCAACTAGAGCCGTGCGTAGGGATACCACATTCGAATGGTTCTCCTTTGACCTTATTATAAGAGCGCGGGCCCAGAAGTTTCGCCATTACATAGGCTGCTGCCACCAGTGTAATAGCCGTCACGAGGACGGTAATTAACATCGTGAAATTCATAAAATATTAATGTTATAACAATATTGCTCGTTTTAAAGGCGGTGCAAAGGTAGTAATTAATTTGCAAATAAAAGACATATTTTATCAAAAACTTTTTGCCATTTTGAAAAAAAGAAGTACTTTTGCAAAACTATTAAACATAACTAACAAACGAACTTGGAAACAATAACAAAAAATCTATTTCTTTCGCTGTTGATTTCATTACCTTTGCAAGCATCAGCGCAGTGTTTTGACTTCGACCTGACGAAGTCACAACCAACGTATAACGACAAGGACGGATACGGCTACGACATCTTACCAACACCAGACACGAAAGAGAGTAACGAGCCCTTCTATTTCTCCGTCAAGGTGCCCGACGGAAACTACCGCATAACCGCCACCTTTGGAGGTAGGAAGAATTCCAACACGACGATGCGTGCAGAAGGCAGACGACTGATGGCCGAGAATGTGACCACTCGACGCAAAAATGACACAAAGGAAATAACATTTGTCGTCAACAAGAGGTCGACATATATATCAGAAAACAAGCAAGTTAAAATCAAACCTCGCGAGAAAGACTATCTGACTTGGGACGACAAGCTGACACTCGAATTCAATGGCACGAAGCCAGCCATCAAAAGTCTTCACATCGAAAAGGTTGATGTACCCACCATCTATCTCTGCGGAAACTCCACCGTCGTCGACCAGAACTACGAGCCATGGGCCTCATGGGGACAGATGATTACACGCTGGTTTGGACCAGAAGTTGCGATATCTAACCACGCAGAAAGCGGACTCACCGCCCGCACATTTATCGCCTCCTACCGACTTGACAAAATCCTAACAACGCTCCAAAAAGGCGATTATGTATTTGTGGAGTTTGGCCATAACGACGAAAAAGAAAAAAGACCTGGCGATGGTGCCTGGTATCACTATCCATACCAACTCAAGATTTTCGTTGATGAAGTACGAGCCAAAGGCGCAGAGATTGTCTTTTGCACGCCCACCCAGCGCCGCACTTTCGAGAAAGACAACAAGACCATCGCCAACACGCACGGCGACTTTCCCGCTGCCATGAAGATGGTGGCCGAAAGAGAGCATGTCCCTCTCATCGACCTCAACCAAAAGACGAAAGTATTCTTCGAGACTTTGGGCTACGAGGACTCCAAGCGTGCCTTGGTCCACTATCCGAAGAGTATGTACGGACGCGAGTTGGCCGACAACACCCACTTCAATCCTTATGGTGCCTACGAAGTGGCCAAATGCGTCGTGATGGGTATCAAGGAACTCCAACTGCCCATCGCCCAATATCTCCGCCCAGAGTGGCAGGACTTTGACCCCGCCCACCCCGACGACTGGCACACCTTCCAATGGGCACCCTCGCGAATGGTAGAAGACGTCAAACCAGATGGCAATTAACGACATGAAACGAATTATCAGCATTTTCTCGTGGGCCCTACTGGCCCTTTCCGCATCAGCCCAATCCTGGCCGACACCCACCACAGAAGCCAAACCAGGCACCCGCTGGTGGTGGCTGGGTTCCGCTGTCGACCAAGATAACCTGAAATGGAACCTTTCTGAATACAGCAAACACGGCATTGGTGCCGTCGAGATCACACCCATTTACGGTGTGCAAGGCAACGAAGCCAACAACATCCCTTTTCTCTCAGACCAATGGCTCAACATGCTGCGCTACACCCAGCAACAAGCCGACAAGAACGGCATCGAACTAGACATGTCGACAGGCACAGGATGGCCCTTTGGCGGTCCGTGGGTTCCTTTAGAGGAGAGCGCTTCGAAAATGCTGTTCGTCGACTCAATCATGAGTAAAGAGGCGGCAGACAGGATGACCATGAAGGGCACAATTCTCGGTTCAATTCTCGAATTACCCGTTAAAGATCAGAAGAATACTCGCTTCATACTACAGAAAGCCTTTCCACAGGCGAATGGCAAGGTGCGCGTCATTGCCCTATATGCCAAATATGGCGTCATGAAGGTAAAACGAGCCGCTCCAGGCGGAGAAGGCCTCGTCATTGACCATTTTGACAAGACTGCAGTGGCGAACTACCTGAAACACATTGAGCAAGCCTTCGAGCGCACCAAGACGCCCTACCCCCACACCTTCTTCAACGACTCCTACGAGGTGGAGGCAGGCACTTGGACACCTACCCTCCTCAGCGAGTTTGAGAAGCGCCGAGGCTATAAATTGGAAGACCATCTCCCAGAACTGATTGCCTACGAGCCCCAAGTGCTAAGTGATTATCGCGAGACTCTCGGCGATCTCCTTCTCGAGAACTTCACGCGCCAATGGACAGCCTGGGCCCACCGTCACGGAGCCATCACCCGCAATCAGGCCCACGGCTCACCAGCCAACCTTATCGACTGCTATGCCGCTGTCGACATCCCAGAAATTGAAGGCTTTGGCCTTTCAAACTTTGGCATCAAGGGACTCCGCCAAGACCCAGGCAAGACCCGCAAGAACGATTCAGATTTCTCAATGCTGAAGTACGCTCCTTCGGCTGCTCACATCTGTGGCAAACCCTACACCTCGAGCGAGACCTTTACCTGGTTGACTGAACATTTCCGCACATCACTCTCACAACTTAAACCCGATATCGATCTGATGTTCTGCGCCGGCGTTAACCACATGTTCTTTCACGGCACCTGCTATTCACCAAAGGATGACGAATGGCCAGGCTGGAAGTTCTATGCCTCCATCGATATGAGTCCCACCAACAGCATCTGGCGTGATGCCCCATATTTCATGGACTACGTTACCCGCTGCCAGAGTTTCCTGCAGATGGGCCAACCCGACAACGACTTCCTGGTCTATCTGCCCGTTCGCGACATGTGGAAGAAGAACACCGGCAAACTGCTCATGCAGTTCTCCATCCATGCGATGGGACAACTGGCACCCGAGTTTATCAAGAGTATTCTCGCCATCGACAAGGCCGGATACGACTGCGACTATATCAGTGACCAACTCTTGGCAAAGGTAAAGAAAGAAGGCAATCGCCTCGTCACTAGCGGCGGCACCAGCTATAAAGCCCTGATTATCCCCACGGGCACCACCCTCACCCCCCAACTCAAACAAGAACTCGAGCGCCTGTCGCCCCTCGTCATCTTTGGCGAAAGCACATCAGAAATGGCTCGCTTTGCGAAAGCTGAAAACATGAAGAGCGAATACGGTCTGAAGACCATCCGCCGCAAGAATGCCAACGGCTATCACTACTTCATTGCCAACCTTTCGCCACGCGACATCCAGCAACGCATCACACCCTCCGTGCCCTTTAAAGACGCCCTGTGGTTCAATCCGCTGAATGGCGACATCACTTCCGTCGACATTCACCAGAACGCTATTGATATCAACCTGAGAAGTGGCGAGTCGATGATTCTTCAGTTGTTCGATGAGATCCTCCCCAACAAGGCGACAACCGCCCCATCTCAACAAGGCAACGCCATTCCGCTGCGCACCCCCTGGACACTTTCGTTCATCAACTCCGTACCTCAAGTCGACAAGACCTATCCGCTCGACAGTCTGCACACCTGGGAGACACTCGACGAACAGACACGTATCCTGATGGGAACAGGCGTCTATACCACCACATTCAAACTCACGAAGCAGCAATTAGGTGATGGTCAATGGAAGATTGATTTGGGAGACGTGCGCGAGTCGGCCCGTGTCTACATCAACAATCAGTACATAGGATGCGCCTGGTGCGTACCCTTTGTGCTCGACACCAAAGGCACACTAAAGACCGGCGAGAACACCCTTCGCATTGAAGTCACCAATCTGCCCGCCAACCGCATTGCCGAGCTCGACCGGAAGGGCGTAAAATGGCGCAAGATGGAAGAGATTAATGTCGTAGATATCAACTACAAGAAGACCACCTACGACCAATGGGACCCCATGCCCAGCGGACTGAACGCACCCGTGAAGCTCGTCAAGAACTAAGCCACACGAGAACCCACATCAAATAAAAGCAAATAAGAAAAACTAAAGATAGAAATCAGCCGTCAACTGCTGATACCATTCCGAACGCTGACCAGGCGCATCCTCTATCACACCCGTGCCCCTATCAATATCCGCTGCACTACTGAGTGCAAAAGTGAAGAGATAGCGGCGCGGTTGTTTTTTGGGCGTTGTCTTCACAGCCCATTCCCTACGGAGGAAGAATCCGTGCAAGCTGGCTTCCTCCAGCACACGACTGCGATAGTCAAATGGAGCCACGAGCGACAAACAACCCTCCTCCGTCAGCACACGCCGTCCCAGAGAAAACAGACCAGCATACGAGAAATTCTCATCGTGGCGGGCCGTGGTGCGCTGGCCATCAGGGCAAATCATAGATTTCTCAAAGAAAGGCGGGTTAGACACCACACAATCGAAGGTGCCCTCAAACATATTAGCATCAGCCCGTTCGATGACGACACGCTGAGCAAAAGGCGAAGCCTCGACATTCTCTCGCGCCTGGCCAACCGTCTGAGAATCAATATCAATACCCATCACCAGAGCCTGAGGAAAACGCTGCGCCATCATTAGTGCGATAAGGCCCGTACCCGTACCCACGTCGAGGATGCGTTCGCCTCCCTCAGCCCATGCGCCAAGCAAGGTTCCGTCGGTACCCACTTTCATAGCGCAATGCTGCTGCCAAACCGTAAATTCTTTGAATTTAAAGTAGTTATTTGCCATAATCGGGCACAAAGTTATACATTTTTTGTTAATAATCCATCTTTCCGTAGCTAAATATCAAGAATATTTAGTAACTTTGCACCCCAATATGCAGTTTTTAATTAAAATGAATGACAATCAGTATAACAAATCCATTTCAATGATAGCAGATGTGGAAGGAGACTTCTCAGAGACAATCGAGAACAATTTGCCTAGCATCCTTCCCATTCTTCCTGTCAGAAATATCGTCATCTTCCCCGGCGTCATTTTCCCCATTCTTCTTGGCCGTGAGTCAAGTCTGAAGTTGGTGCGCCAAGCAGAAAAAAGAGGTTCCCTGATAGGCGTCGTCTGTCAGCGCGACCCAGACATAGAGCAGCCCGCCTTCGATGATCTCTACGACTTTGGTGTGGCAGCCAAGATCGTCAAGCTGTTCACCCTTCCCAACGGCTCCACCACAGTCGTTGTCCAGGCCATGGGTCGTTTCGAGTTGAAAGCGCTGACGCAACTGGTGCCCTATCTCAAGGGCGAGATTGAGTCACGCCCCGAGGTCCACCCCGACAAATACGACAAGGAGTGGAAGACAGCCTATGCCGATCTGCAAAAGATTGCCGAGCAATACATCCAGATGGTCGACGAGGTGTCCGACGAAGCCTTGTTTGCCGTTCGCAACATCCAGAACGACGAGATGCTGCTAAGCTTCCTCTGCTCCAACATGCCCTTCACCATCAAGGAGAAGATTAAGCTCCTGAAGGTAGAGAGCGTCAAGGAACGCCTCTTTGGCGCCATGAAGTTGCTGAACCGCGAGATCAATCTTCAGAAGTTAAAGACCGACATTCGCAACAAGACCCGCGAAGACATCGACGAGCAGCAGAAGAACTACTTCCTGCAGCAGCAGATTAAGAATATGCAGGCCGAGATGGGCAACCAGCAGTCGCCCGAGAAAGCCGACCTGCTTCACAAGGCCCGTTGGAAGAAGTGGCCCGAGGAGATTGAGAAGATTTTCTATAAGGAGTGCGACAAGCTCGACAACTTCCAGCCCCAGAGTCCCGACTTCAACGTCCAGATCAACTACCTGCAGACATTTGTCTCGCTGCCTTGGAACGAGTACACCAAGGACGACCTCAACCTGCAGCGTGCCCAAAAGATTCTGGACCACGACCACTACGGCATGGAGAAAGTCAAGGAGCGCATCCTCGAACACATGGCCGTGCTTTCGTTGCGTGGCGATTTGAAGAGTCCTATCATCTGCCTCTATGGCCCTCCAGGCGTGGGTAAGACCTCGCTGGGCAAATCCATTGCCGAGGCCATGAAGCGCAAGTATGTGCGAGTATCATTAGGAGGTGTGCACGACGAGGCCGAGATTCGCGGTCATCGCCGCACCTATATCGGCGCTATGCCCGGCCGTATCATCAAGAGCATCCAGAAGGCCGGCTCAAGCAATCCCGTCTTCATTCTCGACGAGATTGACAAGATCACCCAGGCCACAGTCAATGGCGATCCCTCGTCAGCCCTTCTCGAGGTGCTCGACCCCGAGCAGAATACCGCCTTCCACGACAACTATCTCGACGTGGACTACGACCTGTCGAAGGTTCTTTTCATTGCTACGGCCAACAACCTCAGCACCATCCCCCGTCCCCTGCTCGACCGCATGGAGATTATCGAGGTGAGCGGCTATATCACCGAAGAGAAGATTGAGATTGCCAAGCGCCATCTCATTCCCCGCGAGTTGGAGAACACCGGTTTGAAGACCCTCGGCGAGAAACCCAAGTTCGGCAAGGCCACCATCGAGAAAGTCATCGAGCAATACACCCGTGAGAGTGGCGTGCGCCAGTTGGAGAAGCAAATCAACAAGGCCATGCGCAAGTTGGCCTTCAAGCGCCAGATGGACGGCACCATCGACAACTGGAAGATTACCCCCGAGTCGCTGGAAGACCTGCTGGGCAAACCACCTTTCTATCGCGACATCTATCAGGGCAACGCCTATGCCGGCGTGGTCACCGGTCTGGCTTGGACCAGCGTGGGTGGCGAGATACTCTTCATCGAGACCTCCCTGTCGAAGGGCAAGGGCTCCAAGCTCACCCTGACAGGTAATTTGGGCGACGTCATGAAGGAGTCGGCCGTGCTGGCCCTAGAGTATGTCAAGGCCCATGCCGACAAGTTGAACATCGACTATCGCATCTTCGACAACTGGAACATCCACATCCACGTGCCCGAGGGCGCCACGCCCAAGGACGGTCCCTCTGCCGGCATCACCATTGCCACCTCGATAGCCTCGGCCCTCACCCAGCGCAAAGTGCGCAAGAATGTGGCCATGACAGGCGAGATCACCCTCCGCGGCAAGGTGCTGCCCGTTGGCGGTATCAAGGAAAAGATTCTGGCTGCCAAGCGTGCCGGCATCACCGACATCATCATGTGCCAGGAGAACGAGAAGGACATCCTCGAGATTCCCGAAATCTACCTCAAAGGCGTCACCTTCCACTATGTGGAGGACGTGCTCGATGTGTGGAAGATTGCCCTGACCAACGAGATTGTAGAGAATCCGCTGAAATTTGAGATAGACGAAGAAAAAGAGAAGAAATGACATTCGAACTACAACATACCGACCCCTATAGCAGCGCCCGTGCAGGTGTGATTACCACCGACCACGGCCAGATCAAGACACCTATCTTTATGCCTGTGGGCACGTGCGGTAGTGTGAAGGGCGTTCATTTCGCAGAACTGCGCAATGAGGTGAAGGCACAGATCATCCTGGGCAACACCTATCACCTCTACCTGCGCCCCGGTCTCGACACGCTGCGCCAGGCAGGCGGCCTGCACAAGTTCAACACCTGGGACCGCCCCATCCTCACCGACTCAGGCGGCTTTCAGGTCTTCTCGCTGACCGGCATCCGCAAGTTGCGCGAGGAAGGCTGCGAGTTCCGCTCACATATCGACGGTTCGAAGCACATTTTCACCCCCGAGAACGTGATGGACACCCAGCGCGTCATCGGCGCCGACATCATGATGGCCTTCGACGAATGCCCTCCCGGCGAGAGCGACTATCAGTATGCCAAGAACAGCCTGAGGCTCACTCAGCGCTGGCTGGACCGCTGCATCAAGCGTTTCAACGAGACCGACCCTCTCTATGGCCACAAGCAAACCCTGTTCCCAATCGTTCAGGGGTGCAAGTACAAAGACCTGCGTCAGGATGCTGCCAAGCATGTGGTCGATCGTCTGGGCATGCTCAACGACGGCGGCGGCGCCTCTATCGGCGGACTGGCCGTAGGCGAGCCCACCGAGGTGATGTACGAGATGATTGAAGTGGTGAACGACATCCTACCCAAGGACCGTCCCCGCTATCTGATGGGCGTTGGCACCCCTCAGAACATCCTCGAGGGCATTGAGCGCGGCGTCGATATGTTCGACTGCGTGATGCCCACCCGCAATGGTCGCAACGCCATGCTCTTCACCTATCAGGGCACGATGAACATGCGCAACAAGAAATGGGAGAACGACTTCTCGCCCATCGACCCCGACGGCTGCGACATCGACCGTCTGCACACCAAGGCCTACCTGCACCACCTCTTCAAGTCGCAAGAGTTGTTGGCGCTGCAGATAGCCTCTATTCACAACCTTGCTTTCTATTTGCGCCTCGTCACCGATGCCCGTCAGCACATCGAGCAGGGCGACTTCTCGCAATGGAAGCGTTCAGTCATTAACGATTTAGGCCGCAGAGTATGAAGAAGATTTTGGCACGGCTCGTCCCCCGACTCGATCGCTATATCATCAGCAAGTTCATCGGAACCTACATCTACTCTATCATGCTGATTATCAGCATCAGTATCGTGTTTGATTTCAACGAGAACTTAAACAAGTTCTCCACCTATCATGCACCCTGGAGCGCCATCATCTTTGACTATTACGCCAACTTCGTTCCCTATTTTGCCAACCTTTTCTCGCCGTTGTTTGTGTTCATCGCCGTCATTTTCTTCACGTCGAAGTTGGCAGGCAACTCCGAGATTATCGCCATGCTGGCAGCGGGCACCAGTTTCCGTCGCCTCATGCGCCCCTACATGGTTTCGGCCGCCATCATCGCCCTATTGAATTTCTATCTGGGCGCCTATGTTATTCCCCACGGCAATGTGGTGCGCTATAACTTCGAGACCAAGTACAAGAACAAGAAGCGCATCACCACTGCCACCAATGTGCAGTTGCAAGTGGCTCCCGGCGTCATTGCCTATCTGCAGCAATACGACAACAACATCCGTCGCGGCTATGGTTTCTCGCTCGACAAGTTCGAGGACAAGAAACTGGTGAGCCACATGACGGCCAACGTCATTCAGTATGACACCATCTCCGATTCGCGCTATCACTGGAAGGCCATCGGCTATAAGATTCGCACGCTAAAAGGCCTGCGCGAGCATATTAAGACAGGCTCCGAGCTCGACACGCTCATCATGATGGAGCCCATGGACCTCGTGTATAGCAAAGGTCAGCAGGAGACGTTCACCTCGCCCGAGTTGCTGCGCTACATCTCCAAGCAGCAGGAGCGCGGCTCGCAAAACGTGGTGCAGTATGAGGTGGAATACCACAAGCGCATAGCCACCTCGTTTGCCTCGTTCATCCTCACCATCATCGGAGCCTCGCTGTCGGCCCGCAAGCGCAAGGGCGGCATGGGTATGGCTCTGGGCATCGGTCTGGCGCTGTCGTTCTCCTATATCCTACTGCAAACCATCAGCGCCACGTTTGCCATCAATGCCGGCATGCCCGCCATCCTGGCAGCCTGGATCCCCAACCTCATCTATGCCGTCATCGCCTATTTCTGTTATCGTCAGGCGCCGAATTAAGTTGAGAGTTCTTCGCGAGGCAAAGCGGCAGAGCCAACTAAAGAAAAAGTAAAAAAGTAAAAAGGTATAAAAGTGACATTTGAAGA
>Ga0310696_10003757_pt1 | contig 18864 bp, 17 predicted proteins | sample AusTroGonzalo_MG_4_FD_203885 | JGI IMG/M metagenome (GOLD analysis project Ga0310696, IMG submission 203885) | Bovine rumen microbial communities from tropical cattle in Woodstock, Queensland, Australia - Gonzalo_02 (v2) (version 2) | ecosystem: Host-associated > Mammals > Digestive system >...
TTCGCTTCGCCTGCCGACGGCGACGGCGAACGCGTCTTTGCCGGACTGCGCCGCCATGCGGTGATCGTCCGCTACTTCCCGGGCAAGGTCACCGGGCGTTTCATCCGCATCACCGTCGGCACCGATGCGGAAATAGACCGTCTGCTCGAAGCATTGCGGGAGGATCGCCGTTGAAGCGGCTGCTGACCGTTCTGGCGCTGACTGCCGCACTGCTGTCGGCCGGCGCGGAAAAATTGCGCATCGCCGACGCCACGGGAAGTGACGGCGGCGCACTTCCCGCCGCGCTCTTAAAACTCTTTGCCGAGCATCCGGAGTTCGAGATATCGTGTTTCAAGCTCGACGCCGAGACCGCGCTGGAAAAATTTGCTTTCGGAGACTTCGACGTCGTGCTCATTAACGGCGGCGACCTGCCGCCCGATCGCCGCAAGACGGCGTTCCGCTATGCGGTCGGCGCATATATCGCGGTGGTGAGCGTCAAAAATCCGCTCCGTAAGATCAGCGCCAAGGACTTGCGGATGATCGTCGACGCCCCGCGTGCGCAGTGGGAACTTGTCGGCGGCTCCGCCTCGACCGTCCACCGTTACGGAGTGAGTTCCCGCGACGGCAAGCTGATCGGCGCGGCGATGTTGAAGCTCGACACGCGGGCGCGGGAAATAACCGCGCTTTCCTCCATGGACGAGGCGATCCTGCTCGCCGAAAACGATCCCGAAGCGCTGGTCTGGGGACCGTTCATGCCGGAGCTGCCGATAACGGTCGTGGCGCTGGAGGTCGACGGCGCAGCCCCGACGCGCGCCAATATCCGCAGCGGAGCATACCCCTTGAGCGTAAGCCGCTTCGCCTTAAGTTCCGCCGAGCCGGGGCGCGCCGCGCGGGCGTTTCTGACCTTGCTCCGTTCCGGGGAGTTCGCCCGGCTGCTCGAGGACGACGGCGAGATCTCCGAACTTCCGGAACTTCGTTGAACCGCCGAATAGTGATGAAAAAAATCTTTTTCAACTGGACTTTTGCACTATTTGATATTAATTTATACAAAATGATAATCACTCAGTGTCTTTACGGAGAAATAACATCATGAATATCCTCTGCATCGGCGCCGGATACGTCGGCGGTCCCACCATGGCGGTCATCGCCGACAAGTGCCCCGGACACAAAGTCACCGTGGTCGACATAAACTCCGCGCGGATCGCCGCGTGGAATTCGGAAAATCTGCCGATATACGAGCCGGGACTGGAAGAAGTGGTGAAGCGCTGCCGCGGCCGCAATCTTTTTTACTCCAGCGACATTCCGCGCGGGATCAAGGAAGCGGACGTGATCTTCGTCAGCGTCAACACGCCGACCAAGACCTTCGGCGCGGGCGCGGGCAAAGCCGCCGATCTGCAGTATCTCGAAAAGACCGCGCGGAGCATCATCGAGCATGCCGAATCCGACAAGATCGTCGTCGAAAAGAGCACTTTGCCGGTCCGCACCGCGCAGGCGCTGAGCCGGGTTCTGCACTCCAACGACCGCGGACTGCATTTTCAGATCGTATCCAACCCGGAATTCCTCGCCGAGGGCACTGCGATCAGCGACCTCGAATGCCCCGACCGCGTGCTGATCGGCGGCATGGATACTCCGGAAGGGGCCCGCGCCGTGGATACGGTCGCTTCGATCTACCGCAACTGGGTGCCGGAAGAGCGGATCATCACCACCAATCTGTGGTCGAGCGAGCTGACCAAACTCGTATCCAACGCGCTCCTCGCCCAGCGGGTGTCGTCGGTGAACTCCATTTCCGCCCTCTGCGAAAAGACCGGCGCCGACATAAATCAGGTGACCGCCGTGGCGGGGCGCGATTCCCGGATCGGCGCGAAGTTCCTCAAGGCCGGCATCGGCTTCGGCGGATCGTGCTTCAAAAAGGACATCCTCAATCTGGTCTACCTCTGCGAATTTTACGGCTTGCCGGAGGTCGCCGCGTATTGGGAACAGGTCGTCCGCATCAATGACTGGCAGGCGGCGCGGTTCGTGCGCAACATGCTGGGGGCGATGTTCAACACTTTGGCGGATAAGCGGATCGCCCTTTTGGGTTTCGCCTTCAAGGCGGATACCGGCGACACCCGCGAATCGCCGGCCATCGCGGTGACGCGGCAGCTGCTCGCCGAGCACGCGCAGGTCGCGATCTGCGATCCCAAGGCGCTCGACAACGCCAAGATCGACCTCAAGGATGCGGACGGCAAGGTCGAGTACACCGCCGATCCGTACGCCGCCGCCGCGGGGGCGCACGCGATCGCGCTGATGACCGACTGGAAGGTGTTCCGCGACCTCGACTACGAACGGCTTTACGAAGTGATGGAAAAGCCGGCGTTCGTCTTTGACGGACGGAACCTTCTCGACGCGAAAAAGCTCTTCGGGATCGGCTTCAACGTCTACCCGCTCGGGCGTCCGGCACTGACACATTTCTGATACTGTCCGCACCGCGACCGGGCAGGGGCGGGCGGCGTTTTCAGTTTGGGACGGGTATTTCGGTTGCCGTCGAACCCCGGTTTTCCGCTTCGCTTGACAACCGTGCTGTCGCGGTGTAACTTATGACAGCACACCAATTTGAAAGGATGCCGCATGAAGAAGTTTTTTATCGTATTGCTGGTCGCTTTGTTCGGGGCGGTGCCGCTCTTCGCCGGCGACGTCGCCGACGTCAAGGCGGTGATCGTGAAAAATTTGGAGTTGGATGCAAACGGCGATTTCGTCGGGTCCTGGGCCTTTTATGCTCCCGATTATCAGGAAACCGGCTCCGATGGGGTGACGACCAATTACGAGCAGCTCCAATGGATGATGCTCGCGCTTGACGGCAAACATCCGGTGGAGTTTGTTCGCTTTTTATATATGGTCAGGAACAACGGGGCGATGCCGCCGCGCGAGGAGCTGCCGCGCATAGACCGTTTGGCACACACGCCCGATTGTCTCGAAATCTACAGCAAAGTGTTGCCGACACTGGTGGCGGAGCAGAAAGCCGATGCCGCGCTGGCGTTGAAAACCCTCGAATTTATCAGCGTCAAGGTCGATGGAAACAAGGCGGTTGCGATCGTCGAGTACGACAGCAAGGATGAGAAGACCGGGGTAAAGCGTACCATCGAGACCTTCTCCCTGCGCAAGGTCAACGGAAAATGGATGTTCTACCGCTCGGTCGTCAAAGATAAATAACAACTGGGAGGTCGACGCATGAAAAAGTTTTTTGCCGCATTGCTGGTCGCTCTGTTCGGGGCGGTTTCGCTCTTCGCCGACGACGTCGCCGACGTCAAGGCGGTGATCGTGAAAGATCTGGAATTGGGGGTGAAGGGCGATTTCGCCGGGGCGTTCGCTCTGTATGCGCCGGATTTTCAGGAAATAGATTCCGACGGGATGAAGTTCAATTACGAGCAGACCAAATGGCTGGTGCTTTCGCTCGACGGCAGGCATCCGGAGGAGTTTCTGCTTCTCTATGCGACCTACGAGAACAAGGGGGCCGTGCTTACGGCGGAAGCGACAGCGAGTTTGCGTCAGGTCGCGCGCGACCCGGAATTCGTCAAAAAGTATGAGGAGGTCACTCCCCAGATAGTCGCGGCGATGAAAGCCGCGGCGGTGCTGAACCTCAAGACGCTCGAATTCGTCAGCGTCAAGGTCGACGGCGACCGGGCGGTCGCCGTCACCGAGCACGACAGAAAAGACGAGAATACCGGAGCGATCAAACGCAAGATCGAAACCATAACCCTGCGCAAAGTCGACGGCAGGTGGATGATCTGCCACGTGGTCAGCAAAAATAAGTAATCACCGCATTTCCGCTTGATAAAAAAGCCGCGCCGTTTCGCAACGGCGCGGCCTTTTCGTATCAGCGCCACTCGGTTTCTTCGACGGTGTGCAGGCACTTGCGGAACTTGCCCGTGGGACCGATCACGCCGTAGTCTTTTCCCGCTGCGCATTCGGAGTCGTTGACGCCGAAGAGCTTTTCCCAGCTTTTCGGGTAGTCGCGGCACCGGCAGTAAAATTCGTCGCAGAAGGTGTAGGGAATCTTGCAGTCAGGCAAATTGCGGATGCCCGTCTTTACCGCTTCCCACTCCTCGGGCGTGAGCATCAAGTCGAGCTTGTCGCGCGCCCGTCCCTCCGCCATCATCGCTCCGACTTGGATCATCCGCGGCTTCGCCAGCGCCGCCGCGACGAACATGTCGGCGGCTTCGGCGAGGTTGACTTTGTTTATCGTCAAGGACATGGCGACGCGCCAGTTCAGCTCCGCCGCCCGCATCGCCAGTTTCAGCGGCACGCGGTAGCTCCGGCACGTTCCGGTCATTTCGGCGTAGGTGCTGAGCCCCTGCAAACTGGTGGCGATGCGGATCTTGTGCCGTTTGAGCCACCGCAGACGCTCGTCGGTGACTCGGCTGCCGTTGGTGAATATCTCGATATCCCCCTGCGGCAGGAGTTTGCGTGCGTATGAAAAGAGCTCGTCGATGTCGGGGCGCAGCAGCGCCTCGCCGCCCGTGAAAAGCAGGGATTCCACGCCGCGCGCGGAAACTTCCGCGATGATCTCTTTCCACGCGGCGGTGTCGAGTTCGCGCGGAAGTTTTCCCCCGTTTTCGTGCCAGACGCAGTAACAGAACGGGCAACGGTAGTTGCAGCGTCGCGTGACTTCGAGGATGATCTGCGGCGGCAAACCGGTCATTTCTTGCGGCGTGACGGCTTTTTCGTCGGCTTCGGCTTATCGGTCGGCAAAGTGACTTGCCCCATCACCGCATAGGAGGATATCTCGCGCTCGGCGTTTTTATTTTCCGTGTGTTTCACGACGGGTTCTTCCGGGAGTTATCGGGCGCTTGGTTTCGTTCTTTTGGTTCTGGTCTTCCGGCGGGATTAGTGCTCCGGCGGGCATATATTCACGGGACTCGTTTTTGCCGTTTTTTTTCGGAGCCGGCGGGGTGGGCTTCGGCTGTTCGGATTTTTGTTCGCACCGGCTGTCGTTTTTCGTCGTCATCTTGCCGATCGGTCCGCGCGGCGGCCGCTCGCTGCATCCGCAGAGCAAAGTCGTCGCGGCGATCATCCCCGCGAGCGGCAGACCGGCCTTGAGGCGGCGCGCGATCTCGCGCCGGACGGATTCGAACGATTGCGGCTTGGATTTGCTCATGATCATTTATCCTCTTTCTTCGCCGGGTATCTGCCCCTCGTGCTCGCCGGATCGACCTTCTCGTTCTTCCGGTTCGGTGCCGGGGGCGGCATCGCTCCGGTCGTCCGCGTGCTTTCGATCTCGCTTTTGCGGTTGGGATCACTCGGAACGTAGCCCATGGGGATTTTTTCGGGATCCTCGTTTTTGCCGTTCTTTTTCGCCGGGGGCTGCGGCTGTTCGGTGCGGTCCATCGGTACGGAACCGGCGGTCCTTCCGAACGCTCCCCCCTCATTGCATCCGCAGAGCAGAGTCGTCGCGGCGATCATCCCCGCCAGCGGCATCCCGGCCTTGAGGCGGCGGGCGATCCTTCTTTGGAGGCTTTCGAAATCGGGAGACGTTTTTTGGCGCTTCATGATATTTCCCTCCGAGGTCGATGTTCAATCCGCCTGCTGGACCGAGAGCAGTCCTTCGCGCCCGGGGAAGGGGGCGAGCTCGGCGCGCCCGGCGGGGGCGTCGGCGTACATTTCGGCGGCTTCGCCCAACGTTATCACCTTATACCCGCGCGAGGAGAGCTTTTCGAGATATTCGTCGAACTGTTTGGCGCAGCGGCCGCCCTCCGCCTCAGCGTGGATAGTGAGGACGTTCAGCTCGTTTTCGCGCAAGAGCGACAATTGGAAATCGTTGTAATTGGCGTCCGTCACGCCGTCCCGCCCCAAAGCTTCGTCGTAGGTCGGGAGCGTCACCGGTATCTGCAGCTGCGAAAGTTTTTCGCCGTTCACGACCGGGTAGAACGGCGACACGCCGCGGCAGTCGCTGTTGTAGGCGAAGGGGAACTTGGCCTTTTCCAAAAGCAGCCGGTCGTTGGTGCGCCAGCCGGGGGCGGCGCTGGAACGGGGAATCGCCCCGAGCAGTTTTTCCAGCGTGCCGCAGCCGCGTTCCAGTTCCTTGTGCATCGCCTCGGCGGATAGACTGGTGAGCTTAGCCTGCGAACGGTGGTGGTCCCATGCGTGAAAACCCGCCTCGTGCCCGGCGGCGACCGCCGCTTTGATGGCGTCCCCGTGGTGCTTGGCTATCCCCGGCCCCGGCCACGCGGTCCCCATTAAGACGATCTCGGGACCGTAAAGCCCGGCGGCGTTGGTGCGGAGCATTTTCCACAGAAATGCCGGCTTGAGCAGCCGCCACAGGTGGCGTCCCATGTTGTCGGGGCCGACGGAAAAGTAGAACGTCCCCTTGACGCGGTGTTTCGCCAGTATCTCACACAGCGTCGGCACTCCGCGGCCGGTGCCGCGGAAAGTGTCGACGTCGATGCGCAGCGCAAGAAGTTTCTTCATGAACGCTTACTTCTGCGTGAATTCTCCGGAGCGCACCGCTTCGTTGAGGAAGAAGTCCAGCGTGGTGTCGATGGACTGTTCCAACGTGATCTTCGGCGTCCAGTTCAGATAGCGCTTGGCGTTGCGGATGCTCGGTACGCGGTGCTGGACATCCTGATAGCCCTTGCCGTAGAAAGCTCCCGATTCGACGACGATGAAGCCGGCGAAGGGCGGGAAGTTCTTGCGGAGCGGATGCGCGTCGAACTTCTTGACCAGCATCTCCGCCATCTCGCGGATGCTCGCCTCGTTTTCCGGGTTGCCGATGTTGATGATTTTTCCACTGCAGACGCCGTCCTTGTTCTCGATGATGCGGAAGAGCGCCTCGACGCCTTCCTTGATGTCGACGAAGCAGCGCTTCTGCTCGCCGCCGTCGATCAGCTGGATGGGCGAACCCTGCACCAGATTGAGGATCAGCTGGGTGATCGCGCGGCTGGAGCCGATGCGGGCGCTGGTCAGGCTGTCGAGGCGCGGTCCGATCCAGTTGAACGGCCGGAACAGCGTGAAGTCGAGCTGACCTTTGGCGCCGTAAGCCCAGATCACACGGTCGAGCATCTGCTTGCTGCACGAATAGATCCAGCGCTGCATGCAGATCGGTCCGGTGACGAGCTTGGAGCTGTCTTCGTCGAACTGCGCGTCGTCGCACATGCCGTAGACCTCGCTGGTCGACGGGAAGAGGATGCGCTTGTTGTACTTGACGCAGTAGCGGACGATGCGCAGGTTTTCTTCGAAGTCGAGCTCGAAGACGCGCAGCGGGTTGCGGGTGTATTCGATCGGGGTGGCGATGGCGACGAGCGGCAGCACGATGTCGCACTTGCGGATATGGTACTCGATCCACTCGCGGTGGATGGAAATGTCGCCCTCGCGGAAGTTGAATCCGGGACGGTCCAGCAGGTGGTCGATATAGTTGCTGCGCAGGTCGAGCCCGTAGACTTCGTACTTGCCGGAGTCGAGCAGGCGCTCGCTCAAATGGCTGCCGATGAAGCCGTTGACGCCGAGGATCAGCACGCTCTTTTTTCTGCCGGCGGCGCGGAGACGGCGCGGATCGATATTCCAGCGCATGTTGACGACGATGCGCGACTCTTCGGCGAGTTGGGCTCCGGTCTGGTAGACGCCGTTCTCGAATTCGGCGTATTCCACTTCGATCGCGTCCTTGCCGCAGGCGATGACGAGCGGATTGGAGGATATGACCGTTCCGGGGGCGGCGTCGGCGGTGTTGGCGACCGTCTTGACCGACCAGAAGAAGCACTTGCGGTCACCGAGGAAGCTGAAGGCGCCGGGGTAGGGGCGAGTCACGGCGCGGACGAGGTTTCTCACTTCGCGCGCGGACTTGTTCCAGTCGATCTCGCCGTCGGCTGGCTTGCGGCCGCCGAAGGTGGTGGCTTCCGCTTCGTTCTGCGTCTTGCGCGGGGCCTTGCCCTGAGCCAGCAGCGGCAGCGTGCGCTTGAGCATGGTCTTGGCGGCGGCCACCGCCTTCAGGAACAGTGACTTCGCAGTGTCGTCGTCACTGATGGCGACCTTTTCCTGATCGATGATGTCGCCGGCATCGGCCTTGGCGGTCATGTAGTGGAGCGTCACGCCGGTTTCGGTCTCGCCGTTGATGATCGCCCAGTTGATCGGAACTCTGCCGCGGTACTTGGGCAGCAGCGAACCGTGCAGATTCACGGCGCCGCAGCGCGGAATGTCGAGGATCTCCTGCTTCACGAGGTCGCGGTAGTAGGCGCTGAAGATGAGGTCGGGCGCCATGGCGCGGATGCGGTTGATCCACACCGGGTGGTTGATGTTTTCGGGAGCATACACGGGAATGCCGCGGCTGCCGGCGAATTCGGCGACCGAGTCGAACCAGATGTTTTCGCCCGCCTTGTCGCGGTGGGTGAAGACCGCCTGGATCTCGAAACCGGCATCCAGAAGCTCGCCGATGGCGGCGCAGCCCATGCTGTGATAAGCCAAAACCACACACTTCATAGTAAAAATCCCTTCCGTTGTTTGGATTGAAAAAACGTATCGAATATCATTATTGGATAAAATACATCCGTTTTGGGCGAAAAGCAATTGCTTTTGACCGTAAAAAACGCTATTCTTTACAAAAAAATTCACATACTCCGCCGCGACTGCGGAGATCGCTTCGGACAGGTTGAAAAATCGCGGATTCGGTGTATATTAATCGCAATCATTTGTGCAAAGACCAAGAGAGGATGAAAAAATCATGTACAGTGCTTCCGACCTGAAAAAAGGATTGAAGATCGAGATCGACGGCGCTCCCTGGATCATCACCGAGTTCGAATTCTGCAAGCCCGGCAAGGGCACCGCGCTCTACCGCTGCCGCATGAAGAACATGATCACCGGTATCGGTATGGAAAAAACCTATCGGCCGACCGACAAGATCGACACCCCCGACATCGAAGAGCGCGAGATGTACTACTCGTACTTCGACGGTCACCACTACGTCTTCAGCGATCCCAACACCTACGAGGAAATGCAGGTCAGCGCGGAAACGCTCGGCGATCAGGCGTACTTCCTGCTCGAGGAAAGCCTCTGCAATTTCGTGCTCTACAAGGGCGAGCCGATCGAGATCACGCTGCCGACCTTCATCGAGAAGGAGATCGTCGAGACCGAGCCGGGCGTGCGCGGCGACACCGCGACCAACGTCACCAAGCCGGCGAAGCTCGACAACGGCTTCGAGATCCAGGTTCCGCTCTTCATCAATCAGGGCGACATCGTGAAGATCGACACCCGCACCGGCAAGTACGCGGAGCGCGTCAACAAGGCGTGATGACGCGGCTTTGACAGCCATCGCGGACGGCGGGAGAAACTTTCGCCGTCCGCTTTTCGTATCGCGGCGAGGCATATATGAATATCGACAACCTCAAAAAGCGTTCGGCGATGCTGCGGGCACTGCGGGAGTTTTTTTACGCGCACGATTTTTTCGAGGCGGAAACCCCGGTCCGCATCCCGGCCCCCGCGCCGGAGGAGTATATCGAGGCAGTCTCCGCCGAAAATGGATTTTTGCGCACCAGCCCGGAGCTCGCGCTCAAGCGATTGCTCGCGGCTGGCGGCGAACGCTTTTTCGAACTCGGCAAGGCGTTCCGCTCCGGCGAGTGCGGACGCAAACACCGCGAGGAGTTCACGATCCTCGAATATTACGCCGCGCACTGGGATTACCGGAAGCTCGCCGCGTTCACGGCGGAGCTTTTCGCCGCCGCCGCTCGGGAAGTCTGCGGTTCGCCGCACATCGAATTTCAGGGCAGGGCGATCGACCTCGCAAACGTCGAGTATATCACTGTCGACGAAGCTTATCGCAAGTACGCCGGTGTTTCCGCTTTCGCCGCCGATGCCGACGGGAGCTTCGACGAATTGATGGTGACGAAGGTCGAGCCGGAATTGGGCAGGGACGGAATCACGTTCCTCATCGACTACCCGGCGGCGCGCGCGTCGCTGTCGCGACTCAGCGCCGCCGATCCGCGCGTCGCGGAGCGGTGGGAGGTGTACATTTCCGGCATCGAGCTCGGCAACGCGTTCGGCGAGCTGGTCGATGCCGCCGAGCAGAAACGGCGGTTCGCGGCGGCGTACAGGTTCCGCGCGGAGCAGGGGATGAAGCCGTACCCGGAGCCGCGGGATTTTTACGCCGCATTGGAGCGGGGGATCCCGGAATCGAGCGGCTGCGCGGTCGGCGTCGACCGTCTGGCGATGATCCTCTGCGACGCCCCGGATATCGCCGAAGTCCGCTGGGAGTAGGGGGACGACCGAATGAAAAACGCCGCGCTCCGGTATTCGGAGCGCGGCGTTTTTGCTTGTTTTCGTCCGTGCGTCAGTTGGTGCGGCGCATCTGGGGGAAGAGAATGACGTCGCGGATGGATTCCGCTCCGGTCAGGATCATCACCAGACGGTCGATGCCGACGCCCATTCCGCCGGCGGGGGGCATGCCGTACTCGAGGGCGGTGAGGAAGTCCTCGTCGACCTTGTCGGATACCTTGTCGCCTTCCTGTTTGGTGCGCTCGAACTGATCCATGAAGCGCTTGCGCTGAAGGATCGGATCGTTGAGTTCCGAATATGCGGGGGCGACTTCGACGCCGTTTATTCCCAGCTCGAAGACGTCGACGAGAGCCGGATTGTCCGGGCAGCCCTTCGCCAGCGGCAGCAGCTCCGCCGGCAGCCGGGTGACGAAAGTCGGCTGGATGTTGTTCGGCTCGACGAGTTTTTCGTAGAGTTCGTTGGTGACGTCGAGGTCGGCCATCTGGTCGTTGACGTCCAGTCCGAGCTGCTTGCCGCGGGCGACGCGCTCCGCCGGGGTGATGTCGAACCAGTCGGCTCCGCCCTTTTCGCAGACGAGTTCATGATACGTGGCGCGGCGCCACGGCGTTTCGAGGTTGATGATCTTGCCGTTGCCGTGGTCGATCTTCAAGGTGCCGCAGACCTTCATGGCGACGGTGGTGACCATGGTTTCGATGAGCTCCATCATCGAACGGCAGTCGCCGTACGCCTGATAGATCTCGAGCATGGTGAATTCGGGGTTGTGGCGGCGGTCGAGTCCCTCGTTTCGGAAACTGCGGTTGAGTTCGAATACCCGCTCGAAGCCGCCGACGAGCAGACGCTTCAGGAACAGCTCCGGCGCGATGCGCATGAACATCGGCGAATTCAGCGCTTCGAAGAAGGTCTTGAACGGGTTGGCGGAGGCGCCGCCGGCGAGGTTCTGGAGCATCGGCGTCTCGACCTCCATGAAGCCGCGCGCTTCGAGAAACGCCCGGATCTCGCGGATGATCGCGCTGCGCATCTTGAAGACCTTGCCCACTTCGGGGTTGGCGATGAGGTCCAGATAACGCTGACGGTAACGCTGTTCGACATCGGTGAGCCCGTGGAACTTTTCGGGCAGGGGGCGCAGGGACTTGGAGAGCAGCTTGAACTCCTTGACGCGGATGGTCAATTCGCCCATGCGGGTTTGGAAGAGTTCGCCTCTGATCCCGGCGATATCGCCGATGTCGAGTTTCTTGAAGAGTGCGAAGGGTTCGTCGCCGAGGTCGCTCTTGCCGGCGAAAAGCTGGATCTTGCCGGTGCTGTCGCGCAAGTCGGCGAAGATCGACTTGCCCATTCCGCGCTTGCCGGTGAGCCGTCCCGCGACGTTGACGACTGCGCCGGGGGCGTTTTCGCTCTCGACGGGAAGCGTGCGGACGCTCTCGATGCTCTGCACGTCGTCGTAACGGCAGCCGAAGGGATCGATGCCCTGCGCGCGCAGTTCTTCGACCTTTGCCACCCGCTGGGTGAAGATGTCGCTAGTGTTCTGTTCGACGGCGGGATTCTGATTCTGCTCGCTCATGTAAAAACTCCTTGTATTTTTCAGCTTGACAGCAAAATTCTTTGAAAAATTGTCAATCATTTAAAATAACACCACCAAACGTATCTTGCAATTGTTTTATGGTTGGATTATATTAAGTAAACAGCATGGAAAACAATTGTAGGCGGTTCCTCGACAACGGGAAACGCCTGTTGTTTTTTTTTCGGAAATCAAAGGGAGGAAGGGATCATGATCAGGTTGTGGGGAGCTGTCGGATCGGCGGCCGCGACTTCGATGTGCACTGACGCCGGAGTCTGCGACTGGGTGAAGTATCTATGGTATATTGCGCCGTTGGCGGCGCTGCTGGCGCTGCTTTCGGCCTTGGTGCTGTACCGGCGGATGCTGCGCGCCGACGAGGGATCGCCGCGGATGCGCGAGATCGCCGGATATGTTCGCGAAGGTGCGATGGCGTATCTGAAACGCCAGTACAAAGTGGTTGCGCTGGTATTTCTGGTTCTGCTCGTGATCTTCGCCGTGCTGGCGTACTTCAAGATCCAGAACCCGTTCGTGCCGGTGGCGTTCCTGACGGGCGGATTCTTCTCCGGGCTGTGCGGCTACATCGGCATGAAGACCGCCACCCGCGCGTCCAACCGCACCGCGCAGGCGGCGAGCGTCGGGCTGAACCGCGGACTTCAAGTCGCGTTCCGCTCCGGGGCGGTCATGGGCATGGTGGTCGTGGGCTTCGGTCTCCTGGACATCTGCCTGTGGTTTCTGATCCTCGACAAACTGGTATACACGTCCGCGCACATGGCGAGCGGCTGGTCGCTCTTCGGTCTTGAGCTCGTCAAGGCCAATTGCGGCGAGGTCGAAAAACTCGTGCACATCACGACCACCATGCTGACCTTCGGCATGGGCGCGTCGACTCAGGCGCTCTTCGCCCGCGTCGGCGGCGGCATCTACACCAAAGCGGCGGACGTCGGCGCCGACCTCGTCGGCAAGGTCGAGGCGGGCATCCCCGAGGACGATCCGCGCAACCCGGCGACCATCGCGGACAACGTCGGCGACAACGTCGGCGACGTGGCGGGCATGGGCGCGGACCTCTACGAATCCTACTGCGGCTCGATCCTCGCCACGGCGGCGCTCGGCGCGGCGGTGGCGGTGCAGACCAAGGCGGGGGCCGGCGAGGCGTTCCGGATGGTCGCCGCGCCGATGATCGTCGCCGGAATCGGCATCGTCCTGTCGCTCTTCGGTATAGGCATGGTCCGGTGCAAGGAGGGGGCTTCGCAGAAGCAGCTGCTCCGCAGTCTGCTCACCGGCACGCTCGGCAGTTCGGTGCTCATCCTGATCGCGCTGGCGGTGCTGAGCTGTTTCGGCGTGATCACCTGGGGCATCTTCGGCGCGGTGGTCTCCGGCTTGCTCGCGGGCGTCATCATCGGTCAGGCGACCGAATACTACACGAGCAGTGAATACGGTCCCACCAAGGGGATCGCGTTTCAGGCGCAGATGGGCCCCGCGACCACGATCATCGACGGTTTGGCGACGGGGATGTATTCCGCCGGAGTTCCGGTGGTGACGATCGTGCTCGGCATCCTCTGCGCCTACGGTTTCGCGGGCGGATTTTCCGGAGGGGAGGGCGCGTTCGCCAACGGACTTTACGGCGTCGGCTTCGCGGCGGTCGGCATGCTCTCGACGCTGGGCATCACGCTGGCGACTGACGCTTACGGTCCCATCGCGGACAATGCGGGCGGCAACGCCGAGATGTCCGGCATGCCGCATGAGGTGCGGCAGCGCACCGACGCGCTGGATTCGCTCGGCAACACCACCGCGGCGACCGGCAAGGGCTTCGCCATCGGTTCGGCGGCGCTGACGGCCATGGCGCTTCTCGTGAGTTTCATCGAGGAGTGCAAGATATACATCAAGGGCGACGACGTGCCGCGGACGATCCTCGAATTTGCGGAAAAATATCAGATGACGATATTGAATCCGCTTCTGCTCGGCGGCCTTTTCGTCGGTGCGATGGCGGCGTTCCTCTTCTGCGCGATGACGATGAAGGCGGTCGGCCGCGCGGCGGGATCGATGGTCGAGGAAGTGCGGCGGCAATTCAGGGAAAAGCCGGGCATCATGGACGGCAAGGATACCCCGGATTATGCGCGGTGCGTGGCGATCTCCACCGCCGGAGCCCAGCGCGAGATGATCGTGCCGTCGCTTCTGGCGATCGTCATCCCGGTCGTGACGGGGCTGGTGCTCGGACTTCCCGGCGTGATGGGACTTCTCGCCGGGGGGCTGGCGGCGGGCTTCGTGCTCGCGACCATGCTCAACAACGCGGGCGGCGCGTGGGACAACGCCAAGAAGTACATCGAGAACGGTGCGCACGGCGGCCGGACGCTCCCCGACGGGAGCAAGAACCCCACCCACGGCGCGGCGGTGATCGGCGACACGGTCGGCGATCCGTGCAAGGATACGAGCGGTCCCGCGCTGAACATCCTGATCAAGCTGATGAGCATGGTGTGCATCGTCTTTGCGCCGGTGTTCATCAAGTTTTCGCCGGTGATCCAGGAGTGGCTGCACATCGGCGGCGTGATCAAATAAGCGCCGTCCGACGATTCGAACCGTCACGACCGCCGCATCGGAGTTTTTCGGTGCGGCGGTTTTCGTTTGTGGAGAAGCGCAGTTTTTTACCGGAATTACGCCGCCGGCGATTTGCTTTTTTGCCTCGCAAGGGATATGTTATAACAGTTTTGGTAATAATGTTTTAACACATTATTAATAATAAACGAGGTCCATTATGAAAAACTTCTGTGTCGCCGGTTTCGGCGAGGTGATGCTGCGGCTCTGCCCGCCCGGAAAAATGCGTTTCGCCCAGACGCTTCCCGGTACTCTGACGGCAACTTACGGCGGCGGCGAGGCGAATGTCTGCGCCTCCGTCGCCATGCTCGGCGCGCAGAGCCGTTACCTCTCGGCCCTGCCGGACAATCCGGTCGCCCGCGCCTTTGCCGCCCAGCTCCGCGGTCTGGGGTGCGACGTTTCGCGCATCCACTACGACAAGCAGGGACGCATGGGCGTCTACTATGCGGAGCACGGCGCCAACATGCGCGGTTCCAACGTGGTCTACGACCGCGAGGGATCGACCATCTCGCTTCTGCCGCCCTCTGCCTACGACTTCGATTCCATGCTGGACGGCGTCACCAATCTGCACATTACGGGCATCACGCCGTCGCTGACGCGCAATGCCTATGAAACGACGCTCGCCATCGCCGAAAAGGCGGCGGATAAGGGCATTTCCGTTTCCGTCGACCTCAACTATCGCAAGAAGCTCTGGAACTGGGAGCCGGGCACGGCGAAAAACGAACTCGCCGGCCGCTGCATGGCCGAGATCGTGCCCTTCGCCGACGTCATCATCGGCAACGAGGAGGATGCTTCCGACGTCTTCGGCATCAGTGCCAGCGACACTTCCATCGAATCCGGCAAACTCAATATCGCCGGATACCGCGAAGTCGCCGCCAAGCTGTCGGAAAAATTCCCGCGCGCCAAGTTCGTCGCCATCACGCTGCGTGAAAGCATCTCCGCCGACCACAACAACTGGGGCGGCATGCTCTACGACTGCTCGTCGAAGCAGGCGCACTTCGCTCCGCTGAACGCGGCGGGCAGTTATGCGCCGTACGAGATCCGGAATATCGTCGACCGCTTCGGCGGCGGCGACTCCTTCTGCGCCGGACTGCTCTACGCGCTCAATACGGAAAAATTCTCCGCCCCCGCGACGGCGATCCGCTTCGCGGTGGCGGCGAGCGCGCTCAAGCACACGATCCAGGGCGATTACAACTTCTCTTCGGCGAGCGAAGTCGAGTCGCTGATGAACGGTTCCGGTTCCGGGAGGGTAAAGAGATGAAAAGCCGTTTCGAAGCTTTTATGGCGGAGTGTCCGCTGGTCGCGATCCTGCGGGGCATCACCACGCCCGAAGTTCCTGATGTCTGCGACGTGCTGTACAGATCCGGCATCAAACTGCTGGAGATCCCGCTCAACTCGCCCAACGCGCTGGAGAGCATCTCCGTCGCCGTCAAGCATTGCGGCGACCGCCAGATGGTCGGCGCGGGAACCGTGCTCACCCCGGAGGACGTGCGCGGAGTCAAAGCGGCGGGCGGGCTGTTCATCATCTCTCCCAACACCGACGTCGACGTGATCCGCGAGACCAAAAAGCAGGGCATGCTGTCGATACCGGGATTCTTCACCGCCAGCGAGGGCTTCACCGCGCTCAAGGCGGGGGCGGATTATCTGAAGCTCTTCCCGGCGATCCTCGGCCCCGGTTACGTCAAGGACCTCAAAGCGGTCATCAAGGCCCCGATCATGGCGGTCGGCGGCGTGAATGCGGAGAACCTCGGCGCGTTTATGAAGGTCTGCTGCGGCGCCGGCATCGGGAGCGCGCTTTACAAGGCGGGCAAGTCGCTCGCGGACCTCGAACGCGATACCCGCGAGCTGGTCAAGGTGGTAAAAGGCAACTGATCCGGAGATAAATCATGAAGATCACATCGTTCGAATTGTTCAAAGTCGCACCGCGCTGGCTTTTCCTCAAGACCAACACCGACGAGGGCATAAGCGGCTGGGGCGAGCCCGTGATCGAGGGAAGGGCGGAGACCGTCGCCGCGGCGGTGCGCGAATTTTCGACCTACCTGATCGGGCGCGATCCCTTCGCCATCGAGGACGTCTTCCAGACGCTCTACCGCGGCGGTTTCTACCGCGGCGGCCCGGTGCTGTCGAGCGCCATTTCCGGCATCGAGCAGTCGCTGTGGGACATCAAGGGCAAGGCGCTGAATCTGCCCATCTACGAGCTTCTCGGCGGAGCCGTCCGCGACAAGATCGAGGTCTACTGCTGGATCGGCGGCGACCGCCCCGACGACACCGCCGCCGCCGCCAAGGAGAAGGCGGCGCAGGGTTACCGCGCCGTCAAGATGAACGGCACCGCCGAGCTGGACTACATCGACTCGTGGTCGAAGGTCGAAGCGGCGGTGAACCGTGTCGCCGCGATCCGCGACGCGCTGGGCAAGGAGTTCGGGATAGCGGTGGACTTCCACGGCCGCGTCCATCAGGCGATGGCGCGCGTGCTGATGCGCGAGCTCGAACCCTATCATCTGATGTTCATCGAAGAACCGGTGCTGATCGAAAACATCGAGGCTTTCGCCGAACTGCGGCGTCACACCACGACTCCCATCGCCACCGGCGAACGCAACTTCACCCGCTGGGGATTCAAGGACATCCTGACGCGCGGTGTCGCCGACATCATCCAGCCCGACCTCTGCCACGCCGGCGGAATCTTCGAAGTCCGCAAGATCGCCGCGATGGCGGAGTGCTTCGATGTGGCGGTCGCCCCGCACTGCCCGCTGGGGCCGATCGCGCTGGCGGCGAGTCTCCAGCTCGACTGGTGCACCCCGAACTCGGTCATTCAGGAACAGAGCCTCGGCATCCACTACAATCAGGGCGCCGATCTGCTCGACTATCTGGCGGACCGTTCGGTCTTCGAGTACCGCGAGGGCAACGTCTACCGCAACGCCTTGCCCGGTCTCGGCATCTCGGTCAACGAGGAGGTGGTGCGTGCCGCCGCCGCCAAGGGCCACGACTGGAAGAACCCCGTCTGGCGCACCGCCGACGGCGTCGTCGCCGAGTGGTAATTCCCGGAATACGAAAACGCCCCGGAAGTTTCGACTTCCGGGGCGTTTTTCATAGGCGCAGTTATTTATGATCCTGCATGAATTTCATGACTTCCTGCGTCTGGCGGCGGAGCGTGCTGCTCAAAAGCTTTTTCGCTTCGTCGGTCTTGCCTGCGTCAAGAAGCTGCGCCGCCTTGAAGCGGATGTCGTTGAACTCCTGATGGAGACCGCGCTCGAATTCGATGATCTCGTCGGATACCGGCGTTTCGGGGGGCGTCTTCCGCGCCGTTTCATCGCCGATCGCCGCCCACTCGCCGTTGACGAGTTCGGCGGGGAGTTCATCCATCGCCGCCAGCGGCACCGGCAGATAGACGGTGTGGCGCTGCGGTCCCGACGCAACATATACGCAGCTCAGGAGGGCGGGATATTTCTGGTCGATCTCGAAGATCTGCGCGTCGATGGAGTTCTTTACGCTCGGCGCGCTGGTGAGTCCCTTGCGCTTCATGTCCGCGACGTTGAGGCGCGATACGGCGATCGCCTCGGCGATGGAGACTTTGCGGTCGCCCTTGCGCGCGTTGCGGATGCCGGTTTTTGCTACCCACTCGCGGTGGGCGTATGAAGCGAGCTTTTCGGGATCCCGGGCGGAGGCGTCCTCCATGCCCGGCAGCTTCCACACATTGGAGTAGACCGCGTAGTTCAGCCCCAGTTGATATGAGGCCATGTGCCGCGACGAGCACTCGAAGATGAAAGCCTGATTCCTGTCGGCGATCAGAATGATCATCGTTCCGGAAAAGCGCCCGACGGATTTGCGTATCAGGTCCACCGCCTGCTTGGCGGTCTTGCTGTTCCGCAGGATATGGCCGACTGCGTAACTGCCGGTGACGGGGCGTACGCCGGGTTTTTGCTTGTTGGCGACGGGATCCAGTGAGGGACCGGCTCCGGTGAAGGCGACGGCGACGCCGTGGACGTTTATCCCGGCGAACGAAAATCTTTTCTTGTTGTCGCCGAAGCGCAGGTTTTTGAACTGCTTGGGGGTTGCCGGCGTATCGACGATGATCGTCCGCGGGAGCGGCTTGTCGGCGCGCGAAGCGAAGAGCTGCATCCGCCCGGAGGTCGAAGCGGCGGGCTTGATGATCCAACTCGTGTCAGCGCTTGAAGCGAGCGGGACCGCGGCGCAGAGCGCCGCCGCCATGAACAGTTTTTGACGATCCATTTTGATTATCCTCACTTGGTGTCGCCGGATGCGGATTGTTCATCGTCTTTTTTGAGCTCGTAGAGCAGCCGCACTGCTTCATCGACCATAAGCTGCCCGCCCTCGGGGGAGGGGGAGTTGGCGTTGTTCACGGGATGCGCCTGATAGCCCGCGTTTCCCACCGCTATGGCCGTTGGCAGATAGCAGGCGGAGAACCCCGGCAGATCGGGCAGATTGGCGGAAAGCTGGATGGTGAAAGTTTGGGTGAAGGGACTGCGCGCCTGGATGCGCTGACCGAAGTCGGT
>Ga0310696_10003759_pt1 | contig 18857 bp, 17 predicted proteins | sample AusTroGonzalo_MG_4_FD_203885 | JGI IMG/M metagenome (GOLD analysis project Ga0310696, IMG submission 203885) | Bovine rumen microbial communities from tropical cattle in Woodstock, Queensland, Australia - Gonzalo_02 (v2) (version 2) | ecosystem: Host-associated > Mammals > Digestive system >...
GGAGGACATCCATCTTTTCATCGCTCCCGGCGCTGCCATAACACTGAAGGGAGTTACCCTGGCCTGTATGAACGCGCAGAACCGCTGGGCGGCCATCACCTGCCTGGGAGACGCCCGCATCGTCCTGGACGGGGTTAACATCGTGCGCTGCGGCAACGAGCACTTCCCGGGCATCCTTCCGGCCGAAGGCAAGACGCTGACGCTGGGCGGCACCGGTTCCCTGAGCATCGGCTGCAACGGCTGGGGCGCCGGCATCGGCGGCGGATATCAGATTTCCTGCGGCAACATCGTCATCGAGGACGGCTTCATCGTGGCGCAGGGAGGGAAGGGAGCCCCCGCCATCGGCGGCGGCTACACGGCCGAGTGCGGCAACATCAGCATCAAAGGCGGCACCATCACCGCCATCGGCGGGTATATGGCCTGCGGCATCGGCAGCGGTCTCAACGGCAAGTGCGGAAACATCACCATCGGCAAAAATCTCACTTACCTCGCCGCAAAAAGGGGCAACTGCGGGGACTTCCCGGCCGACGACATCGGCCGAAGCGTAGGCGGCACCTGCGGTACCATCGTGAACCTGCTGGCCGAAGAACATCAGGCCCGATAATTCAATAAACCAAGATAATTATATGAGTAAGCGTACCTGGATTATTCCTGCTCTGATAGTGGTCGTGAACGCACTGGCGGTCCTGATCCGCTGGAATACTTTGGCGGAGATTCTTCCGGCCCATTTTGATTTGGATGGAAATGCCGGCGGTTCCATGTCGCGCAACACCCTGATTTTCTATCCTTTGGCCTCGGCTGTCATTTGCGGGATTGCCTATCTTATTGCCCGCAAGTTCGGGAAACTCAATTCCGGCCTGGTCCTCCTGACCACTGGCATCGGCCTTTTCATCCTGTCCTCGACCCTGGTTACGCTCACGTACGGGACTATGCCCATATTCATGCTGGCCGAGCCCGTCATCATGGTAGCCGCCATCGTGGGCTTCGTGATCTGCCTGATAAAAGCCCGCAAGAAATAATCCGGTCTTTGTATTATTGAAGATCCATACTGCCGTCCTCGTTGATACGGGTGATGGTGGCAAGGGCATGGTAAGGGATGTTGTGGTCGCGAAGGAACTGGCCGCCCTGGGCAAAGCCTTTCTCTACCAGAAAGCCCATGCCCACGATCTGCGCACCAGACTGGCGGCAAAGGTGGATAATGCTGCCGGAGGCGTGACCATCGGCCAGAAAATCGTCGATGAAGAGAATCCTGTCCTCTGCGGTAAGAAGCTGGCGATCCACGCACACGGTGGTTTCATCTCCCCGGGTGAATGACCACACCCACGATTTCCAGGACTCTTCAACGGTCTTGGGATTCTTTTTCTTAACAAACACCACGGGCAGCCCCATCAGATAACCCACCAGGATGGCGGGCGCAATCCCCGATGCCTCGATGGTCACGATCTTATTGATATTCTGTCCCTTGAAAAGACGGACAAACTCCTCTGCGCAGTGCATCATCAGCTGCGGGTCAATCTGGTGATTCAGGAACGATCCCACCATAACCACCCCGCCTTCGGCCTTTCCCCTGCCTTCTGCCAGGATTCTTTGCTTTATTTCTTCCATAAATAGAATAGGTGTTTATGCAAAGTTACGGAAAAATATCGAACCGGATTTCGCAGCTTTTAACACTGGCGCTTCGCTCTACTGATTGTGGAGAAACAGATTCAGCGGGAAGCACGTGTGCGCAAACCCTCGTCGCTGCGCTCCTCGTCCCTCCCATGCGCCGGCGCTACGCGCCAGCTTTGGGCCCCTCCCTCTAACACGGCCGAGGGTGGCCATGGGTTTGCGCCACACATGCCTCCCTCTGCATGCGACGGACCACAACATCCCGCGCAATCCGGTTGTTTTGCCTATGTGGCAGAGTGACGTTAAAGCACAGAACCTGCCACAGAAGGCCGTAATCGTGCTTTAAAGGGGGTACAAAAGGGGGCTTAAAGCACAAAAAATGGAAATGAAGTGCAATAGTGTGCTTTAACCAAATCCGGAAAAAGAAAAAGACGGCCAACCAGAACGGCGCCGAAGCTGATGCCACGTTGACGCATTCTACATGTCAACATGGCAAATAGCATCCGCGGGTCCATCAAAGTCCCTCCCCCGAGGGGAGGGATTTAGGGAGGGGGTAACGGAAGAAGCGCCCATGGGCGCGAAAACAACGGGCACAAGGGTGATTCAAAGAGAAATCGTCAGCAAATCTCGGACGTTGCCTTGGAATGCTGACGATTCTTGTTGTTTTCGTGCCCAGAGCGGGAATCGAACCCGCACGATATTGCTATCACAGGATTTTGAGTCCAGCGCGTCTACCAATTCCGCCATCCGGGCTGGTAGGGACTGCAAATATAGGCCAAAATCCCGAAACTGCAAAAATTATTGCTGGTCAATGCCGCCGATACCGTTCATTGAATCGGCAATAAGGTGGGTCTTCATCCGTTTACGAGCGTGTCTGAGAGCCCAGAAGCAACCCAGCAGGATGGCCAGGGAAATGACACCGCTCAGTTCCGGGGTAACGGAGGCCTGCATGGCAACGGCGTCGTACAGACCGTGGGCTAGGACAGGGTAGAGCCACATTTTGAGGCCGGCCAGGGGAGCGCGGTAGCGGTCGAAGTGGTTCAGGGAATAGTAATAGCCCATGATGACGGCAAAGGCGAAGTGGCCGGGGATGGCCGTGAGGGAGCGGCCGATGCCGGTTGTGACCCAGGCGGAGCCGGAGGCAAAGAGGTACTCGACATTCTCGAAGGCCGCGAAGCCCATGCCCACGCAGACGGCGTACACAATGCCGTCCATTCGCTCGTCAAAGTCCTTGCACTTGCGCAGGAAGAGCCACAGCATGAACAGTTTGGCCGTTTCCTCGGGGATGGCGGCACCGAAGAAAGCCGTGCGCACGGCATCTCCGAAAGTGGTTATCTCCTGAGGGAACAGACCCAGACGCAGGCTGGGCATGGAGATGAGCAGAGAAGCGAACACGGAACCCCAGCCGAAGAAGAAGGCTTTCACCAGGTTTTTCACAGGTTCTCGCTGCAGTTTATCCTGCATATAGGTATAGTATACCAGAATAATGGCGGGCAGTAGCGCCAGGGCAATGATTGAGAGCATTGATACCAGTTTTGGCACAAAAATACGGAATTTTTCGCTTATCTTTGTATTCTATGATCAAGGAATTGACACAAATAACCGATCTGTCTTCACTCCTTTCCGGCGAAGTCTTCGTGGTATATGACCAAAATGTGGCATGGGTAGCCTCCAAACTGCCCTGGCCGTCGCTGGGCATCGAAACTTCGGAGACCCTCAAAACGCTTGATACTGTGCAGGATATCTGCCGATGGCTCCTGGAAAAAGGCGCCTCCCGCAGTGCGCTGGTCCTGGCCATCGGCGGCGGCATCACCACCGACATGGCCGGCTTCGCCGCCAGTATCTACAAGCGCGGCATCCGCTATGCCAACCTGCCCACCACCCTCCTGGCGCAGGTAGACGCAGCTATCGGCGGAAAAACCGGCGTGAACCTGGACGGTTACAAGAATATGATGGGCGCCTTCCGCATGCCGGAATGCACCTACATCTGTGCCGATGTCCTTCGCACCCTCCCCTCCCGCCAGCTCCTCTCCGGCCTGGCCGAAATGCTCAAGACCTTCCTTCTGGCCGATGGTGACGCTTACGAACAAGCCCTTTCGGGTGTGACTCAGCCGCTCATCCAGAGGGCCGCCGCCATCAAGGAGGACATCGTGGCGCGGGACCCGTACGAGCAGGGGGAGCGCGCCAAGCTGAACCTGGGGCATACCTTCGGCCACGCCATCGAGCATGCATCGGCCGGAAGCATCGCGCACGGGGAAGCCGTTGCCATGGGCATCATCCTGGCCGCGCGGCTGGGGGAAAGCCTGGGGATTAGCGAGAAAGGGTTATCGGCCCGCCTCACCCAAGACTTCCAGGCGCTGGGACTGCCCACAGCCTGCCCCTTCCCGCTGGAGACCCTGCAGGAAGCCATGGCCAAGGACAAGAAGGCGCTGGGCGGCGGAATGGTGAAATTCGTGCTGCCCGTACGCCCCGGAGAAGTGGTTTTCCATGAAATGAATCCCTATGATTTGCACCTCGATACAGAATAAGGAACTGGCCGATATCCAGGCACTGCTGCCGCAGCTGGAGATGGCCGAAATCCGCCTGGACCGCTGCGCCCTGGAGGAGGAAGACATTGAGCAGCTCTTCGGAGACTCCGACGTCCCCCTCATTGCCACCTGCCGCCTGAACGAAGAGTCGCAGGCCCCCGTCATCCTGGAGAAAGCCATCCAGGCCGGCGCCAAGTACGCCGATCTGGAGATGGAAGCCCCTGCTACCATCGGTCGGCGCATCCGCGAAGCCTGCCGCGAGTGGGGCACGGTGCTCATCCGCTCCTACCATAATTTCGAAGGCACGCCGCCGCGAGAGGTTCTCCTGTCCATCCTGGAGCGCGCCCGCAACTTTGGCGGAGAAGTGGTCAAAATCGTTACTACAGCCACCTGTAAGGCCGATTGTGACGTGGTCATGAGCCTCTACGAGGCCGCCGCACCCGGCACGCTGGTAGCCTTCTGCATGGGCCCCGAAGGCCGGGAATCCCGGTTGGAAGCCCTCAAGCACGGAGCCCCCTTCACCTATGCCTGCCTGAGCGAGGAAGAGGCCACCGCCCCCGGACAGTGGACCACGCAAGCCATGCGGGAAGCCGTGTACGGCAAATTCCGCTTTGTCAACGCTCCGGAACTGCCCATGCCCTCGTCCAAGAGTTTTGCCCAGCGGGCCATCATTGCCGCCGCGCTGGCACAGGGCACCTCCCACCTGGAAGGATACTCGCCCTGCGGGGACAACGAGAGCGCCGTTTCGGTGGCAAAAGCCCTGGGAGCGAAGGTAAAAATAGATGGTAACAAAATTGTTATAGATGGAATCGGAGCCACGCAAGGCTGCCTGAATCTGGACGAACTTCACACCGGAGAGTCCGGTCTCCTGACCCGCCTCATGGTTCCGCTGCTGGCGGCCCTATCCCCCGCTCCAGCGCGTGTGACGGGCGAAAAGACGCTTTTGAACCGGCCTCTTTCCGATGCTCACGACATCATGGCGGCCTTCGGAGTAAGGCTATATCCGGAGGGTAACAAAACTGTTAGCGAAGAGCGAAAGGCCGATTGTTTCCTCCCGCTCAAGGTCTCCGGACCACTCATCCCCGGCCGGGCCGATGTCTCCGGCAAGGGAGGCTCGCAGCTCATCTCCGGCCTGCTGGCCGCGCTGCCGCTTTCCGAGGGAAAATCGACCATCTACGTGCACGACCCCCGCAGCATCCCGTATCTGTTTATCACCGTGGATGTCCTGAAGAAATTCGGCATCCGCATCAGCTCCGAGATGGAGGGCGGCGAAGACTTCCTGGAAACCCAGGACTGGGCGCTTTGCACCGGCCTCAACTTCCATATTAAAGGCGGTCAGCACTATCAGGCGGCCAATTTCGCCATCGAGGCCGACTGGTCGGGCGCCGCTCCTTTCCTGACCGCCGGCGCCATCTTCGGCGAGGTGGAAGTGACGGGCCTGGACACCACCAGCCTGCAGGCCGATATTTCCATCCTGGATATCCTGATGCAGGCCGGCGCCAGCATGTCGCAGCTGGACGAACCCACCGGCAGCATCCACATCAAACGCGCACCCCTGAGCGCTTTCAGCGCCGACCTTAATAATTGCCCCGACCTCTTCCCCATGGTGGCCGTACTGGCAGCCTTCTGCCCCGGAGACAGTCATCTGCTGGGAGTCCAGCGGCTCCGGCACAAGGAAACCGACCGCGCTGCCGCCATCCAGTCCATGCTGGAGCAGATGGGCGTGCCCGTGCGAATTGACGACGACGAAATGACCATTACGGGCATGGGCCTCACCCAGCGCCTGGCTACCGGCAAGCTTTTGAAGGGCGGCAACTACGTCTCCCACGCCGACCACCGCATGGTGATGGCCCTGAAAGTGGCATCCCTGGGGGCCGACAGCCCTATTTCCATAGACGACACCGCCTGCGTGGCCAAGTCCTTCCCCGGATTCAACGAAATATTTGAGAAACTATGAATACATTTGGCAATAAGTTTAGAGTAAGCATTTTCGGCGAGTCGCACGGCCCGCGCATCGGTGTAACCGTAGACGGTGTCCTGCCCGGGATTCCGCTTAGCGAAGAGGATTTCGCCACGGATCTGGGTCGCCGCAAGGCCGGCGCCCCGGGCACCACGCCCCGCACCGAAGACGACTTCCCGCAGATTGTCTCGGGCGTGTACGATGGCCATACCACCGGCGCTCCGCTCACCATCCTGTTCCGCAACGAGAATACTCGCAGCGAGGATTACGAGGGCTTCCGCGAGCACCCGCGTCCCGGACATGCCGATTTCACCGCCAACCTCAAGTTCGGCGGATTCAACGACCCGCGCGGCGGCGGACACTTCAGCGGCCGCATCACGCTGGGCGTGGTGGCGGCGGGCGTCGTTGCCAAGAAGATGCTGTACTTTGCCAAGTTCCACGCGCAGCTGGTAGAGGTGGGCGGCCTCAAGGAGGCATCGGCCTGGCCCGATGCCATTCGCGCGGCGCAGGAGGAAGGCGACTCCCTGGGCGGCATCGTGGAATGCACGGTGGAGGGGCTTCCCATCGGCCTGGGAGAACCTTTCTGGAACAGCGTGGAAAGCCAGATGTCCCACGCCATCTTTGCCATTCCCGGCGTGCGCGGCATCGAATTCGGAGACGGATTTGCCGCTTCCCGCATGAAAGGTTCCGAGCATAACGACCCCTTCCCGGAGCACGAGTGCTGCCACGGAGAAGGCGAAGAACATCACTGCTGCCATGGCGAAGGCCATGAAGAGGGCCACGAGTGCCAGTGCCATCACGACGAACCGGATCACCAGTGCTGCCACGGGGAGCACGAAGGCGGCGAGCATCACTGCTGCGGCCGGCACAAGCATCCGCAGCCGCCCGTGACCAACCACGCCGGCGGCGTGAACGGAGGCATCACCAACGGCAACCCCGTTGTGTTCCGTGTGGCTTTCAAACCCACGGCCAGCATTGCCAAGGCCGGCATCCCCGGCCGTCACGACGCCTGCTTCGCCCTTCGCACCCCTGTGATTGTGGAGGCCATGGCCGCCATTGTCCTCACCGACCTGGCGCTGTAGTTCGGCCCCTCCCTTCCTGGTGTTCACATACTTCCGGAATCGTGCGTACCCTGCAATTTTTTGGACCGGTACGTACAAAAAGGGCCATTTTCGTAGATACCCTGCAAGATTTTGGACCGGTACGCACACCTGTGAACCCGGTACGCACACCTGCGCCTTCACGACGGGCTGTTATGCCGGGCTTTTTCGTTAAACCCCGGCACGGAACGAGTGTCTAACTTACGTTCAAAATGTGTTAAATTTGCAGATATGACTAAGATTTTTGTTTGGGCAGCGGCAGCTATGATGCTGTGCGCCGCCACCGTGCAGGCTCAGCCCGGTCAGGGAGGACGGCCCGAGTTCAAGCGCCCCGAGGTTCTTCCCGACAGCGTGTTTGCCGCAAACAGGACGGCCCGGATGGTAGAGAAATACGGTCTCTCCGAGGAGCAGGAGGCACAGGTTTCCGCGCTCAATCTGGAATATGCACCCCAGTTGCAGATGAGAATGCCCGAGATGGAAAGGCCGGAAGGCGGGATGCCCGACTTCCGTTCGATGTCCGACGCCGAGCGTCAGCAGATGATGGCCAAAATGCAGGAGCGGATGGCCCAGATGCAGGAAATGCAGGAGCAGCGGGATAAGGCCCAGAAGGCCTTCGACAAGGCTATGAAACAGATCCTGGACAAGGATCAGTACAAGGCATACACCAAGGACCGCAAGAAAGAGCAGCGTGAGGAAGAGGCCCGTCAGCCCCGACAGGGAGGCTTCGGCGGCCCCGGCGGCGGCTTCGGCGGTGACTTTTAACCTTTAAGGATGAAGAACTTCTGGAAAAACTATGGCACGACGCTCCTTCTCCTGACGGGGCTGATCGTCGGCGGGCTGCTGGGCGTGATCCTGGGCGAAAAAGCCAGTGTACTGCGCCCGGTGGGCAGTCTGTTCCTGAACCTGATGTTCGTGCTGGTGGTGCCGCTGGTGTTTTTCTCGATGGCGCAGTCGATGGTGATTATGCGCCGGAGCGGGGTCATCGGCAAGGTGCTGGGAGCGTCGGTGTCGGTTTTTCTGTTTATGTCGGCGATGGCCGGCATCCTTTCCTACGCCCTGATGAGCGTATGGAATCCCTTCGCGCGCATCACGGGCGACAATAGCGGCATCACGCTCCAGGGCGGGTTCCTGGGGGCCGATGTGAACTGGGGCGAAGCCTTGGTTAACGCCTTCACCGTGAACGACTTTCCCCTGCTGCTTTCCCGCGAGAACCTGCTTCCCCTCATCGTCTTTGCCGCCCTCTTCGGCCTGGGGGTATCATTCCTGGGGAAGGCCGTTCCTACCATAGAGAAGCTGGTGGATGAAGGCGGCACTGTCATTATGAAGATGATGGAGCTTTTGATGAAGCTGGCGCCCATCGGCATCGGCTGCTATTTTGCCGACACCGTGGGCAGCCTTGGAGGCCAGATTGTGGGAGATTACCTGGAGATTTTCCTGGTGGTGTGCGCGGCCTGCGCCATCATCTACTTCGTTTTCAACAGCTTGTACGCGCTGTACTGCCGCGTTCCGCTGGGCCGGTTCTGGAAAGAGATGCTGGCTCCTTCGGTGACGGCGGTGGGCACCTGTTCATCGGCCGCGTGTATGCCTGTGACCCTGTCGGCCGCCCATAACCTGGGGGTGAGTCCCTCCATCGCCGACGGTGTCATCCCCCTGGGCACCAACCTGCACAAGGACGGGTCGGTGGTCACCTCCGTGGCCAAGGTGCTTTTTGCGCTGTATTTCTTCGGCGTCACTCCCGCCGGCGTGGGCGCCGCCGCCCTAATCATCCTGCTTTCCGTGCTGGAGAGCGTGGTGGTGGGCGCCATCCCCGTGGGCGGGATGACGGGCGAGCTGCTCATCTGCGCCGTGCTGGGCATCGACCCGTCCTTCGCCGCGACGCTGATGATTATCGGCACGGTGTGCGACATTCCCGCCACCCTCCTAAACGCCACGGGCAATTTGGTTGCTCCGATGCTGGTGCAGAGGGTGACGAGATAACGCCTGCGCATTCTGCGCGTAAGTGTGCGCAATTTTGCCACACATAACGGGTGAAAATGGCTTTTTTTGCAAAGAACCCGTTTACTATGAAAAAATTACTGCTTACTCTGCTGGTTCTTCCGCTGTGTCTGTCGTGCTCCGGCGGCGGAAAAACCGGTTATGTCATCGACGCTCCCTCCACCAAGCCCAACAGCGGCAACAACAACGGTGGCGGCAGCGGCTCCGGTGGCGGAACCACCCCTCCTACCGTGGTGAAAGATCCCGAACTGCCCGATAACGGGGCCGTGGCCAGGATGAAGGAAATGGGCGTGGGCTGGAATCTGGGCAACAACCTGGACGCCCTGCCCGACGGTTTCTCGGACAGCGACGCCAAGTATGGCTGGCCCGACGAGACCTGCTGGGGCAACAAGAAAGCCACCCAGCAGACCTTCACCACCATCAAGTCCTACGGATTCACCTTCGTACGCATTCCCGTCACCTGGACCCGGTTCATCGGCCCGGCGCCGGACTATACCCTGGATGCCCAAAGGCTGGACCGTGTGGAGGAAGTGATCAATTATGCCCTGAACGCCGGCCTGCGCGTGGTTATGGACACCCACCACGACGAATGCTGGTACCTGGACTGGCTGGAGGAACTGGACGAGCGCATCAAGGCCGGCAAGATTAGCGCCGACAAACGGGACTACTACATCAAGCGCTACAAGGAGGTGTACTGGCTGAACATCCACGACGCCGTGAACGACGAGGCGCTGAATACGGAAATCAAAGCCCGGATCAAGGCCGTCTGGACCCAACTGGCCAACCGCTTCAATAAATACGACGACCGCCTCATGTTCGAGGGGTTCAACGAGATTAACGACGGCGGCTGGGGCGGCAGCGACGATTTCGAGAAGAATCCTGCCCGTCAGTGCAACATCCTGAACCAGTGGCACAAAGTCTTCGTGGAAGCCGTGCGCGCCACCGGCGGCAACAATGCCACCCGCTGGCTGGGCATAGCCCCCTACGCCGCCAACCCCAAATACGTGAAGTACCTGGAACTGCCCCAGGACAACGCCAAGCGCCTGATGGTGTCCTTCCACTACTACGACCCTACCGATTTCACCATCGGCGAAAAGCAGTATTCCGACTGGGGACACACGGGCTCTGCGGCCCTCAAGGCCAAGAAAGGCGACGAAGACTATGTGAAATCCACCTTCGGCGACTTGCTGGAGAGATACGTGAAAAAAGACATTCCCGTCTATCTGGGCGAGTTTGGCTGCTCCATGCGCAACAAAAGCGACAACCGGTCCTGGAAGTTCTATCTTTACTGGCTGGAGTACGTGACTAAGGCTGCCCGCGCCTACGGCTTCCCGGCGGGAATCTGGGACAGCGGCGGCCGGGACACTTACGGCCCCGAGAAGCACTGCTACACCGACCACAGCACGGGTGTCTTCCTGAGCTCCGGCGAAATTCCGCTCAAGACCGTGATCAACGCCTGGACCAACGAAGACCCGTCCTATACCCTTCAGTCCGTGTACGACAAAGCCCCGGTATTCTGAGAAACCGGGGCCTTCACTAATTCAATTTATTACATACGGGCTTTGGCGTCGGAGCCTGCACCTGTTCCGCGATACTTGTTCTGGGCCGTATTGAAGCTGTAACGGACCGAGAACTTGATTCGCTGGGAATCCATGATGTTGGTCTGCCAGATCTTGTAATTGCCAAAGTCGGTGGCAACGTCGTTGTGAGCCAGTCCGGCCAGGTCGGAACCTTCCAGACGCAGCACCAGGGAGCCGTCCTTGAGAAGTTTCTTCTGCACGGCCGCGGTGATATTGCAGTAGACGTTGGTCAGGTAGAGGTTCTGCGTATAACCCCGGCTGTACACCACGCCGCCCAGTTCGAACTGCCATCCGCCCTTCAAATTCAGGGTATTGAACAGCTGGGCCACGAACAGCGGTTTGCCGTTGAAGGAAGTCTGACGCATGCCGGAGGGCTGGCTGGAATCGGGAGCGGTGATGGTGAGCCACTGCGGCTGAACCACAAAGGTATAGTTGAGCGTAACCGGGCCGAAGGTGGGCGTCATGTTAATGTAGGCCGACATGGAGCGGTAGGGCTCGGTAAGGTTGCGGGGCTGCACCAGCATCACACCTTCGTCTCCGTAGGGAGAAGACCAGGTAACGATAGCGTTGTCCACGCGGTCGTAGCTTACGCCCAGGGTAAAGAACTTCCACAGGGCCGTGAGGCTGATGTCGTGCATGACCTGCGGCTGCAGGGCAGCGTTACCGCTCTGCCAGATGTAGCGGCTGTTGTAGCGGATGGCGTTGGACAGCATGGAATAGTCCGGACGGCGCGTCTTGGCGCTGTAGTTGAGCAGGACCTGCACCGGGCCGAAGGCATTGGCATAGGACACCGTGGGGAACCAGTTGCCATAGGAACGGGTGATGTTGTTCTGCGGGGCCAGGGCGTCTTCGTAGGCATAGAAGACGTGCTCGTAGCGAACACCGGCACTCACCTGTCCCACTTTGGGAATGTAGCAGCCGTAGGAGGCGAAGCCGGCCACGTTATTCTCCTTTACCTTGGCCGATGAGGACGGAACCAGGATGCCGGTAAGGGTATAGTTGTCCGAACGGCGGGAGAAAGTCTCCTCCGTACCCACCTGCAGCTGACCCATCCAGATGGGATAGGAGAGGACCAGTTTGGTGGCGTAAAGCTGGTTGCGGCTGTCGGAGTTGGTGCTCACCTGGGCATCCTGCGTCATTTCGCTGGTCTCGTTGGATGTGGAGAGGACAGAACTGGTGTTGGTATAGTAGTCGGCATTGAAGTCGATGTTGAACTTTCCGCCGATGGTACCGTTATAATAGATGTTCGCACCCAGGTTGAAAGGGACGAGAGAACCCACGTTGTCCTTGGTGACGGTGGTGATGTCGTCTACCAGCACGCCGTCGCGGCTAACCTTGTCCGTAATGATGGTCTGGTCGCTGATTTGCAGCTGACGGCCCCATTCCACCTTGCCGCCCAGGAAGTGACTGTCGGCAATCTGCCAGTTGATGCCGGCGTTGCCGCCCAGGCTCTGGGACACTCCGGTTCCGTCGATAGTAGCCTGATCCTTGTACACGGGCGAACCGGTGGTTTCCCTTTCGGCATCGCTCCACTGGAGGAAATTGCTCTTGTCGTAGTTAATGCCGGCAAAGAAATCCAGGCCGCCGGTGCGGTAATTCACGTTCAGGTTGGCCGTGGGGTCGTTGAATTGGGCCCGACGAAGCGACTGGGCGTCGGAGAGGGTGACATTGAAGCCGAAACCGTCTCCCTGGCGCTTGATGGTCTTGATGCGAACCACGGCACGCACAGTGGCGTCGTACTGGGCGCCGGGGTTGGTGATGACCTCGATGCTCTGGATCTCGTTACTCTGCAGGCGGTCCAGTTCGCTGGCGTCGGTGACGCGGCGGCCGTTGATGTAGACCATGGGCGAGCCCTTGCCGATGACCTCCAGGCCATTCTGGCTCTTGACGATGCCGGGCGTCTTGGCCAGGACATCGTTTGCGTTACCCACATTCTCCAGCACCGACCCGCGCACGTTGGTCTGCAGGCCCTCGCCTGTGAGCTTGGTCTTGGGCATGATGGCCGTGGCGACAGCGCTCTGCAGCATGGTGGCATCGTCCTTGAGGGTGACGACCATTCCGTCCACGGGGGTCAGGAACACGGTCTTGTAGCCCAGCATGGCAACCATCATGATGCCGTCGGTCTCGTTGGTCACTATATTAAAGGTACCGTCTTCCTCGGTGACGGCTCCGCAAACCATGGTGGAATCGGCCCGGGAGAGCACGGCCACGTTGGCATAGGCCACGGGCTCGCCTTTCTCGTCCACCACCTTTCCCTTCCAGTCATATTTGGCGCTGGCGCTAATGGTAGCCAGCATCATCAGGGTAAGAACTACTAACTTTTTCATGGCTTCTGTGTGTATTAGTTCATTAGTACACTGCAAAGGTACAACAAAAATTCATATCTCCAAATGTTTTTTGACAAATTGCGTATAAAAATTCTATCTTTGCACAAACGACCAGAATCCATGTTTGAAGTTACCCTCCTCTCCCGCGAGGTCGAAGGCCCGGTACAAAAGGCCTCCTTCCAGACCAGCGGCGCAGTCTGTTCCAGACAAATCGATATTGAGCTTGAAGGCGATACGGTTCGCAGCGTACGCTATACCGGCGGCTGCCATGGCAATACGCAGGGCTTGTCGGCCCTGGTTGTAGGAATGAAGAAGGCCGATGTCATCGCGCGCCTGGAGGGAATCAATTGCAAGGAGCGGGGAACAAGCTGCCCGGACCAGCTGGCCCGGGCGCTCAAGATGTTATAGGCTGGAGAAGTACTTCCACAGAGGCGCTGCCATAAGCGCTTGCAATATCTGGTTCTCTTCCAGCAACTGTTTCACGTATTCCGGAGATTTCAGGTAAACGTCTATGTCTTCCGTGGCATCCAGGTGCTGACCGGCCACTTTGGATACGCCCACGGCCAGGAAACTGTGCGCCAGGTTGGTGGATGTGGCCGGATTGGGAGACAGGGTCATCCACTCCTGCCATTCCCCGCCGGCGTAGCCGGTTTCTTCCAATAACTCCCTCTTGGCGGCCTCCAGGGGCGTTTCCCCTTCTTCTATTACCCCGCAAGGCAATTCGAAACAGGTATTGCCCAGGCCGTGCCGGTATTGGCGTTCCAGCACGAAGTCTCCTTCCTTAGTAATGGCAATGATATTTACCCAGTCCGGATATTCCAGGACGTAATACTCGTTGTTGATACGGCCGTCGGGCAATTGGGCTACATCCCGCCTGGCCGTGAGCCAGGGCCTTTTAATCAGGTATTCGGACGAAAGGACCGTCCACTTCTTCTCCTGCGTGATGGTAGACTCCATGGCTTATTACAGAGATTGCACCGGGAAAGTGAAGTAGGTGTCGGGGTAAGGTTCGTCGGCCAGGGTAAAGTGCCACCACTCGCAGTCGTAGGGCTTGAACCCGTGGGAGAGCATGGCGCGGCGCAGGATGAGCCGGTTGGCAAACTGCTGGGCGGTGATGCCGCCTTCCTGCGGGATCCATTCGCCGGTATCGGGATTGCCGCAGTAATCCGGATGGCTTTCTACGCCAAACCAGTCGAAGGTGCCGCCCATATCTACCTCTTTCTCCGTATTCATATCGAAGAGCGTAAGGTCTACGGTAGAGCCGCGGGTATGGCTGCTCCTGGTATCGATGTATTTGCGTTCGAACAGATGGGCCTTTTCCTCCTTGGGATAGAAATAGGGCTTCATCTCCACGGCTTCCAGGTCTTTTCCCCAGCGCACGAAGTGGTCTACGCCCATCTGGGGCCGATAGGCATCGTATATCTTGAGCCGGTAGCCCTGCTTGATAAGTTCGTCGCTCACCACCTTGAGGCTGTCGGCCGCCTGCTTCGTGAGGAGGGCCCGGGGCTCCTTATAGCCGTCGATGCGGCTTCCCACGAAATTATAGGTGCCAAAATAGCGGATTTCCAGGATTACGTCGGGAACGACGTCGGTGATTTGGACAAAATCCGAAGAATCGGAAGCGGGATCTGCCGCCTTGCAGCCCCCGAGCAGAACCATACCCAGGGCTGCTATAATTAACATGCGTTTCATTATACAAAAATAGCCTTTTTTTCTTATCTTTGTATGATTCAATTGAGTGTATATGCGGAACTTTCCCCTCTTACTGCTTCTGAGCATCCTGCTCACCGTCAATCTATCCTGCAGCAAACCCGCCAGAAATAACTACACGGTCATCGTTTCCCTGGACGGAAACCGCTGGGACTATCCGGATTACTACGATACTCCCTTCTTTGACTCCCTGGCCACCGTGGGTGTTTCGGCCCGGATGGAGCCCTCCTATCCGGCTTCTACCTTCCCCAACCACTATACCCTGGCAACGGGACTGGTCCCGGACCATCACGGTCTGGTGAACAACAGTTTCTGGGATCCCGGCCGGCAGTACAGATACTCCATGGGAGACATGAACTGCCGTTACGACCCCTACTACTACCGGGGAGAGCCCGTCTGGACCACGGCCCAGAAGCAGGGCATCAAGACCGGCAATGTTTACTGGGTGGGTTCCGACATTCCCATCAAGGACAGCTACCCCACCTACTACCGCGTGTGGGACGAACAGCCGCACTGGAACTATCAGGAAAGGGTAGACGAAGTCGTCCGCCTCATGAGCCTTCCGGAGGAAGACCGTCCCCGCCTGGTCATGGCCTACTTTGACGAGCCGGACCACACCGCCCATGCCTTCGGCCCTATTTCCCCCGAGACCAAGGTTGCCGTGGAAGAGATGGACGCCCTCATGCATAGCCTGTATCTGCGGCTCAAAGCCCTTCCTTACGGGGACAAGATCAATTTCATCGTCCTTAGCGACCACGGCATGGAGGATGTTTCTCCAGACCGTTTCGTAGGCTGGCTGGACGTAGTTCCCGAAGAGTGGGTGGAACATATCGTCAGCAACACCCCCACCAGCATCTTTGTCAAGGAAGGCTATGTGGACAGCCTTTACAACTGCCTTTCCCAGGTAGAACATATCAGCGTCTGGAAGCACGGAGAAGTGCCCGCAGAACTGAATTACGGCACCAGCGACCGCCTGGGAGACCTCATCGTGGCCCCGGACCTAGGCTGGCAGTTCAACGCCACTCCGTCCAGCAAGAAGGGCGCCCATGGATTCAGCCCCAAGGAGCTGGATATGATGGTTACCTTCCGCGCCGTAGGCCCGGACTTCAAGGTGGGTTACGAAGCCCCCTTCACCGAAGGGGAGCAGTCGGCCTTCCACAACGTAGACATCTATCCCCTGGTCTGCGAACTGCTGGGGATTGAACCCGCCCCCGTGGACGGAAAACTGGAAAGAATTCAAAAAATCCTAAAATAATATGAGCAAACACTTTACTCTGCCCTATGAAGGTGGGCTCATCGAAAAGGATCTGCCCGCCGGTATCCTTCACACCTATGAGAAGATCTGGACGCACGTCTATCCCGAATCCCGTCCGGCTTCCTATGCTATCGCCGACATCATCACGGATGCCATCAACGCCCGCAAGGACGGCCTGTTCCGCCTGGGCCTCACCACGGGTTCCACTCCTACTTCCCTGTACAACGAACTCACCCGCCGCTACGAGGCCGGTAAAGTGAGTTTCAAGAACGTGGAAGTCGTTTCCATAGACGAATACTATCCTTCTTCCAAGGAAGAGGCCCAGAGCCGCAACAACCGCCTGCACAAGGCCCTCCTGGACAAGGTAGACATCAAGAAGGAGAATATCCACATCCCCGACGGTTCCGTTCCGGCCAGCGAACTGGGAGACTACTGCACCCGCTTCGACGCCCTGGCCCGCGGGGTAGACCTCCTGGTCATCGGCATCGGCGAGCAGGGACAGGTCGGCTTCAATGAGGCCGGCTCCAACGAAAAGACCCGCACCCGTGTGGTGCGCCTCTCCTACGGTTCCCGCAAGCGCCAGTCCGGCAACTTCAACAACGACATCTCCGTAACTCCGGATAAGGCTATCACCCTGGGCATCAGCACTATGCTCAGCGCCAAGAAAATCATCCTCATGGCTTGGGGCGAGGACAAGGCCCCGGCCGTAAAGGCCATTGCCGAAGGCCCCGCAACGTCCGACTGCCCGGCCTCCCTGCTGCAGTCCCACGACCACATTTCCTTCTACGTGGACGAAGCCGCCGCCAGCCTGCTCACACGCAGCGAAGCTCCCTGGCTGGTTGGTCCCTGCGACTGGACACCCAAGTTCGTCCGCAAGGCCGTGGTCTGGCTGTGTCAGGTAACGGGCAAGCCCATCCTCAAACTCACCGAAAAAGACTACTTGAACAACGGTCTCAGCGAACTGCTGGAGAAAGTTGGCAAGTTTGACAAGATCAATATCGACGTCTTCAACGACCTGCAGCACACCATCACGGGCTGGCCGGGCGGTAAACCCAACGCCGACGACACCACCCGTCCCGTGAGCGCCAAGCCGTTCCCCAAGACCGTCCTCATCTTCTCCCCGCACCCGGATGACGACGTCATCTCCATGGGCGGTACCTTCATCCGTCTGGCCTCCCAGGGCCACGACGTGCACGTGGCCTATGAAACCTCCGGTAACGTGGCCGTACACGACGATGTAGTACTGCAGCACATGGACTGCGCCTTCCAGCTGGGCTTCGCCGACAAATTCGAAGAAGTGAAGAAGCTGGTAGACAGCAAGGTTCCCGGTCAGCCGGAGCCCCGCGCCCTGTTGGAGATGAAAGGCGCCATCCGCCGCAGCGAAGCCCGCGGCGCCGTGCGCAGCTTCGGCCTCAACGACAATACCAACGCCCACTTCCTGAACCTGCCCTTCTACGAGAGCGGCGGCATCAAGAAGAATCCGCGCACCCAGGCCGATGTAGACATCATCAAGGCCCTTATGAACAAGCTCCAGCCGGATATGATCTTCATGGCCGGAGACCTGGCCGACCCTCACGGAACGCACCGCGTGTGCACCGAGGCCGCCCTGGAGGCCCTGGAGCAGCTTAAGGAGGAAAAGGTGGCATGGACCGCCAAGACCCACGTCTGGCTGTACCGCGGCGCCTGGATGGAATGGGAGCTGGGCCGTGTAGACATGGCCGTTCCGCTAAGTCCCGACGAAGTTGTGATGAAACGTCATGCCATCTTCCGCCACCTGTCCCAGAAAGACATCGTGCCCTTCCCCGGTGAGGATCCCCGTGAATTCTGGCAGCGGGCCGAAGAACGCACCCAGAACACCGCCAAGCTCTATGACCAGTTGGGCATGGCAGAATATCAGGCAATGGAAGTATTTTTAAAACTATACTAAATTATGAAAGTCATTATCCGCGACAATGCCAAGGAAGGTTCCCTGTGGGCCGCCCATTACATTGCTAAACGCATCAAAGAGAAAGCCGCCGTCACCGACAAACCCTTCGTGATTGGCCTTTGCACCGGTTCTACCCCCATCGAGACCTATGCCGAGCTCATCCGCATGGTCAAGGCTGGAGAACTTTCCTTCAAGAACGTCATTTCCTTCAATATGGACGAATATGTGGGTCTTCCCGAGAGCCATCCCGAGAGCTACCACAGCTTCATGCACAAGTATCTCTTCGACCAGATTGACGAGAAACCCGAGAACATCCACATCCTGAACGGTAACGCTCCCGACCTGGAGGCCGAATGCGAGGCCTACGAGAAAGCCATTGTAGCCGCCGGCGGTTTCGACCTCTTCCTGGGCGGTATCGGCGAAGACGGTCACATCGCCTTCAACGAGCCTTTCTCCTCCCTGGAGTCCCGCACCCGCGTGGTTACGCTCACCCAGGACACCCGTGAGGTGAACGCCCGCTTCTTTGACAACGATCCCAACGCCGTTCCCGCACAGGCCATGTCCGTTGGCGTAGCCACCGTGCTCAGCGCCAAGGAAGTGGTAATCCTGGCCTTCGGCTCCAAGAAAGCCCGCGCCATCGCCGCCTCCGTGGAAGGCCCCATGAGCCACTACTGCACCGTGAGCGCCCTGCAGGCCCATCCCGCCGGCACCATCGTGTGCGACGAGAACGCCATCGGCGAGGTCAAGGTTAGCAGCTACCGCTATTTCAAAGCCGTAGAGGCCGCCGAGAACCGGTAAACGATACCTTTATTAATAAAACAGCCCCCGGTTTTCACCGAGGGCTGTTTCTGTTTTATTGAGTATCGG
>Ga0310696_10003760_pt1 | contig 18854 bp, 17 predicted proteins | sample AusTroGonzalo_MG_4_FD_203885 | JGI IMG/M metagenome (GOLD analysis project Ga0310696, IMG submission 203885) | Bovine rumen microbial communities from tropical cattle in Woodstock, Queensland, Australia - Gonzalo_02 (v2) (version 2) | ecosystem: Host-associated > Mammals > Digestive system >...
TTTTTGCCAGCATCAGGCAATCCTCAACCGTGTGCTGCCCGTCCGCGTCCGCGGTAATCACACCGCTGATCTGATCCGCCAGGTTCTCCTGAATCCACTTGTACCCGGTCTTCAGCGCGATGCCCTTGCCTTTGTTAACCTCATGGTGAAGGACCGTCGTGTCATCAACTTCCTCGATTTTCCTAAAGATCGGCTGATAGCTTTCCGGAGATCCGTCGTCCACGACCACGATCCGGGCAAACCCGCCTTCCTTCAGTCTGCGGATATAGGCCGGAAGCCGTTCGTCCGGCTCCAGTGAAGGGATCAGGATCACCGCATCCTGAGCCGCGTGCTTCTCCATTCCGTACCCATCCTCCCCGAATACTCATTATCCGTATAATTATACTCGATTTTCCACAAAAACACAATATATATGGTGCAATTCCCTCATTGACATACAATAGGTATAAAGATATACTGTATTCAATTCAATATCATTGATTTCTAGCCCGAAGGGGCGCGGGGGCGATCGGAAAGCCCCCGCAAATGTGGAGGGTTTGTATGGGCATCATCGCTTCCAGAAATCTCGAAGATCAGCGCCGTGAATCCAATGGCATCACGTATTTCGACCGCGGGACCCTGACCGGGAGAAACGGCCGCAAATACGATCGTTTCGCGATCCAGACTCACTTTGTTGAGGTCGGTGAGGATCAGGCGGAGCTTGTCCGTAAATATGTCCTTCCCCTGTCCCAGCCGGGAGATGTTCTCTCCTTCGGTGCCAAGGTGATGGCCATGTGTACCCGGAATGTAAAAACCAAAGATGAAGTTCATCCCGGCTTCTGGGCGAAGAAGCTGGCCCCCTTCGCCGGGATCAATGAGACCGGCGTCGGCATGCATGAGCCCTATAAGCTCCAGCTGGTCATCGATATGTGCGGCCTCCCCCGTGTCCTTTTTGCCGCCTTTGTCAGCGCCATCACGCGCCCCTTCGGCGTTCACGGCCTGTTCTATAAGATTTGCGGCAAGGGCGTTGCCGGTATCGACGGGTTCTACTTCCGCTCCAGCTTTGAACGGTATAAAGAATTGGCCCTGATCAATCCGCCGAACCCGGTGGAACTCTGTAACCAGCTGGAAAAGGATACCGGCATCCCGGTTGTCCTTATGGACGCCAACGATATCGACCAAAATCAGCTTGGCAAATGCGATGACTTTCCCCTCACCGATGACGAGATTCAGGATGCCATGGCGGACAATCCCTCCGGCCAGGGCGATGAACTGACTCCTCTGATTCTGATCCGGCCCCTTTCCTGATCCTATGAGACACATCCCGTCTTCCGACACGGCGCACGCCGGTGTCCTGACCTTTGAGGAGGCGCTCCGGCCCACGGCTGCGGACTTTGACCGCAGCCGCTGGCTCTATATTCCGGATCATTACAGCGAATACCGCTATATTCTCGGCACCAGGGGGGAACATCCGCTGATTTGCATCGGGATCAATCCCTCCACCGCGATTCCGGACCGTCTGGACAACACCCTGAAGTCCGCCGAGCGGATCGCTCTGTACAACGGCTATGATTCCTTTGTCATGTTCAATGTCTATGCTCAGCGCGCCACCGATCCGGATGATATGGAGAAGACCCTGAATCCCGTTCTCCATCGGGAGAATCTGAAAGCTTTCTCCTGGCTTCTCTCTCAGTTGAAAACGACCCCTGACCTCTGGGCCGCCTGGGGTACGATCATTGAGAAAAGGCCGTATCTCCCCGGCTGCGTCCTCGATATGGCGGAAACAGGCAAAACCTTCGGAGCCCGCTGGTTCACAGCCGGCCCCCGCAGCCGGAAAGGGCATCCCCATCACCCCCTGTATCTAAAAAAAGACTCAACCCTCTATCCCTTCGCAGATCTTGAGTCATATCTGAAATCGCTTGAACCCGACACAAATAATTAACCCTTAAGGAATTGCGGCCGAAGGGGTCCAGGGGGCGATCGGAAAGCCCCCTTGAGACCGAAGAGGTCTTAGGAGGCGACCGGAAAGCCCCCTTGATACCGAAGGGGTCTTAGGGGGCGATCGGAAAGCCCCCTGAAAGGAGAACACAATGCACAACACTTTTGATGAAACCTTTACCCTAAAAACCCGCGACTGCGATCTGATGGGCAAATGGCGCCCCAGCGCCATCCTCGAATCAATGCAGGAAGCCGCCGGCATGCACAGTATGCTGCTGGGCTGCGGCCGGGACGAACTGATTAAAAACAATATCGTCTGGGTCCTCTCCCGCTGCGAGCTCCATATGGACCGCTACCCGTCCGTCGGGGAGAAGATCACCGTCCATACCTTCCCGACCCCGACGCGCATCTGCTTTTTCCCTCGTTATTTCATCTTTACCGATGAGCATGGAGAGATGATCGGTAAAGCCGGTTCCCTCTGGCTCCTTCTGGACATCCATACCCGCCGTATGCTTCCCCCTGGCGATGTCGGCAAGCTGATCCCGGATAACAAGGATCTCTCGATCCCCATGAACCTGCCTGCCACCGTCGGCAATCTGCAGGGTGAAGAGTTCGTCACCGAGTATATTCCGGTTTATACCGATCTGGATGTAAACGGCCATGTGAATAATACCCGCTATGCGGATATGCTCTGTAATGCCCTGGGCATCAGCCTGATGACTGAGTATGAGCTGGAACGGATCATCCTGAACTATAACCGCGAAATCCTTCCGGACCATAAGGTTACCCTGCACCGCATTCTCCGCGGTACCGAGTACCGCCTCAGCGGCCGGCTGGATGATGATGGATCCGCCTTTGAGATCGGCGGTACGCTTCGCAAGCGTCAATAAAGTTCCCTTTTTCTTCCTTAACATGTGATCGGAGCCCGTCCGGAGCAGCATCATCCCGGTTTACCCGATTGAAGGAGGCTGATCCGTTTGAAAAAGCTCATTACGATTTTGCTTGCACTTATTTTGATGCTGGCTTGTGTCTCTGCGTTTGCTGCCGGGCTAAATATAAAACTGAATGATTTTACCGTCAAAACGATTGACGGAAAGGATTTCACCCTTTCCGAAGCCCTGAAGGATCATGATCTGGTCCTGATCAATCTTTGGGCCACCTGGTGTCCGCCCTGCAAAGCGGAGTTTCCCTTCCTACAGGAAGCCTGGTCAAAGAATAAGGACCGTGTCGCCGTCATCGCCTTGTCCGTTGAACCGACAGACACGGAAGCAAAACTGCAAAGCTATGCCAGGGCAATGCAGCTCACCTTTCCCATTGCCAATGTGGGCCGTACCGGTCTTGACGATTTTGCATCGTCGGGAATCCCCACCACGGTCCTTGTCGACCGTGAAGGGAGTGTCGCTTCCGTGGAAATCGGTGCCAGATTCTCTACACAGGAATTCCAGACTCTGTTCGATCAGTATATGCCCGCAGACTCCTCGCATCATCTCTTTGACTTTAAACAGGACTTTATCCGCAGAGGCGACAGAGACCGCCCTGAAACTTTTATTTCCGCCCATCCCTGATTTTCTAATTAATAAAGTGATCGGCCGAAGGTTTCCAATGGACATTCACCCAAAGGGAGCTTAAAACATTCGACCGAAGGGGGCTTGGGGGGCGATCGGAAAGCCCCCCCAAAAAGAATTCAGCCTTGTGAATCACTTCACAAGGCCTCTTTCATGTATGCCCGGCAGGATTCGAACCTGTGACCTTCAGAGTCGGAGTCTGACACTCTATCCAGCTGAGCTACGGGCACTCAACGCGAGTAATCATAACGCTTTGCGCTCGTTCTGTCAAGGCGGGATTTCAGAGTGTTTTTTTCATTTTTGCCGTTTTGTCAACTTTTTTGTCAATTTTTGAGTCATTTTTGTCGGCTCTAGCCCTTGTCTGCCAAAGGCTCTGAGCCTTGAGACAGTATCAACTTTTTTGTCATCAGATTTCCTGCCCGTTTTCATCAAGAAACAGGATCATATGCTCTTCATCTTCCGATGTTCCGTCCTTCAGGAGCTGCTCTATGCCGCCGTAATCCATTTCTTCCAGGAACTCCTGCATCTGCACAGCAGCTTCCAGCACCATATTCAGATCGTCCTTCTGGGCCTCGAAATCGCCTTCGAAATCAATGATGGGCACTTCCATGTAGATGATAGCGTTATTATTTTTTTTCCGGGTCTTCATGCCTGCAAAGAGAAAAGGCTTGATGCTCTCCGCAAAATAATCGTAATCATAGTTATGCAGCTTGGTCTGTACGTCAACAACGCCGTTCTCCGGCTTATGGTAAATGGTTGTCTTCGCCGAAGTGCTGAATTGCACCGTTGTCTTCATGCTGCCCACTTTTTTCTCCATTTGTATCATGGAAAGATCCGGAAATCTGTTTTTGACATGTTTGGAATACTTATTGGCGAAGTCGACGATCGCGTTGTTCTTTTTCTCGGAATATGGCTGCTTCTTGTCAGCAATGCCGCGCGTCATGACAAAAGATCCCCAGGGGTCATCGGCCAGCGCGTCTTTTATCTGCTCATAGGTAACTACCGGGAAACCATCCAATTCCTCCCGGTTGGCATCCAGTTCCGTCTCCGCGGTCAGAAGAACGCAGCGATATCGGTCACAGCTGCCGTTTTTCACGTTCTTCTGGTCTTCGCTTTCCATGGTTTCCTGATTGCTTTTGCGTGTCATTTTCGCTACTTTGTCCACCAGCAGGAGCATCAGCCGGTCCTTTTCCGTCTGGAAAACCGCGGTAAGATCCGGCTTTCCGTAGTCCTTATTCTGCCAGAGCTTCATGGAAATCAGGCTCAGCGGCCCGTCTTCCCCGTCCTCCAGAAACAGGCGGGCAAACTCCGGATTTTTCACAATGGTTTCAGCAACAAGCAGATCAATATCCCGGGCTCCGACCCTGTCAATTCTCATTTCAGCCACGTTCATCCACCCCTTCCCTCATTGTGCCGGCTCATACGCTGATTCTGATGAACTGAGCAAGGTCATTCATCGTGATCATTCCCAGCGGTTCCTCATCGGGGTTGCCGTTTTCCGTCACCAGGAGCACCGTCGGCGCGGACTCCGAAAGTTTTTGTTTTTCATACATCTGCGCCACTTCTTCCAGAAGCGTATTGCGGCTCACAAAGACCACTATGCCCTTTGTGGATTCGTCAAGGATTTCTGAAACCGTGCCCATTTCGGACTTTTCATGGGTCAGTATATGATGTAGCATCTGCTGCAGACTGAAAATGCCTTTGAATTTTCCTTCTTCATAGACGGGCAGCTTGGAATTCCGGCTCTCATCCATCCTGGTCAGCACGTCAATCACCGGTTCCGAATATTCCGCCTTGATCACAGGAGAGGACGCGAAGCAGAGCACACTGTGATCCTCTTGCAGCTTTTCCGCGATTTCCTCGATGACGGTCGTGATATCTTCCGTTGGCTCGGCAATGACTTCTTCCTTGCCATCCCGGAAATGGACGAGGCAGTTGCGCAGTTCGGCGAAAACGTTGAGTTCCTCCAGATTGCTCTCGATGATAGTGTTATACCTGGAGGCAATCCTGGCATTGGTCCGGAACGGAATATATTTGGGGCGCCGGGTGATTTCATTCAGTTATTTTTCGATTTTCGTGAACGCAACAATAAAACGTTCTGCATTGCTCTGAGTGCCCATGTTTCGTACTCCTTTCAGTCTTCATGTTTTTTTCGTTCTTCCCTGCTTTCTTCCGGTCACAGCATATGGGACAGGAAGATTTCCAGCCCGATGGCGATCAGGATAATCCCGCCGAAGATTGTAGCTTTTCCGGCAAGCTTGTCCCCGGCCTTCCGGCCGATAAAGATCCCGGCCAGGCATACGCCGAACGTCACCACGCCGATGATGACCGCCTGCGCAATCGCCTCCGGCACTTTCAGTTCCGCCATCGTGAATCCGACGGACAGCGCGTCAATGGAGGTCGCGATCCCCTGAACCAGCAGGTTCCCTGTTCCGGTTTCTTTTTCCGTTTCCTCCTCTTTCTTTCCCCGGATCCCCTCGATCAGCATCTTCCCGCCGATGAACACCAGCAGGATCAGTGCAATCCAGGGAATGAACTTCTGAACCTCCTGGAAGGTATCCGCGATAGTCTTCACGCAGATCCATCCGATCATCGGCATCGCAAACTGGAATCCCGCAAATGTCCCGGCAATCTGCAGCATCCTGCTCTTGCGCATGTGCGGCTCGTTCATCCCGTTCACCAGGGAAACCGAGAACGCGTCCATCGCGAGCCCCAGGCCCAGCAATATGCTGTTGAAAATCAGCAGGAGCACGGATTGCAAATCATTTCACCCCTTGTCGCAAAAGCCTCCCCTCTCTTTACGGAGGGGAGGTTGCTGGGTATTATATCACTTTTGATCGGCTCAGTATAGTGCCTTTTCCGCGTCCTCTGCGCTGGCGAAGGGGCCCGGGATGGTCTCCGCGCCGCGGTGTCCGCCGAAGTAGTCCTCGTTGAAGATGATATCCGTTCCGTCCGGATTCTCGAAGCGCTGTTCCGGCTCGAAAGCCTTGCCCAGCGTCTCGCTGCAGTGAATTCCGGTTTTGAAATCCTTCAGGTGGCTGTAAACATTGGTCTTCAGGAACCACTGTCCGTCCTTCTCTGTCAGCTCCGCCTTGATCTTCGACCGTTTGTCGCTCAGCTTGTTCTTTTCATGCTTGCATACCGTTGCCCCGCCGAAGTAGGCGTTGCCGTCCACCCATACCGGCAGGTGGCCGAAGTGCGCCAGAGCCAGGCCGCCCATATCCGGCTTGTCTCCCGGCAGGAAGGGTTTCAGCCACTCGTCATACGTCGGGAAGATATCGAACGGCGCCGTACCGACCACCTGGTAATCCGCGTCCGTGGGTTTCTTTTCCTTGTCGGTCACCGGGTAGGCCTGGATAAAGATGTTGTTGTAGATTCGGTCGTCTCCGTGGAGGATCGTCATGAAGCCGGCAACCTCCGTCCGGTGGCGGATGTGATAAGGCGTATAGCGGGGCTCGCGCTGTCCGTTGACCACGCTGTCCACGCCGCTGTTGATCAGGCTGAAGGCGCCGAGCATCAGGTTATGTACGCAGGCGATGCCTTCGCTGGGGATCGTCACGGAAACCGGGGACATCAGGATATTGTTGTCGATCAGGGTTGGCCCGTGACCGACTTCAATAAACACATCCGTCGAGAACATGGCGCCGCGGGCCTGCTCCAGTCCTTCCGGCCGCCAGTTGTCGTGCATTAAGTTCTGGCTGATCCGCGCGCCCTGGGCTTCCCAGTCCAGCCAAACACCCATGATACAGTTATGGATATGATTCCGGCGGATCGTTACGTCAATAGCCGCATGCAGCTTGATGCCGGCGGTTTCCGCGCCGCCCAGCTGCTGGGAATTGCAGATGTGGTGGATGTGGCAGTCCTCAATGATGGAGAACACGCCGCCCATCCGGCCGACGATGCCGGTCTGCTCGCAGTGGTGCACGTTGCACCGGCGGATGATGTGGCTGCCGACCTTTTCCTTCAGCCAGCCGTGATACTGGCCGCGGCATACCGCGTCCCGCTCCATCTGTGTCGGGCTCTTGACCCGCTTCCGGAAGAAATACATATCGTTTTCCGGATCCAGATACTTGCCCAGGGAAATGCCGCAGCAGCGGCTGTTGCTGACTTCGCAGTCTTCGATGATCCACCCCTTAGACCAGTGCGGGCCGATCATGCCGTCCTGATAGGCAGCCGGAGGCGCCCAGGTCGTGGCGGCTTTGGTGATATTGAATCCGCTCACCGTGATATAACCCACGCCGGTCTTATCCGGCATGAAGCAGTTCCGGCGTACGCTGAATTCAACCTTTTCCTTGTTCGGGTCCTTGCCCTGGAAGTTGGCGTACAGCACGGTCTCGTCCCCGTCCTGCTCCGTATACCACAGGTATTTCGCCTCTTCCTGGTTCCAGGCGTGCGGGTCCGGTTTCCCGGCCTGGCATTCCTTCAGCGAGGAGCATTCGTACATCATCAGGTCGTTGAGGAATACCGCGCCGGTATGCCGCACCACCGGAGAGAAATACCAGTCGCCGCAGACAACCTCGATATAGGGGTTATAAGCCCCGAAGATCCCGTTGTTCACCCGCGCCGTCCAGACGTTTCCCTTCACCTTCGTCCACCCGGTTAGCATCTCCGCACCGGTGATCACCGCGCCCAGGGGTTCCGTCGAGCGGTATTCGATTCGCTGTTCCTCCGTGCCCGCGTAAACCGGGTTCACATACTCCCGGTAGATGCCGGGCGCGACCAGCACCTGATCGCCGGGCTTCGCGATCTTCGCCGCGTCGTTGATGTACCGGAAAGGAGTCTCTTTCCTGCCGTTTCCCTCTCTGGGAGCCTCTGCGTTCACAAAGTAGATCATGTGCGTTCCTCCTTCATAGATAATCCAATAATTTCCAATTGGCCTCCCCTTAGCAGAAGCCGAAGGGATCTTAGGGGGCGATCGGAAAGCCCCCTAATAAATCCTGTAGTTTCTCCTGTCAGCTTCTCACTTGCAGAAGCCGAAGGGGTTTTAGGGGGCGATCGGAAAGCCCCCTAATAAATCCTGTAATTTCCTGTTAACATCAACAGGCAGAAGAAATATAGACAGTTATCATAATACCTTCTGTTCCCTCTTCTCATCGGCAGCTCCGCAAACTCTTTCAGAAACCTGGTCCTTTCCGGTCCCGTGGCGGCGATTGAAGCCGCCCCCAGCACCGCCCGGATCGCTGTCGGATGCATCGCCGGCTCATCCTGCGGCGTCCCGTTCAGCTCATAAGCCCTCAGGTCATTCAGATCCTGTGCGGCAAAGAACTTCTGGATCCTTGTCGCCACCGCGTCAAGCTCCGGCGTCGCCCCGAACCACAGATGGTCCAGCGCGATGTTCTCCGCCACCCGGTATGCATCGGAGTAGTACACCCAGGGCTTTCCGAACAGCAGTACCGTCTTCCCGTCGTAGTCGGCGTATTCAGGGCTCAGCCCCGTCTCCGGATGGGCGGACAGCGCGATGTACTTCCGGCTCTCTTCCGCGGCCTTCTTCCAGAAGGACCGGTCCTCCTCGTCCGCCCGCAGGGCAAACACCTCATAGAAATGAGGCAGGTGATAGCTCGGATCGGAGATCTTCATCTCGGGAATGAACCGGATATAGGCGTTCTCCGGCTCCCACATGGGTTCCCCGCCTTTGACCAGCTCATGCTGGTGCACCGCGTGCCGCAGAATCTCCCGCGCCCTGGCGGAATAGTTGAAGCTTCCTTCTTCGTCTCCCCACCGGGCGGCTGCCATGAACAGCGCCATCGCGAAGTATTCCTCGCCGTCCGGCGCTGGGCCTTCCGCGTTATGTTTGCCGTCCAGCTGAACGGACCAGGCGAAGTATCCTTCATGGGGCCCGTCCTTCAGCAGCATATACCGTTCCGAGAACATCCACAGCTTGTCAAAGATGTCCTTCCGGTCCATCTGCACGCACATCATCATCCCGTAGCTCATGCCTTCGGTCCGTGCGTCGATGTTGCCGGTATCCACCATGCACCAGGCGTCCTCTTCCGTCTGATGGCAGAACCCTTCCGCCGGATCGAAGAAAATCGTCTCAAAGGCTTTGTCTACCTTCTCCCTTGCTTCTTCATCGCTGATGCCGACTTCCGCCAGAAAGTTCGGATATATCCCGGTCTGAAAGGCTCCCTGTTTCATGGCGTCCTCCCGGTTGTACGTACTTTTCATGGTTATAATAACCGGAAGAGATGCGCCTGTCAAGCTTGAAATTCAACGGAATCACCGCTAAAATGAAAACTGTTCAGAACACAGGAAGGATGTGTCCCCTCCATGCGTATTTTGCTCATCCGCCACGCGGAACCCGACTATACCGTTGACTCTCTGACGCCCAAGGGCTGGACGGAGGCGGAGCTGCTCAGCCAAAGGCTTGTAAAGGTTCCGGTCCGTGATTTCTATGTTTCCCCCCTCGGCCGGGCGAAGGATACAGCGTCCCTTACCCTGAATAAGCTGGGCCGCACGGCGGAAACCCTGCCCTGGCTTCAGGAATTCCGCGGCACCGTGCCGGATCCGGAAACCGGGGAAAAACGCTGGATCGCCTGGGACCTGAAGCCTCGCATCTGGTCGGACGAACCCGGCATCATGGATTTCCGCACCTGGATTGACGCCCCGGTTTTTGATCATACCAACGTCCGGGAGATCTGGCAGGAAACCACCGACGGGATTGACGAGCTGCTCGGCCGCTACGGCTTCCGCAAGGACGGCCCTGTCTGGCTTTGCGACCATAATGAGGACTTAACCCTCGCCCTCTTTTGCCACTTCGGGATTTCCATGGCCATCCTCGGCTATCTGACGGATATTTCCCCCATGGTTCTCTGGCACCGGGTGCTCTGCATGCCCTCTTCCGTTTCCGAAGTGGTCACGGAAGAGCGGATCAGGGGCGAGGCCGCCTTCCGCATCACCAAGCTCGGGGACCTGACCCATCTGGAGGCCGCCGGGGAAAACAGAAGCACCGCCGGGCTTTTCCCGGAGTGCTTCACAGGCATTGATTCCACCGATCCCGCTGAAAACGGAACGCCTGTCACCAAGGCCTGAGTTCAGATCACTTCACATTTCCACCCGAATACCCTGGCGATCTGGATGATATTCGCCTTCTGTTTCCCGACAATGATCATCTGGTGATGGCTGGGCAGTTCTTCCATCACCTTTTCCCCGTCATGATAAGACAACAGGGAGGCATTGCGCGCGTCCGTCCCCGGGAACTGCAGATATTTCTCCAGTTTTCCCGGGATTACGGTAATTCGGTCAAAGGACGGATCAATCTTCGCCAGTACCATATCTCCCGCCGGCAGTTCGCAGTCAACCATAACCGCTTTTTCATTGACGATTGCCAACACCTTCGGGACGATCTTCCATTTTTCGCCGCAGAACGTCCTCGGCGCAAACCCTGCATAGCCGCAGTGGACTCCCAGGGCGTGGTTTTCCGGTTCCTCCACTTCCGGGAAATCCGTCATGCGCTCATGATGGATCGCGGCTTTGCCCACCAGGAACGGGTAGATATTGGTCATCATAATCGGTGCCTTCAGGGAATGATACAGCACAAATGTGGACAGCAGTGTCAGCGTGTCCCCCTCACAGCACCAGATTATGCCGTATTGTTCAAACAGCCGGTTCCAGATCACGCACGGAGTGGTCCTGCAGTACATGGATTCGTTCAGGCAGTTGGCGCCGATGCCGTCCACGCCGCCCAGTTCGTCAATGACTTCCCGGATCGCGATATACAGCTGCCCGAGCAGGGTCTGCTGTTCTTCGTTGATCTCTGCCTGCGGCAGCTCCCAGCTTCGGAATTCCGCCAGTGCCTTCATCTCATCGATTTCTTCCGCCCGGGCGTTGACTGCCTTCCAGCTCCTGTAGATCATTTTCGCGCCGAATGCCTGTTCAATCTGCCGGGTACATTCTTCCTCCCACCAATAAAACCGCTTGAAAATATAAGCCTGCATTCCCTCGCCCGGGTCATCCTGGAACATCAGGAACCTGGCGCCTTTCAGGTAGGTCTTCGCCGCCATTGCATGCAGGATAACCTTCCCCAGCTCAATGCTGTAAGGAGAGAACACTGTCAACCCGCCGCTGCGCAGATAACTGATCAGTTCCCAGTCCCACATGTCAACCGTCCCGAATTGTGAAGTGATCACCAGCACGGGTTTTCCGTAGGCTTTCAGATAATCCCTGTAATGATATCCCGCTCCGATCATTTGGGGAAACAGCACTGCGTCGCACGGCGGTACTGCTTCGCCAACCGTCACCGTATCCAGGAATTCAGCCTCTTCCCCGTAGATCTCCTGCAGCCGTTCCAGCTGTTCCCGGTATTCTCCGGTTTCCCGTTCGTTGGCTTCCCGAAAAATCATCGGGACAAGTTTCGCCTTCATTGCTTTCATTTTCTCTTCCCCCTTACTGGATCCTGTCCCGGCACAGCGGTGACAGGATCCGTTCATACCGCCGGTATTGTTCTTTCAGTTCCGTATATTTTTCATGCCTGTCCGGTGCCGGATCATACCGGTCTCCTGTCCGGATATGTTTCTCCGCCAGTGCTGTCAGTTCGTCCGTCATCCCGATTCCCTTCGCCGCCAGGATACACGCGCCCCACAGGGCCGCTTCCTCCCGTCCGATCGTTTCCAGCGGTTTCCCCGTCACGTCAGCATAAATCTGCAGACAGTTCGGCGAATGTATTCCGCCCCCGATCACCCGGATCGTATCCTCCTCCCTGTATTCGGGATAGATTTCATGGATGCGGTCAATCGCAAGAGAAAGGGAATATGCGAAACTTTCGGTCAGCGCCCGGTAGAAATGCTCCGGTCCGTGGGCCCAGCTGTGCCCGAGAAATACGCCTCTCAGATCCCCGTCAAACGGCATGACCGTCCCGCCGAGCATCCCCACGGCAAACAGCCCGTTGCTGCCCGCTCCGATGCCCGCAACTGCCTCGTCCATCCGCCGGTATGCCTGTTGCAGCGTTTCATTCTCCTTCCGCGCAAAGCGGTTCACAAACCATTCCTGGGTAATACCCGATCCGGGCATGTAGTAGTGGGCATACAGGCTGCCTGCCTCTGTTCCGTTCAGCAGATCATACCGCTGTTCTTCGAGATCCGGCCGAAACTCGTCTACCATGCAGCTGACGGCCCCGAAGGAGGCCGCTTCAAACAGAAGTGCTCCCGTGCGCAGGCATCCGGCGCCGACGCACCCGGCAATCTTGTCCCCTGCGCCGGCAATCAGCGGGATTCCGCTTTTCAGCCCGGTTTCCTTTGCCGCCATTGGGGAAAGCAGCGCTGCCTTTTCATAGGAGGATGTAATCCGTGGCAGGCATGTCGTGTCAATCCCAAGTGTGTCGCAGATCTTATCCGACCATGTGCGGTTCCGCACATCCGCTATACCCGTCCATGTCAGCAGGGATCCGTCGATCACCGCATCCTCAACTGCCATGTCCCCGAGCCGTCCGATGATATACCCGTTCAGCATCAGGTATTTCCGGATCCGTTTGGCTTCTTCCGGAAACTCGTGGGCAAACCAGGCATATTTGGCGGAAAACAGCGGGCTCCCGGTTCCTGAAATGCGCACGAAATCGTCCCTGTACGCTTCCATCTGCCTTTGGGCAAAGGGCGTGTAGCGGGTGTCCAGTGAACAGGACCAGCCGGTGATGTCCTCCCAGTCCTTTCCCACGCCCATGAATCCCGCCATCTGTCCGGTGAATGCAATCGCCGCGATCCCGTCCCCGTTCCCGGCTTCCTTCGTAGCCCTTCGGATGCACCGCACCACCGAGGCATAGATGTCCTCTCCGTGCTGGATAAACCGGTCGGGAGCGGGTTTTTCGCTGCGCACGGCTTCCCGCGCAAGGGACAGCCGGATGCCTCCCGTGTTGAATACGCCCGCCTTGATCTGGCTGGTTCCCAGATCAACAGCCATCATGAGTGTCCTGTCCATCTTTATTCCTCAAAAATAAATACGTGCTTCAGTCCCCTGGCCGCTGCGGCGTTGTCAAACGCCTTTCTGTATTCCTCCGGCCTGTAGGTGTCAGACATGATCAGGTTCAGCGGGATCTGTTTCCTGTTCACCAGTTTCTGGCATGTCCTGTATTCGGAGATGCTCTGCCTTGTGCAGCCCTGGATGTGCAGCTGCTTATAGTGGATCAGATTGGTGTTGAGGGGCACCGTTTCCCGTCCGGCCGGCAGTCCGCCGAAGAAAAGCACCCGCCCGTTCATGTTCATATACTCAAGCGATTCTACCTGTGCCTCCGGCGATGGCGCCGCAATGATGCACAGGTCCACGCCCTGCTTTCCTTCGGCCGCCAGCGTTTTCTTCACATCTTCCTGCACGGGGATCACCTCCGGAATCAGTTTACACGCCTTCTCCGTCCGCTCCTTCGACAGATCTTTCACAAAGACCCTGCCCGCACCGAGCAATTTTGCTGTCATAATATGCATCAGGCCGATCGGTCCCAGCCCGATAATCAGCACGTCGTCCCCGGCCTGCACCCCGGTCAGCTTCTGTCCGTTGAATACGCAGCTCAGCGGTTCTAGCAGCGCAGCTTCGCAGTAGGAGATTTCCTCGTCCAGCGGCGCAACATTTCCCTGTCGTATAGCCCGCTCCGGGATTTTGACATATTCGGCAAACCCGCCGTCCATTGTTACGCCGAAAGCCTCGTAATGCTCGCACAGATGCGTGTTCCCGCTTACGCACAGGTCGCATGTGCCGCACCCGACGTTCGGCGCCACGGCGACGCGCTGGCCGGCTGTGTATCCCCTGACGCCGGTTCCGGTTTTCGCGATATAGCCGGCGAATTCGTGCCCGAGCGTCAATGGGTTGGCCTCGCTGACGTTTCTGTATCCATTCCGGAACATCCGCACGTCCGTTCCGCAGATGGAAGCCGCCCGGATACGGATCAGCATTTCCCCCTCGCCGATCTCGGGTACCGGAATATCCTGCAGCTCAATCCGATCTTTCCCCAGCAGTCTGATCGCTTTCATGCCGTCCTCCCCTTATCCGTTTATGATAATCGGCCGATTTTCAAGAATTGACCTCAGGCCCTCCTGCACCAGTAATAATGCCATTCTCCCGTCTTTGCCGGTCACTTCAGGATCTGCGTCATCCAAAATGCTTCTGATAAAAGCCCTGTCTTCTTCCAGATAAGCCTCCCGGAACAGCGTCCTCCAGGAATCGATCGAATCCGTCCGGATCCCGCCCTCCGCGGTGACCGTCTGCACGTTGTTGGCGTCCTGGCTTCCGACCTTGATAATCCCTTTCGTTCCCAGGATCTCCGTCCGGGAATCATACCCGTAGCCGACATACTGGGCGCCCGTAATGGTCCCGACGATCCCGTTCTCAAACTCCAGCAGTACCGAGCAGGTATCATAGTATTCCGGATATTCCGCCGCCGCTTCCGGGCTCCGGAAATTGTGTCCGACCGCATGGATCATCTTTACCTCGCTGCCGGCGTACCACCGCAGCGTGTCAAAATCATGGCTGTTCACTTCCCCGATCGGCCCGTAGTTCCGCCGCACGTCGAACATCCAGGGTTTCGGCCGACTCGGCCCGTAGGTATTGGACTTCAGCAACGTAACCTCTCCGATCGCTCCGCTGTCCAGCATTTCTTTCCCTCTTCGGAAGTTCCGGTCAAACCGCCGCATGAATCCCAGCTGCAGCTTCACGCCGTTTTCCCGGCATGCTTCGATCATCTCGTCGCATTCCTCCACCGTGGATGCCATGGGTTTTTCGCAAAATACATGTTTATGTGCCTGTGCTGCCGCCGTCACGATCTCCCGGTGAAACTGCGTCGGCGTCACAACGACCACCGCGTCGATTTCCGGATTATCCATTACCTCACGGTAATCCGTATAAACCTGCGATACATTCAGTTCCCGCTGTACGGCGTCAAGGTTTTCCTTTGCCGGATCGCATACCGCGACCAGTTCTGCCTTCCGGATGTTTCCGGCATAACTACGGGCATGGATCATCCCGGCTCTGCCGCAGCCGATCAGGCATACTTTAATCCTGCTCATTTTTCTTTTCCGCTCCTTATCGGATGCCTTCCTTTTCCATTTCTTCGATAATCTTCAGGCCGCTGGAGGTCCCGAGTCGGGTGGCTCCTGCCTCTATCATCTCTTTCGCTGCAGCCCAGCTGCGGATTCCCCCGGCCGCCTTGACCTGCACATCCGGACCAGCGTGTTTCTTCATCAGGCGCACATGCTCCGGTGTGGCCCCGGCAGTTCCGAATCCGGTGCTCGTTTTGACGAAGTCCGGCTTCACCCGTGCGGCGATCTTTGCGACTTCGGTCATTTCTTCCTCCGTCAGATAGCATGTTTCGAATATGACCTTGCAGCAGATTCCGGCCTTCCGCGCCACAGTCGTCATCTGCCGCATCTCTTCCTCGATATAGTCATAGTCATGTTCCTTAACCTTGCCGACGTTCAGCACGTAGTCAAACTCCTGGCATCCGTCTTTAATCGCGTTTTCCGCTTCGGCTACCTTCGTCTCGATGGTCATCTGCCCCAGCGGGAAGCTGATCGCTGCTCCCGTCAGCACTTCTGATCCTTCCAGCAGTCTCCGGCATAGCGCTACCGGATAGGTGTTGATTGCCACGGATTTGAAGCCGAACCGTTTTGCCTCTTCACACAGTCTGGCAAAATCGTTACCTGTCGCAAAGGGTTTCAGGTTCGTATGGTCGATCATGCCCGCAACCTTTTTGATCGAAATATTCATTTTGTTTCCATCCTTTCAGTGTCTGTATCCCGTGTTTTTCTTTTTCCATTCTGAATCTGTCGTTATTGTAGGCTTTAGAGCAAACTCTAAGTCAACCTTTTTTATATTGAGACGAACTCTTTTTGAGAGGAACTTTTACTTCGACACATGGATACGCCGAAGTAGTGTTTTTATTGTTTTGTATACAATATCCAAAAAAATGAACACTCGATAGAAATCGTTTTGTTTCAACGGTTTCATCCGTTTCGAGTGTTCGAGTGTTGTCGGGTAGACAGGTCCCTTGCGAGGCCTTCCCCCCACAGATCCCGGCGTGCGGCTTTTCCGTACCGGGCTCCTTGCAAAGTTGATTCCTCATCAAAAGTCTCCGTATATGCTGTAGCAGATGCTCGGTTTCTTCAGGGGATAGTCTTTCAGCAAGTCGTTGTACCCCTGCCATGTGAGACTCCTCTTTTGGCTCCTGCGGTTTAACCATTTATACAGTAGATGGTTGACTCTATGCAGAAAGCTTCCGAGCATTTGACTGTTATCAGTAATACCGTAGTAATGGTAGTAGTCTGCTTTGCTTACGCCATCGATTCCTTTGGCTTTCTTGCCGTCCATGGATTCGTGGCATTCCTTCAGCAAATCCTTGTTGATCAGATGACCTATGGATGTAAAGATCATTTCCGGGTTGTTGCGAGACATCTCCGAGATTCTCACCAATTTCGTTGCCATAGTTTCCTCCATCCCTGGGTATGGTCTATGTTTCCTTGGCTGATATTGCTTTGCATGGCAAGAACCGCAAAAGGTTCGGTTCCCTCTCGACTTCCCTCCGGCGCTTATATCCTTCTTAGGGGAATTTCACGCTTTCATCGGTACTATTCGGCCATCCGACTACCTACGGCGCATTTGCAACCCTCCTTTCGTTGTTAGGCATACCACGGTTACGCTGTCCGTGGACTCCGTAGGTTCTCCCCAGTTGTCATGACATCATTGTACTGCATGAATAGGTCTCAGACACCGCCATGGCAGGTCAGGCTCGCCTTGTCGTCTTTTCCTGTTTTGCCTTCCGCGCACTCAACCACGTCGGCCCATGGATTTAGTGGTTTCGGTACTCATTGCTATCCCTACAGCCTCGCTTCCCACGCTTTACGACGTCCGTTACCTTCCGCCGCACAGGGTTTGTTGCCGGTGGCGCGGCTCACGCCTTTCCGGGCAGGGTTTCCACCTGCTTGTATGTCATGCCCTTGTCTGGGCGCACTGAGTGTGCACCTGTTGCTGATTTGTACGTACTTTTGAGAGGAACTTTTTTTGAGAGGAACTTTTTTTGAGAGGAACTTTTCAACTTGGCTTTCATCTCAGGTCGACTTTTAGAGCAACAAAAATTTAGTGCAACTTCTGCCCACATGATCAACATTATCAAGATTATCAAGATTATCAAGATTATCAAGGTAAAAACACATCCCCCTCTTCCGTCAGCTCCCACAACCAGGATCTTTCGGATTGTCTTCTGCTCTGGACGCGAACCCGCTGTTTTGCCCTGTTCAGCGTTGCCGGCGGAATCCCTTTCGCTTTAGCTTCTTCAGTTAACACCCTGCTCTCAACAGGTCCGTCCGACAGCCTTTCAACCAGAAAGTCACAGGCTGCCTCGATTCGGCTCTTTCCCCGTTCTTCGTAATACGCACCTTTTTGATCTTGCCCGCTTTGCTTCTTTTGCTCTGCTTCATAGTCGAGCCATTGAATATAAGAGACGGTATAATCTTCTTCCTGCATGAGCCCCACCGGTGACATTTCCTTCCCGATAAAGCTCATCTTTGTGGTTTTCAGAATGCGGATATGGCTGTTCCCGTAAGGATCCTCCCGCACCGTCAGCAGGCTCCGCAGCGTATTCGTCAGTTCTGCCCCGCCCAGTCCCTTGTTCAGGTCCGATCCGGCCCGTGCTTTGGAAAAATTCCCGCACAGCACAACAGCCACATTCAGTTCTTCCGCCACTCTCTGAACATTTCGGATCATCATCCGCAGCTTGTCGTTGCTCGTGGAGGCAATGTCGTCCAGAAATTCCTGCCACGGATCGATCACGATCAGCTTCGCGCCGAACTCTTTGACCGCTGTACGGATCTCCTCCCCGTTCAGCACGAAATGCCCTTCATCCTCGTCCTGATAGTACAGGCGTTCCCTGTTCCCGCCGTACAGGTCGAACATCGGGATCAGCGTATCTTCAATACCGTTTTCTGTTGTCACATAGAAAGCCGTGAGGGGTTCTGTTCTTTCCTGTTCCTGCAGTCGCCCGTGGAACTGTGTCGGCGGCTTCAGCCCGTTCGTGTAGTCCGCCACAATCTTCACCATCAGGCTTGTCTTTCCCACGCCCGTATCGCCCTGGATCATCGTGACCTTCCCGAAGGCGATGAACGGCTTCCATAGCCATTCGATTTCCTTTGTCTCAACTCCCACTGCGGTTTTTCCGACAATCATTGCTTCTCCTCCTGACTGCCCGTCATCGTCCGGAATCTTTTTCGCAGTGATTATAGCACAATTATAATAACTTTTCAAATATTATAGATGATTTTATTGTCCTTTTCCCGCATATCAGAAATTCAGATTGCACTGTCGTGAAACCGCTCATGCGGGCACATCCTTCTTGCCGGTGACGTATCGCCCGGATTGTTTTATTTCTGCTGATACTCGTCCCCCAGCAATTCCTTCAGGCGCGCC
>Ga0310696_10003764_pt1 | contig 18842 bp, 10 predicted proteins | sample AusTroGonzalo_MG_4_FD_203885 | JGI IMG/M metagenome (GOLD analysis project Ga0310696, IMG submission 203885) | Bovine rumen microbial communities from tropical cattle in Woodstock, Queensland, Australia - Gonzalo_02 (v2) (version 2) | ecosystem: Host-associated > Mammals > Digestive system >...
CCTTTCCGTCACCTTCCTTGCCCTTGGTCTTGATGGGTTCGGACAAAGTGATTTCCAGCGTATCAGGAGGCACGTCCATGGAGCATTCCAGGTATTCCTCGATTCCGATAAGTCCCGGACGCTTGACTGCCTTCACAGGTACAGCACCAACACGGTCCTTGAGTTCCACCCTCTGCGAGAATCCGCCCTTGGGCTTTGTCAATCTGAGATAAGGAACGTCATCCTCATCAGGAGCGGTGGCCCCGTAATCAAACGCTTCCTTGAGCTTTCCTTCGTACCAGGAACCATCGCCCACTGCCTTGAGACGTTTCTTGGTCACATTTTTCCAAGTGCCTCCGGCCTTGTTCCAATACAAGGTGTCAATGCCTTCGACACCATCCTTGTTGGGCGCCACGAAGTGAATTCGAATGGAATCAGCCTTGCCGTCCTTGTTGGAGTCATAAATTTCGGCAACGGATGCCGGGATGTAGTTCGAGAATACCACCAAGGAATCACGCTTCTTACCCAAATTGTCATTCTTGACTTTGGCTGTAATCTTCACGCGATTATAGGCCGATTTCATGTCGAACAAGGCGTCAAGATCCGTTTTCTGAAGATCTTCTTCTTCATAGACGAAGTTGAACGAACCCTTATATTCAAAAGTGGAAGAGTAGACATCGGTTTCGACAGCCTTCACCCACAGCGAGTCACCCTTGTTGGTCAGCAAAAGCACATCCAAGGTATCCTTGATATAAATGGACTTGCTGAACGAAGTCAAGCGGAGACGGAACTTGGCGACATCACCCGTTTCGACAGAATCGAGATCCTTCTTGCCGGCATATTCCAGGAACTTGTAGCTGAAAGGCACGGATTTGGTCGTTATAGGCACGGTATCGCGCGCATAGTTGCCAAAAACAGGGTCCTTGTATTCAACGACAAGAGTATCGCTGGACTTACATGAAATGGAGCCGTCATCAATATCGACAGAATGTTCATCCTTCGATATCAAGTTGCGGATTTCGTAATAGCCGGACTTTTTCTCGATAAGTTCAATGTCATTTTCGATATCGCCCGAAACAAGGCAAGAGAGTTTCACCATCACGGTATCCACCTTGCTCGTAAAGTCTTCCGTCACAAGCGTCACTTTCAACTTGTTCGTTTCGCGCATAATCGTTTTGGAAGTATCCGCATTCACAATCTTGATATTGTCTTCCACTTCCGTTATAGAAATAACAACCCTGTCGTACGCATAAGTACCGAAAAGCGGGTCCTTGTATTCGGCGACAAGAGTATCGCGACCGTCGCAAGAAATCGTGCCGTCGTTCTTCTCCGCAGTCTTTTCGTTCTTCGCAATCGGCTTGAGAATTTCATAATATCCCGGACGCTGTTCGACAAGCTTGATGTTCTTTTCGACATCTCCCGAAGCAAGGCAAGAGAGTTTCACCATTACGGTATCAACCTTGTTCGTAAAGTCCTCGGTCACGAGCGTGAGATTCAGCTTATCCGTCTCGCGCACAATCTTCTTGGCGGAATCAGCATTCACAATCTTGATGACATCATTGACTTCCGGTATGTAAATCACCACCGTATCGCGGGCATGACCGCCAAACATCGGGTCCTCGTATTCGGCGACAAGCGTATCGCGGCCGATGCACGAAATCACGCCGTCGTTTTTCACCGCAGTGTCTTCGTTCTTCGAAATCAGAGCGAGCGGTTCATAATATCCCGAACGTTTTTCGACAAGCACAATGTCGTTTTCGACATCGCCCGAGACAAGGCAAGAAAGCTTCGCTTTTACGGTATCCGTACCGACCGAGAAATCTTCCGTCTTGAGCGTCAAGTTCAGTTTGTCCGTTTCGCGCAAGATGTTGCTCTGGGTAGAATCCGCATTCACGATCCTGATGACATCATTGACATCCGCGAGAACCAGGACAACCGTATCGCGTGCAAAATCGCCAAACATCGGGTCCTTGTATTCGGCGACAAGCGTATCGAGACCGATGCACGAAATCTTGCCATCATCATTCACGGCGGCGCTTTCGTTCTTCGCAATCGGATTGACCGTCTTATAGTAACCCGCACTCGTTTCAACAAGCTCGATGTTGTTTTCGACATCACCCGAAGCAAGGCAAGACAATTTCACCTTTACAGTATCGGCGGCAATCGTGAAATCTTCCGTCACAACCGAGAGGTTCAATTTATCCGTCCCGCGCATAATCTTTTCTGTGGTATCCGCATTCACGATCTTGACGGCATCCACAATATTCTCTATATGGATAACCACGGTATCGCGGGCGTAGCCACCGAAATGCGAGTCGAAGTATTCGGCGACAAGAGTATCGCGGCCAATGCAAGAAATGGCGCCGTCATCTTTTTTCGCAGTCTTTTCGTTCTTCGAAATCAGGTTGACGGGTTCATAATAACCCTGGCGTTTTTCGACAAGCTTGATGTTGTTTTCGACGTCGCCCGAAACAAGGCAAGAGAGTTTCGCCTTTACGGTATCGATTTCAGCCGTGAAATCTTCCGTCACGAGCGTCAGCTTCAACTTATCCGTTTCACGCACAATCTTCTTGGAAGAATCAGCATTCACGATCTTGATGGCATCAATGACGTCGGCGAGATAAATAACCACCGTATCGCGGGCATAATCGCCAAACGTCGGGTCCTTGTATTCGGCAACAAGAGTGTCGCTACCGATACAAGAAATATTGCCGTCGTTTTTCGTTGCAGCCTTTTCGTCCTTCGGGATAAAGCTCAGAGGCTCGTAATAGCCGGAACTCTTTTCGACAAGCTTGATGTTGCTTTCGACATCACCCGAAATAAGGCAAGAAAGTTTCACGCTTACGGTATCGACGGCATTCGTGAAATCTTCCGTCGAAAGAGTCAAGTTCAACTTTTTCGTCCCGCGCTGGATGGTCGTCTGGCCGGAATCCGCATTCACGATCTTGATGACATCCACAATATTCGGAACGTTATTTTTACGTCCGCACAGCGATATCCAGGAATTATCCGTCTTCTGCCAACGAACCGACGCACCGACACCATCAATGGCACGGACGTAGAATTCGATAACACCGTTATCAAACGCACTGGACGGGACATATGCAACCCAGGATCCGTTCGTTTCCGTCAAGGCACTTTCCGTAAACAGGACGGACAAAGTATCCTTGTAATAGATCCAGGCACTATCAACATTGTCACTATCGGTAATCTTAAAGGAAATTCTGCCCGTGCCGCCCGTAGTATCGACGCACGCAAGCGTATCCAACTTGACTACAGGCACGTCCGTTGCCACAGGAATCGTATAGGGTTCCTTTGACGGGTTCGTAACTGTAGGAGTCTTTCCCGTAAGACCGCTGACATTGTCCGTCGCCACGACATAGAAATCGATACCCGGATAAAGAACCAAATTATCAGGAATCACATAGCTCCACAGAGAATCGTTTTGACGCGTCATCTTGTACGCCGCGAACGGTTTATTCGACGTATTCACCGCCCTGCTATAGAGGCGCACGTCCAAATCAGTCGACTTGGAATAGACATAGACAGCCAAAGTAAGGCTCTTCTTTTGCGGCTGTTCAACGCCTACCAAATCCATCGTCGAGGGAGTCAATTCCACAACAGGCGGCTTGGCGTCTTCGTCCCAATAAGCCGTATCGGCGACATCCTTGTTCATAAACTTCATCTTGATTTCCACCATATGGGAATCACCGTCAAAGACAGCATCCGGGCTCTGGTAGCAAAGAACATATCGGGCCTGGACCGTGCTGCGGATGGTAGTATAAATGCTCGTCAACTGCGATGCACTCGGAGCATTCGTAAATGTACCGCCAGTACCGTCAGCCAAAGTCTTCAAGACATCAAACGAACTTGTTTCCAATGCAATGGTGTAAATGTTCGTACTTAAGCCTGTCGCAAGATTTATCACTTCATTCGAAGTTGTCACGTCATCGTTATTTGCACCATCCGAGAAGACAATGACCGTCGTCGGGTTCGTTTCCCCAACCACTTGCTGGACGCCCAGCTTTGCACCGGTATTAATGTTGGTGTTGCCGCTAGCCCTCAAATTATCCACCGCTTTTAGCAACAACGTTTTGTCGGACGTCATCGACTGAAGAACACGGGCACTGGAACCACCCGAAAATCCTACAATGGCGGTTCTGTCATAGGGGCCCATTTCGTTGATAAACTGACGGATTGCATTTTGTGCGGTCGTCATACGGTTGCCGCCCATGGATCCACTTTCATCGACAACAAGCGCAACGGACACGCCGCCAATGCTTTGAATCGTAGTCGTTTGAGTGGACTGTGTCGTAGTATCCTGGAACAGCAGGTAATCCGACGAATCCAGACCCACAATAGGCCTTCCGGTATTCTTATCGATAACAGATACTTGAGCGCAAATGCTCGGATGGTTGCTCAAGTCCAAATTCGTAATTTTGAGTTCCGGTACGGCCGTCGAATCCCATACATAGTTAGCCCTGATATGGCTAAAGTCCGATTGCGGCGAAACTTTTATCCTTACGCTACTCGAATCATCGATGGTCACCGTCCCAGAAACTCTTGTCCAAGAGTCAAACAAATACCCGCCATAGGGAATCACATACACAGTCGTATCGGTTCCCGGAGTCAGGTAAACAAAGTCCGACGGGACCGCGCGTCCACGAGTCGATTCGATATAAAGAACTTTAGGAGACACAATCTGCGCCGTAAAATTCACGTTGTGCGTACCCGTCTTAACAGAATCGGTCACGCCAAAATAATAGGTCTTGCCGGGTTTTCCCTGAATCACTACATAGGATTCACCGTTAATGGGGTAAACCTCCCTCACCGAACTGAACAGCGAATCCATTCCATAGTACGTGCAAACTGCTTTGATGGAATCCAGTTTCAGCAAATAATGGTTCGTATCACTGGGAGTCCAGCTAAAGAGGACTGTAGAGTTTTTGTCCTGGGAGAAGTAATGCTTCTGGAAATTGAAGACCTGCACCGAATCCGTCAGCGGATAAATATCGCCACGCCTAAAGTACGCCCTGACCTTTATGGAATCCTTCGCCATGACGACAGTCTTTATGGCGTATGGATCGTCCACTGTTCCATGGCCCGATTCAACCACCCACTTGTCAAAGCGGAAATTGGAATCTGGATCCGCCATGATGGGATATGCAGCGCCAATCCATGCAGAGGGGTAACCTGCTGAAGGTTCAACGGAACCGTTGCTGTCAGCGACAAGGGCTATCGCCGCCTTGGTCTGGGAATAACTAACCCAGAACGGCACCACAGTATCTGCATAGGTGTAGTTCGTTACGATGTAGAACAAGGAATCCCCGGCATTAAGCGAAACGGAATCCACTTTAAACTCAAGGCCGTTAAATCTTTGGCTGTACGAATAGAAGTCTCCGTTCGGATATTTTTCCTCAGAAATTTTACTGGTACTTGTAAAGACAATGCCATATGATCCCGTAGTGGGAGCCCTAAAATTGAATCTCGTACCATACATGGCAGAACGTGAATAATAGGACTCCGCATTCGTATATTTCGTCGCGACATCCGTAATCGGATACACCGTTCCCGGAATAAAATTAGCCCTGACCTTGCAGTCCGCTTCCGGTATGATATAAGTCGACATCTTGGTGGAATCCACGATCTGGCACTTTCCCGAAACGACACTCCAATAGCCAAACCTGAATCCAGTACTATTGGTATAAGCCCTCACCGGGACAGAATCTTGAGGCACATAAGAGGAATCGTACATACGGGAAGAGGACCCCACGTAAGCATAGCCTATGCCCGCCGTGTCCGTATATAAATGTACCGTCTTTTGCGCCTTGGCCCAAATAGTATCCTGGCTGTTCGTAATAAATGGATACAATAGTACATACCGTTTTTCACCCTTTCTTAAATTGACGATAAACTTATTGAAAGTCCCAGAAACCCAGTTACTGTAATCAGCAAACGTAGCGTCATTCAGATAATCCAAGATATACTCAGGATTTGTCGATTTTGACATAATGGCATATGTTCCAGAATCCGGAGCTTCAAAGAACGTGCGAACGCCGTAAAAATCATACGCATTGTAGGTACTATGTTCCTGGAAAAGGAATCTCTGGTAAACATCCGTAAGTTCATAAATCGGAGGTGTAGTCTTGACGGCCTTGAGTTCAATGGTAGAGGCAGATCCTGGAATGAACCCCGACGAACGGGACGTACTATCTATAAATGTTCCTTTTCCAGAAACGACAGTCCACTTTTCAAAATGTTCACCTTCATTAAGCACAACAGACGATAAGTAAAGGGTATCCCCCACGGCAACCGTATCGGTTTTCGTCTGCCCATCAATTTTCACATATGCAACCGGGAGCGCCGCGACACCTATACTATAATTCCAATAGTAGTTCGAAGAAGGAACAGCTTTAGCATAAAATGTTTGGCCTGCAGAAGTGGCCGTGATAACGAAAGTCGCTTTTGACGAAGTATAAGTTCTCGACATTGCGGTTGTAGTAAACGTGTTGTCCGTTGCATAGTAATAATAACTTCCATAAAAAGAATTCGGCTGGAAACGCAATATATAAGTTCCTGCAGCAGGCGCCACAAAACGGAACCTCATGCCATATTCCGGGGAAACTTCATAAAAGTCATTTGCAGGGACATAGAGCTTTTCTTTTTCCGTAACATCGATAAGATTAGACGTTCCGCAGCCCAGCCTGATTTTTGTATCCTCGTTGACAAGGACACTGATGCTATAAGCAGATGAATCGGAGAACTTGTGCGTGCCACTGACATAAGTCCATCCATTGGGACGGTAGCCCTCCTTGGCATAACCCGTGACCGAAACTACAGAGCCTTTGAAGGCCGGTTGTGAAGAGACCGACGTGGAACATCTCGAAGAAGTCGTTTCAACAGTAAGCTTATAAGACTGTATGGAATCGTAACTTACGCTGAACGACATCAGGGAATCATATGTATAATAGTTGGACACCGTATAAAAGACGGAATCTCCCGCCGTAAGGAGTAGCGTATCCGCATAAGGATCTTTGTATATGTACTGATACTTGCTATAGCTACTGAAAGTACTCGACGTATAGCGCCTAATGAGGCCCGTTTCCGAGCTATCCTTTTTCACATTAATGATATATCCGCCATCCGAAGGCGCCACGAAATACAAGCGAACCCCGTTAGCCGGCGAGCTGGAGATATCAGCCAGAGTCCCCCCGAAAAAATGTTCCTTTTCACTATATTTTGTCGGCGTTGTCGTAATGGCATACATTTTGCCCGGTTTAAATACGGCGCGGACCTTGCAATCACTTTCTATAACCACCCCAGTACGTGCAGCGTTCGTATCCAGGATTTTACAAGTGCCCGACACCTTTTCCCATTTTTCAAAACGTGCGTACGTAGAAGAGGCGGACAACGGGACGGTATCGTTTGCAACATACGAAGAATCATAATTGCGGTAGTTGACACCCACGTAAGCATAGCCGGAGCCTGCAGTATCGGCATTCACCTTGAACGTTCGAGCCATTCGAACAGAAATGGTATCGCCCATGTAATAGCTTGAAGTCGAGCTCTGGTAAAGCAAGAAATAGTACTTTCTACCCGCAGTCAACGAATATAAAGAGCGTGAAATCGAGCTATGGCCCGTGCTAGCAGGCGATGTAGAAAAAGTCGCATCTTCGCCAAAAGAATAAATATAGCGTGAATAGTAAGCCTTTGTAACTAGGGCATATAATCCCGTTTCGCTCGGTTCATAGACGGTCCTGATTCCATAAGCACCATATCCGGTCATGCTTCCGTTAGTATTATATACGTACGGAACATACTTCTCCGTCAGCGTGTAGATTTCTCCGTCTTTTACATTATACCCGACTTTCACCTCATCTGAAGTCGGATAAATATACGTAGAAATCGCATTGGGGTCATCGAAAGTAGCCGTTCCAAAATCGACATACCAATCGACAAAGTGCTCCCCATTATTCAAAGGCGCCTTGATAGTCAAGGAGTTGCCCCTGATAACCGTATCTTGCTTCGCCTTGCCCTGGGTAGTCACAATGGAAACGCTTTCTATCGAAGCCCAGATGGTAAAAGTTTCGGGATATTCGCTCGAGTAGGTTACAGAAACCTTAAAATAATAGGTTTTACCTTGAGCACACATAAAACTGATATAGGGAGAGTAGGAACCAGAACTATAGTCGAAATATGTCGAAAAACTGTCGTCCTCCCCATAATAATAAAGATACCTATGGAACGAATAATCTTCATATGAAGACTTTACCGTACAATACCCCGTTTTTGAAGGAGTATAGCTAAAGCGAACATCTCCGGGATTTGATGACTCGTAGTAATTGTCATCGGCGGTATACGTTTGCGCAGTTTCTGTTATCGGAAACGTAGTTCCATGTTGAACGGCCGCATGGGCTAGAATTGTAAAAAAAACAACACACAAGGCTGTTAACCGTTTCATATAATCCTCTTCCAAGCAAATTTTATATAAAAATACAAAATAATTACTTTTTTTTCAAATCTTTTATTAAAAAAATTTCTAATTTGTATCATACTAAAAAACGAGACAAAATAATGACGTTCCTATTCAAAAAAACATATATCAAAGCAATATTGCTTTCCCTATGTATATTTGCATCCGCAAACGCCGTAGAGTTCCGTCCTTTGGTTCAGTTTGATTTTTCCACTAGCATTTGCCCCAAAGTAAACGTTCGGAAACAAATCAAAGACGTCAAAGAAGAACAGGAATACGACAGCGACTTTTTGATCATTGGCGGCGCCGAATTGCTCTTTTCTGCAGAATTTGCGCCAATTCACTATGGTTTCGGTCTCGGTTTCAAGAGCGAACAAAAACAAAATCGCAGCACGATAACGCCTGCATTCCTGCCCATCTGGGGTAGTTTCTCCTTTGGTTTTTACCATAAGGAAAACTGGAGCCTCATCCCCTACACGGTCGTGAGGGCCGGCCCCATGCTCGCGATGACAGGCAAGGGCAGCTGGTGGGAAAGTCCCTTCCACTTCTTTATCGATGCCGGCGTCGGCTTGAACCTGCCGTACAATTTCGGGGTCGAGGTGAACTACGGTTACTCCTCCGTGCAAAAATCGTTTGAGCACAAAGACACCAAGATTCGCATTGCTTCGGGCCGCCTTGGCATACAGCTCTCGATCGGTTTGCAGCTGACCCGCGATAGAAAAATACACCTCTAGTCAGGCCAAACATTCATTCACAAAATTCCCCCCTTTGGGGGTTTATTTATATTTAATTCATGAAAAATTATATTTCTGGACTCTTTAAGAACTTGGTTCACCCCGCCGGAATCATCGGCACGGTCATCGCCGTGGCCATTCCGTTCCTTATCTACCTCGCCCCGAACATCAAGCACAGGGATACAATCCGGCAGCTGGACTTGACTCTCCCCCTCCCGCTTTTCATAACGCAGTTCGTTGCGGGAATCATACTATTCTGCCTTTTAAGCAAGGATTTCAGGGAATGGATCAAGGGAATCCTCCCCGAAAAGACCGTGAGCATCATGGCCGTAGTCTTTGCAGTCGCCATCGCGATTTTCGCAGGCACCCAGATCGAGGCTCGCCACCGAGTGCAGAGCGACGAAAGCGTTTTCATGGCCGTCGCCCAGAACATGTACTACAACCATGAATCCGGCACCTGCAACCAGGGCGTATTCGAAAATGGCGGGCTCAAGTGCTCTTCCAAGTCCAACAGTTTCAAGACCAAGGGGCTTTCGTTCCTCTACTATCTCGGCATGCCCCTGTTCGGAAACGACCTCCGCTGGATTTTCACGGCGGAATTCGTCATGCTCCCGCTGTCGTTTTTGCTCATGTTCCTCGCAATTGTCGCCTGGACCCGGCAGCCCCTCCTCGCCTTTTTGGCATCGCTCCTCATGGCGCTCCAACCGACCGTGCTGTTCCAGTTCCGCGCCATGTCCGTCGAACCGCTCTATATATTCCTTTCGGCACTCTCGCTTTTCGTCTTCAAGTGGGCTTACGACAGAAACACCTTAAAGCACTGGACGCTTTTGGCCCTCATCCTCGCGTTTTTCGCACAGACCCGCCAAGAGACCATATTCTGCCTTTTTGCCTTCATCTTCTTTGCCCTCCCGAAACTTCTCGACAAGAAAGACTCGAAAGCTCCCATCTTCTTTGTAACGCTCTCGCTATTCTCCGTGCCGGCGCTCCTCACCATCAGCTATTTCCAGGGATTCGGTTTCCAGGGCGGCGAGTTCGAAGCGCACGGGCATTTCTTTGAAGACCTCGCGAAGAACTGGGAAGTGATGACCACGAAACTGAACGACAACGGCGAACTTGCAAACCCCTTCCTCAGCTATTTCAACTACCTGTTCGCCCTTGGCGCCATCTACCTCGCCTACCGCGCCATCAACGACGCCAGAAAGAGCGACTTTTACTACCTCAAGATTCTCGGTTTTTTACTTGTGTACCACCTGCAGACCTTCGTGATTCTGGAAAACGTCTCCGGCGACTTCAGCATCGAAATCAACCAGCGTTACAGCCTCGTGATGCTCCCGTCGATGGCTTTCGTGGCGGCGCTCCCGGTGACCCACATGGTCCAGTACTTCGCGGCCTCCGCCACAAACAAGAACCAGAGCAACAGGAACGCCATCGTCGGCATCTTGCTTGTCGCCCTAGCCTTCACCGGTTGGACGTTCCATTACAAGAACGATTTCAACAAGAACATCATGTACAACAGGAACCACTTGACCATCGAGGAACACGAAATCCTCGGATGGCTCAAGGAACAGCCCAAGGCGGACCGATTCTTCATTTACGGGCGTCCCTGGCATTTCGTCGGTTACGGCGTGTCGTCCATCCACTACGACAACGCCCGCAAGATGACGGACAGCCAAATGAAGGACCTCATAGACAAATACAAGGGCGAAGTCTATTACATCCGCGGACTGGACTGCTGGGACAGCCAGACCTACCACAAGAAAGCCGTCGAGCACCGCATAGCGACAACTTGCGACGTATTCGAACGCGAAATGGACATGACCGGCATCAAGAACATCCTGATTACGAACAACTACTGGGTGCAAATCGCCAAGTTCAACGGCCGCAAGAACTACAATCCCGAAAAGATCATCACGACGAACGACCCGAAAGTCGTCCCCGCCGATTCGGCAAAGAGCACGCCGGCCGCCCTCAACATCCACTACGATCTCAAGGAACAGAGCGACGTCACCGCCAACTGGACATTCACGCTCTTCGTCAACACGAGCATCATCTCCAGGGGAGCCTACAAGTCCGGCTCGTACGACAAGGACTATCCCCTCGAGAAGTTGCAGCCCGGCTTCAACCAGGTCCGTTTTGTCGTGCAGGACGAGGCCACGCACAGCAAGCTCGCCGACATCACGAAGTTCTACTTCGAAAAGGCGAACGGTGTCGTCCAGCTGTCCGAATACCCCATCGAAAGCCACACCCAGGAGTGGGGACAGCTGCACAAGAACGAAAGCATCGAAGGAAACCAGTTTAACGTGAACGGACTCCGTTTCGGGAACGGTCTCGGAATCCACGCCTCTTCTACGACAGTCTTCGACATCGGCAAAAAGTTCTCGACTATCAAGTTCTCTGTCGGGCTCGACGACGAGTCGCTCTGCAGCGAAGGCGTCGCCGTGGAAGTTCTTGGAGACGGAAAGACCTTGATGAAGACGCCGTTCTTCAAGAATGGAGAATTGCAAAAAGTCGAAAAAAGCATTGCCGGAGTCCAGAAGCTCGCCATCAAGACCATCCCCAAAGAGAGCATCAACTGCAGCCATGTCGACATTATCAACCCGGTACTGATTCCGTAAACTAGACGAGAGATGACCAACAACTAATGACGAAGAACTGATATGCTTTTATCCGTAATCATTCCTGTTTTTAACGAAGAAGAAATTGTTGCCGAGACCTACCGTGTCCTCGAGGAAGAACTCAAGGACATCGAGCACGAACTGATTTTCGTGAACGACGGTTCCAAGGACCGCACCCGCGAAATCGTGGAAGGGCTCCTCCCCGGCAACCCGAACAACAAGATTATCAACTTCAGCCGCAACTTCGGCCACCAGGCCGCCTTCAGCGCGGGACTCGACCACTGCACCGGCGACGCCGTCGTGATCATCGACGGGGACCTGCAGGACCCGCCGAGCCTCATCCACGAAATGCTCGAAAAGTGGCGCGAAGGCTACCAGGTCGTTTACGCGCAGCGCAACAAGCGCAAGGGCGAAACGCTCTTCAAGCGCTTCACCGCGTTCTGCTTCTACCGCCTCATCGGCAGGCTCACGAGCATCGACATCCCGCCCGACACCGGCGACTTCAGACTCATGGACCGCTGCGTGGTGGACCAGCTCAAGAACCTCCCCGAACGCAGCCGCTTCTTGCGCGGACTCGTCTGCTGGGTCGGCTTCAAGAAAATCGGCGTCAAGTACGACCGCGCCGAACGCACCGCGGGCACGTCCAAGTATCCGCTCAAAAAGATGATTCGCCTCGCCTTCGACGGCATCACCGGATTCAGCTCCGCACCGCTCAAGCTCAGCTTTTACATGGGCTGGATCGCGACCATCGTCGGCTTTGCGCTGCTCGTCTGGTCGATTCTCGAGAAGTTCCTCTCCCCCACGACGACCGTTCCCGGCTGGGCATCGCTCATGACCGCCATCGTGTTCTTCGCCGGCGTGCAGCTTTTGACCATCGGCATCCTCGGCGAATACATCGGCCGCATCTACGACGAAGTCAAGCAGCGCCCGCTGTACATCGAGGACAAGAAGTCTTAAATAGAACGTTTTAGCGTTCAATTTCAAATTTTGGCGGTGAAATCGCAGATTTTTGGCGCATTTCACCGCCATTTTTTACGTTGTACGCACGATTTTGGCATAAAAGGCGTTCAAAAAAGGCTCGTCTGGCATAACTTCGGCATAACGCGGCGGTGAAAACCAAAGTTTTTCGGGAATTTCACCGCCCAAAAGTCGCCTTCCGGCATGTACAAAGTAATTTTTGGCGGTGAAATCGGACATTTTTCGCGCATTTCACCGCCACTTTGCGATTTTCGCTGCAGTACCGGCGCTTTTCACGGCCAACTTACCACTTTCGCCACCGCCGCGCAGGCCACTTTGCGATTTTCACGACCAACTAGCAATTTTCGCCGCCACTTTCTATATTTAAGGCATGAAGAACAAGCTTTTCGTTATGAGCGCCGCCAGCGGCGCTGGCAAGACCACCCTCAAGGACATGGTCATCAAGGATTTCCCGGACATCAAGTATTCCATCTCCGCGACGACCCGCAAGCCCCGCGAAGGCGAAATCGACGGCGTCCACTACTTCTTCAAGACAAAAGAAGAATTCGAGCAGATGATCAAGGACAATGCCCTCGTCGAATACAACCTTGTGCACGGCAACTACTACGGAACGCCCAAGAGCTTTGTCGAGAAAACACTCGCCGAAGGCAACCGCGTGCTGTTCGACCTCGACGTCTTTGGCAAAGTGAACTTCGACAAAGTCTACCCCGACGCCACGGGCATCTTCATCATGCCGCCCAGCGACGAGGAACTTGAACGCCGCCTGCGCGGACGCGGCACCGACAGCGAAGACGTCATCCAGCTGCGTCTCGCAAACGCCAAGAAAGAAATCGAGTTCGCCCAGACAAAAGGCAAGTACGAATACACCATCGTGAACGACGACCTCAACAAGGCGGCCGACGAACTCCGCGCCATACTAAAGCAGAAGTAACATAAAGCAGAAGCAAAAACAGAATTTATCCAAAACAAAAGCACGGCCCTTTTGGAGCCGCGCTTTTTTCGTTAAACGACATTAGCTAAATGGCAAAAGCAAGCGCGATACCGCCCTGCACCGTAGGCACGAGCTGGACCTTGAACGACGTCTCCGCGCTCAGGCTCTTGTTGTAAATCTCGATTGCGGAATCCGTGTAATTTCCCGAAATGTAGCCCAGCAAAAAAGCGACACCCACGACACCCACGCCGCCCAAAGTCATCGGCATGCCAAAGTCCTTGCCCATTATCCACGACACGGCTCCATAACCCAGCGCAAAGCCGCCAATACCGCCCAGCACCAGCGACGGATAATAGAACATCCGACCCGTGCTGTATTCGCTCGCCGCCTCGGGATTCGACTGGAGCAAAGCCACCACCGCATCCGGCGACACCTCGGTCCCGCCGACATACCAGGAATTGCTCACATGCGAAATTTTACTTTTTTCCCCTTTACTGACATCCTGGTACAAGCCCGAGCCAGAAGAAGCATCCGACGAACCGCCATCAAAAGAATCATTTTGCGCAAACGCAAAGCCGACGAACATCATCAACGAAAACAGAACGATTGAAATGGACGAGCGCATAGAATCTCCTTTATGTGAAAAAACTATCCTAAATATAAACAAAAAAACTGTTTCAGGACATACGAAAAAATCCCAAGAAAAAACTTTTGTTATATTCGACAGATAGGACCAACACAGGAGAAAAACATGAAAAAAATAATGATACCCGCAATACTATTCGCTGGCATCCTATTTGCCGGTTGCGTAAAAGACGAAGCCCCGATGACCGAGGCCCAGTGCACGCAGACCCTGTGCACCAAGGACAACTGCTACGTCTGGAGCGCAGAACTCAACCGCTGCGGCACGGCAGATGCCCTCAAAAAAGAAGAAGACCGCCTGAAAAAACTCGCGAAGAAAGCCGAAAAGAAGGACAACGAAAAAACACCCCTCCCCAAGGCGACACGCGACTCCCTCGCCAAGCTCGACAAGAAAGAAAAAGCTATCCTGAAAGACCTGAATTCCCTCAACAAGACCATTGACTCCCTCGTCGCCACAGATTCCGCCTCCGGCAAGCCCCTAACCGCCGCCGCCTACCTCAAGGCCCAGCAAGAAGCCGAAAAAGCAGCCATCACCCAGAAGTACAAGGCACTCATGGACAGCGTCGAGCTCCTGAACCTCGTCAACCGCAAGCCGATTACCGCCGTCCAGTGGGTCGAATACAAGAGACACAAGAAAAACATCAAGCTCGAAAAAATCGAGAGGAAAAGAGACAAACTATTATCCGGCCCGAAAAAGTAACGAGTCCAAGTCCGCCACGATGCGGACTTTTTTTATTGAAAATAAAGAAAAAACAACAGACAACCGAAAAAAAGGTATTATTTTGTAGCATTTTCGTCATTTTCTCTGCGACATTCTACCACATTCCCGCAAATTTTACTAGATTTTGTTCATATTTGGAGATTCAACCGCAGCATTCGGTCCACGAACTGTAGTTGGACGCCAACAAAGTCTCACTTCGGTCCGAATTTCGCACAAACGCGCAAGACGGGCCGAACAACCCGGGGTTGCGGTCTCTATATGACCCGTTTTGAAAAAAAGGTTTGGCTCTCAAGTCCCACAATGCATGGGGACGAGATCAAGTACGTCACCGAAGCGTATGAAACCAACTGGATGAGCACCGTCGGTGCGAACATCAACGAACTGGAAAAACTCGTCGCGGAGGCTGCATGACTTCGCTGGGCAAGAACCTCCTGATTCTCGGGGCAGGCCAGTACGGCATAATGGCGAAGGAAATCGTCGAAGCCATGGGCGTTTTCGAACGCATCGCCTTCCTCGATGATTCGTTTGGCTATTGTCATTGCAAGCAAAACGCGATAATCTCCGACAACGCTCGTCATCCTGAGGAGCAAAGCGACGAAGGATCCAGTCAAGTTCCATTAATAGGCACCTTCAATGACCTCCCAAAATTCGCCACCGAGTTCAGCTACGGATTCGTGGCCATCGGCAACCCAGCCCTTCGCCGCCACCTCACTGAACAGCTCCTGCAAAACAACATGACCCCGGCAACTCTCATACATCCCGCGGCATACGTGAGCCCGAGTGCGCAACTCGGACAGGGCTGCTGCATCGAGCCGAACGCCACCGTGCAGACCCGGGCAACCGTCAAGACAGCGACATACATCGCCAGCGGTGCCGTAGTCCGCCACAATGCCGTTGTCGGCGAATACTGCCACGTGGATTGCAACGCCGTGGTGGAATCGCTTGCGATTGTCCCCGCGGGCACCAAGATTCCCTGCAATTCCGTGTATTGCCAGGAACAGGGCTTGGGTCTCGAAGGTCACAACTTTGGCACTGATTTTGCACCCCCCAAAGAGGGATGTCCCTGATGTACAAGCATTTCTTTAAACGCCTTATCGATATCGTTCTCTCCGGTTTCGGCATTGTGGTGCTTGCGCTCCCCATGCTAGTCATCGCCCTTGCCATAAAGCTCGACAGCAAGGGTCCCGTGCTCTTCAAGCAAAAACGCGTTGGGCTCCACAAGAAGCACTTTAACATCTACAAGTTCCGCACCATGCGCACCGACACGCCCAAGGACGCCCCGACGCATGAACTGAGCGACCCCAAGAAGTGGATTACCAAGGTGGGCGGGTTCCTGCGCAAGACCAGCCTCGATGAACTCCCGCAGATGTTCAACATTTTCGAAGGGACCATGAGCATCATCGGCCCGCGCCCGGCGCTGTGGAACCAGTACGACCTGATTGAAGAACGCGACAAGTACGGTGCAAACGACGTGCCCGTGGGCCTTACCGGCTGGGCGCAAATCAACGGTCGCGACGAACTGGAAATCCCCGTGAAGGCGGCCCTCGACGGCGAATACGTAAAGCGCCAGAGTTTCCTTTTCGATTGCAAGTGCTTCTTTGGCACGTTCGTGAGCGTGCTCAAGAGCGATGGTGTGGTAGAAGGCGGCACCGGCGAAATCCACAAGCACGAAGCCGACAAGAACGCCCAAAGCGGCAACAAACTCGGTTTATCCGAAAAATCCATGGAGACCCTGCTCGGCATTCTGGCAACGGCCAACGGGGTTGCCAGCGCCAAGGTATTTGGAAGCAGGGCCAAGGGCTGCGCCAAGAAGGGGAGCGACATTGACCTGTGCCTGTTTGTCACAGATGGCTTTACCGTGAAGGACAAGCTGGGCCTTGTCCGTAAATTCGAGGAATCCTCGCTGCCGTACCAGGTGGACGTGCTTGTGTACGGGGAACTGCAGAACGAATCCCTCAAGGAACATATCGACCAAGTTGGAGTGACCGTCTATGAATGAGCAAATTAGGTACAAGCAACGCCTCGAGAACCTGGGCAAGGCCCTCGACAACCTGAATGCGGCGTTAACGCTTAAGGACGAGCGCGCTCTTTCCAAACTGGAGACCCAGGGGCTCCTCAAGGCGTTCGAGTTCTGTTACGAACTGGCCTGGAAAAGCATGAAGGACTACCTGGAATACCAGGGAATCACGGGCATTGTAGGCAGCCGAGACTCCTTCAGGCTCGCCTTGCAGAACTCGCTTATTGACGACGGCGAAACATGGCAAGAGATGGTGGATGACCGCAACCTGCTGAGCCACGATTACGACGAGAAGGTGGCCTTTTCCATAGCCGAGCGAGTGGTGGGCTACGCAAAGCTCCTGAACGCGTACAAGAATGTCATGGAAGGTAAATGATGGTTAAGATCCTCATTACAGGCGCTAACAGCTACATCGGCACCTCCTTTGCCAACTACCTCGCCCAACCCGAATTCGCGGGCAAGTACCAGGTGACCACCCTCGACATGATTGGCGACGCCTGGCGCAGCCACGATTTTAGCCAGTACGACACCGTTTACCATGTGGCGGGAATCGCCCACAGCGACAACGGCAAAATTAGCGACGAACGTGCGAAACTTTACTACGCCGTGAACACCGACCTGACCGTGGAATGCGCCAAGAAGGCGAAAGAGGCCGGCGTCAAGCAGTTCATATTCATGAGCAGCGCCATTGTGTATGGCGACAGCGCCCCCATTGGCAAAGAGAAACTGATTACCCGCGACACCCCCGTGAACCCTGCCAACTGCTACGGCGACAGCAAGGTTCAGGCCGAAAACGGCATCCGCCCGCTGGACTGCGACACCTTCAAGGTGGTGATTCTCCGCCCGCCCATGATATTCGGCAAGAACAGCAAGGGCAATTACCCGCTGCTCAGCAAACTGGCCCGCAAGCTACCCGCGTTCCCGAAAGTCGAGAACAAGCGCAGCATGCTCTACATCGGGAACCTGGTGGAATTCGTGCGACTGATGATAGAAAACGGCGAACACGGCACCTTCTGGCCGCAAAACCCGCAGTACAGCAACACAAGCGAAGTCATCTCGCTCATCGCCAAGGCCCACAACAAGCGCTGCGTGCTCATCCCCGGATTCGGCTGGGCGCTGAAACTCATGAGCCATGCCACCGGCCTCGTGAACAAAGCCTTCGGTAACCTCGCTTACGACCAAGCCATGAGCGAGTACAAACAGCCGTACCAGAAATTCAGCCTACAAGAAGCTATCGAAAAGACGGAGAAGTAACCTTTTTACAGAGAGAAAGTATATTTAGCTTATGCAAGAACTCGTAATACAAAATTTTGGCCCTATAGTCAACCGAAACTCGGTGAATCTTAAGATTAACAAGGTTACTGTGTTCTGCGGTATGCAGGGATCAGGTAAAAGCTCCATTGCAAAGCTGCTATCAACATTTCTTTGGCTAGAAAAGGCTTTGGTGCGCGGTGACTTCGATGTCAACGAACTGAGTGCCAAAAATTTTCGCGAAAAGTATTGCGCGTTCCATAACATACAGAACTATTTCAAGGCCGATACTTTCCTTTATTTTAAGGGTACAAAGTACGTTTTCTCCTATGAAAACGGTAAGTTGGATATCAAAGAGCGGACGGGAATGCGTAGCTTTATCCGTCCGCAGATTATGTACATTCCTTCGGAACGGAACTTGATGACAGCCTTGGACAATGCAGAAGATATTCGGAATTTGTCTGGATCTCTTTCGGTGCTCCTGGATGAATATACAAATGC
>Ga0310696_10003765_pt1 | contig 18833 bp, 13 predicted proteins | sample AusTroGonzalo_MG_4_FD_203885 | JGI IMG/M metagenome (GOLD analysis project Ga0310696, IMG submission 203885) | Bovine rumen microbial communities from tropical cattle in Woodstock, Queensland, Australia - Gonzalo_02 (v2) (version 2) | ecosystem: Host-associated > Mammals > Digestive system >...
CTTCACCACCTCACGTGTCTGTGGCACCTTTAGCCCGAGGAACTCGTCGCCCTCGCCATACTCCCCCGGTCCGGTCTTGAAGAACTGCACGAGCACCCGCCGCTGCTCCTCGTTGCGCAGCGACTCCATGTAGGCAATGACTTCGGCGGCTGTCATTTTCTTAGGCTATAGCTTTCCTCCCCGAGCCTTTATCCGTTCGTACCAGGCCTCGCGTTCCTTGACGAGGTCGTAGCCACGGGCGGAGAGGTAGTTGTTGATGCGACCCTTGTACTTACCGAAGACCTCATGCTTCTTCTTCGAGCTTTCGGCATCGATAGCCAGCTCGCGGGCCTCCTTCAGCCAGGCAAGTATCTGCTGCTTCTCTTCTTCATTGAGCGTGGGAATCATGTCGAGCTGTGCGTCGTAGGTGACTTTCACAACGTTGAAAGTCATCACGTCCTTCACGGTCTCTATTTGGGAAGGTGGGAGATACTTGGAAAGGTCAGCCTCGAAACCGAAGTGCGAGCGGTAGAGCTTCGAGTCGGCCTGTGCCTCAGCTATTTGACGATTTGACTTACTTTTTGCGATGAGCGAGTCGCGCTCGGCGTAGATGTCGTTCAGGCGGAAGTATCGGTTGGCCACAATGTTGAGTACGTTTCGCCCCTCCACGGTGTAGGTGATGCTCAGTTCGTCGGTGACCTTCTGTGAGCGTTTTAGGATGGTCTCCACATAGTCAAAGGCACGGCCTGTGCTGTCTAAGGCCACCTGTGGGGTGGGGTAGGGCAGCCCCAGCACCTCTTTTAGGTAGTGCACGTTGGCGCCGTAGTTCATGCGGACGTTCTTCACCATTGAGGTGTCGCGGCTTCGCTCCACGAAGAGCCAGCCTTGCCACTGCATGTCGTCGAGGGCACGCTTGATGGCGAGTAGGTCGATGGTTGAGTCGTTGCGCAGCCACACGCGGTCGGAGTTCGAGGCGTGGATGGCGCAGATGTTCTTTGCGCCCAGTGCTTTCATGTCCTTGGCGATGTCCCAGCCGTTCTCCACGATGGTCTGCCACTTGTAGAAGATGGCGATGCCCTCGCTCTTCACATCGCGCAACAGTTTAAGGTTACCTTTCGCGTCGAGCGGCGTGTCTATGCCTACTCGTTTGCCCCTTCGAAGAGCCTCCTCGCCGATGTCGTGCAGACGGCGCACCACCTCTGCACGCTTGGCCTTGTCCGTGGCCCAGTCGTTACCGCAACCACCAAGTGGTAGGAAGGCCACGGGGCCGCTGCCCATGCGGTCCATGGTGTCGAAGCAGTCGGCCACCAGCTCCATGTAGTTATCACGTTTCGTGAGGTCCTGAGCATAGAACCCGCTCATGGCCACAGCCCCTACGGCAATGCCCAGCGAGTCGGCCACGCCTTTGAAGTGACGGGCTTCGGCCTCATCGCGCAGCTTGTTGTCGAACATCTCGCGCTGGCCCAGGCCTCCCATGTCCAGTTCTACGCCGTCGGCACCCAGCTCATGGGCCAGGGCAAACTCGCCCAGTTTCTGACGTTTCAGCACCATCCAGTCGCACACCCCCACGTGGTAGCGTTGCTGAGCCGACAAGGGAAGGGGCAGCAAGAACGTTGTCAACAATAATAGAAATGTATAAAAACGCAACATGTTATTATCTGTTTCAGCTTTCACGCTCCTCTGCCTTGCGCAGAGCGATGTCGTAGGCCTGGTAGTAGTATTTGATGAACTCGCTCCAAAGGGCTTTCTTCGAGAGGGCATCGGCTTTCTTGCGACAGGCATCAATCTCCTTCTGCGTCATGGCGGAGTAGTTGGCCACGGTGTCCTTGATGTAGTCGGCTACCTCGGAGTAGTTGTAGTCCGTACGATGGATGACCTTCACGCCGTCCTTTATCTCACCCTCATGGCCCAGCTCCTTGTTCACCCAGAGACCGAAACCGGCCAGGTCGGTGGTGATGCAGGGAACTTTGAAAGCCACGGCTTCCAGCGGCGTGTAGCCCCATGGCTCATAGTACGAGGGATAGATGCAGAGGTCGTTTCCCAGCACCACGTCGTAGTACGAAAGGTTGAGAATACCGTCCTTACCGTCAAGGTAGCAGGGCAGGAAGATAACCTTCACCCGGTCTTCGTGGCGGTTGTGCATGTCGTAGTATTTCAGCATGTTGAGCACGTTGTCGTGTCCCATGTTGTGCAGCCAGTGGGTAATCATTGGAACCTCCAAAGCCTCCCCCTGCCTCTCCGAAGGAGGGGTTTTCCTCTCCCCTCCTTTGGAGGGGTTGGGGGAGGCCGTTAACCTTTCCTGCAGGTCCTCTCTCGGCTCGCCCACCCATCCGGGCACGTCGATGAAGGCCAGCACCTTCTTCTTCAGGTCGCGGTCGCGCAACAGACGGTTCATAGCCTCGATGAATACGTCGATGCCTTTGTTGCGGAACTCATAACGGCCCGAGGTAGAGACGATGAGCGTGTCCTCGTCCTTCAGTTGCTCACCCATGAGGGCATTGGCCACCTCGAGCAGTCTGCGGCGTGCCAGCTTACGCTTACGGGTGAAGGTAGCGCCATGAGGTACGAAGCTGTTGTCGAAGCCATTGGGCAGGACTACGTCGACGGGCTTGTCGAGCAGTTCCACACACTCGTTGGCGGTGATGTCGCTCACGGTGGTGAAGCAGTCCACGTAGTGGGCCGTCTGTTTCTCTATCGAGTGTTTCGACTGCATGTTCAGCTCGCCAGCCATCTGGTCGCCGTTGTAGGCGAAGAGGTAGTCGTAGAGTGGCTTCTGGTTTCCGGCTATGGAGCGTCCGATGCTCGTTGCGTGAGTGGTGAAGATGGTGCCCACCTGTGGCAACACCTTATTTATATATAAGGCACCCAGGCCGCACATCCACTCGTTGGCGTGGTAGACCACTTTGAGTTGAGGGTTAAGGGTTGAGAGTTGAGAGAAGAGGCTCTCCACCACCTTTCCTGCTGCCCAAGAGAACATTGAGGCCTCGTCGTAGTCGCCGTAGGCATGGAGCGAGTCCACGCCGAAGTTATCCCATGCCCATCCGTAGATGTCGTTCTTCTCAGTGAAGAAAGGCTTGAAGTCCACCAGCACGGCGATGGGCTCGCCTGGGATGGTCCAGCGCCCAACCCTAACGTTCAGCCCCTGCTCCTTGGCTTCCAATTGCCACTCGGCAAAAAGTTTTTTGTCCTCGCGGAAATAGGGACTCTCCTTCTCCTTGGGGTCATTGTTATCTGTCTGAGGGGATTTGCAATCTCTGTAGAAGTCCGGACCAATAAAGATGATGCGGTCGTGAAACTTCTCTTGCAGTGTCTTTGCACGTGTGGAGAGCACGGTGTAGATGCCACCCACCTTGTTACATACTTCCCAGCTTGACTCAAAGATATAGTCGGGTATTCTTAGCTCATTATCCATATCGAAATTTATTAAATAATATTCTTAGAAACAGGGTGCAAAGTTACGAAGAAAAACTGAATCGACAAAGGTTCAGACTAAAAGTTATGGAAATTTTCCACAAAATATTTGGTGGGAACGGGAATTTTAGCTACTTTTGCAGCCGAATTACATAATTCTATCACAAATCACGTTTAAACATTGTAGCAAGAATGAACATGATGACAAAGGAAACAGTCAGGTGTCGAGCGGTTCAATGATGAAGTAAAGTACTGAATCTGAGAATCGACGGGAGGATTGTACCTTGTCGTTATGTACATTCTTTGAGGCTTTGCCTCGAAGACCTTGAGCGGTCTTTGACATATTGCTACAATTGTCGGGGATTGTGATAGTGTATTTCCTGAACAGAATACGCTATTATTCCATAGGTTGGTGCCGAAGCACCTGCCTATTAACTCTTGTGCCCCCATACCAAGGGGATTTATGCTTTCTTTTGTTTTTATAGTGATTAGAATTATGTAGATTATGCGGAAAGAATACAGACTTATTAGCGATTTCAAGAGACAGACACAAACAACTATCTGGAAACACTTAGATGCTATGGCGGTGAACTATGCCGTCTATTCCTCTCACCTGAAGGGCTTGGCCCCATTCCTGACGGACTTCGACGTATATCTGTATTGCGACAATTCAAGTATGGTCGTGGTATGCCTTGACTGCTGCGGGCAGGGTGAAGAACAGAAATACGAAGAATCCGAAACACTCAGTCCCCTTATTTTTTGTGAAGGCCATGAACCACGTGTCAGTAAAGTATGGAAACTGGCACAGATGGTTCGTACAATCAAGGACCAGCTTATGATATCTGCGTATGGTGTGTTCATAACAGAGGCCGACATCACCAATGCTCATAAACTGTATGAGATGTGGGATTCCAACGATATTACGGTCTTAGACTATATGAGGAGGCTCAAGTGTCGAAAGATACGGGTGAATGATGATGATGAATTGGCTTGTAAGTCCTACGTATACACTTTGACCGATACGCCACTGCAAGCATTGGAAGCTGAAAGCCCTGTTATCCCTGTGCCGCCCACGGACATCCCTGTACCGCCCACGGAGGAAAAGATTCCGACAGAGGAACCAGAACAGGATGATGATGAATTCGACAGAATGCTCAAGGAACTTATCAACAACGAATGTGAGGATTCTTCTGACCAGACAGAAGATGACGCAGCTTTTGAAGATGACACGGTATTCCCTGTTGGCGAGATAGAGCAGAACCTGAATCTCAGCGTCAAAGTTGAGATATTGCGCCCTATTGCCAATCCTCGTGAAGAACTCGACAGGCTCGTGGGATGTGATGAGATTAAGCAGCGCATGGATGAACTGGTGAAACTGACGAGCTATAATAAGATGCTCCGTCAGTTCTATCCTACGGTCAAGCAGCATGAGGTGTCATTGCACACTTTGTTCCTTGGCCGCCCTGGGACAGGCAAGACGACTGTCTGCAAGATTTTCGGTTCCTTGCTCCGTCAAGCTGGTGCCTTATCGAAAGGTCATGTGGTAGTTTGTGACCGGGGGACATTTATCGGTACCCTTTGGGGTGATGAAGAACGCTCTGCAAAGCAGGTTCTCGACATGGCAAAAGGTGGCGTGCTGATGATAGACGAAGCCTATTTGCTGAACAGTCCTCATCCGGGCGACCCGGGAAAGCTCGTCATCCAACTGCTCATGAATATCCTTGCCGATGAGACACAACGCGATATAGCCATTGTCCTCTGCGGTTATAAAGAGCCGATGCAGAAGCTCCTTGACCTCAATCCCGGGTTACAGTCACGCTTTCCCAATAAGTTTGAGTTCCCAGACTTTACTATCGACCAACTGTTGGAAATCACAAAACTTCGCGTCAAGGAGTATGACTACACCTTTACCGCCGAAGCGTGGGAAAAATATGTCAGCATCTTATCGGCAGCCTATCAAGCACGCGATCTTCAGACTTGGGGAAATGCCCGGTTTGTTGCCAACCAGTTGGAGCGCATCTATATGCGGCATGCTTCCCGATGTGTGAATCAACAGTCAGGCGGGAAGTCCGTGTTGCTTTCTCTTACACCTGAGGACATCGTTCCCATTGAGGTTCCTCGCCCGAAAATCAAAATTGGATTTTAAACAACAATTATTCACATGAGAAGAAGAATTCCTTATCGGGTGTGCAGCTGCATGCCCAATGGCGTTGTTACCCATCTTGAAGCCCGACTGCTGAAGGAAATGGTAAACAGTACAATACATCCCATACGTTGTGCCGCAAGCTGCAAGCAGAAGTACATGAAAGGTATGCGTATCGGCGACCTCTGTGCAGAAACTGGGCATTTCTATTGGGCATTGAAGATTTGGAGATTCACAAGGTATCTGATTGAAGAAAAAGACTACGATGACAATCTCTATGAGTGGTTCAACAACAAATGGGTAAGCATTGGGGATGTAATCTCTGAAACAGAATGTGAGCTACTTACTCGTCGCTGTAGCAAGCTATGGCGTGCACTGGGATTTCCAGAGTACGACTGGTGGGATGAGAAAATGGAACGATACCATAGCTTACGCTTTGGCACCTCCTATTGGTATTTATGGAGTGAGAAGTATGGCTATGAACCCTTGGAAGGATTGATAGAATATGCTGAAGAGATGAGAGGCTACGAAGCAGAGCAGGAAACCGAATACATCTTCCGCGAAGGACAAATTGACAATCCACCTGCATGTTCGCAAGACTTCATTGAGTACTGGCACGGCAGTCCTGTGAAAGATGACTTCTCTTGGATTGATGACCCAAATCAACGTTGGTAAGAGTTTCGTCCGCCGTTTTTTTTGTCAGTTCGCGGTTTTGCTGAGCTAAGTGCGTGGGCTTGCTGAGCTAAGTTTCATTAAACCGACGTATTGGCTTGCAGGGGTGGCTGCAACGGGTACCCCAGAGCAATATATGTCAATATTTTGACGGCGAGGAATAAATTGTTTCATTTTTATTCTCTTTTTTGCGAAATAATTACTACCTTTGCCGCCGAATTTCAACAAGTTAGAGATTCACAGACGTTATTTTTGACTGAATTAACTTTTAAGGTATAGATAACTTATGAAAATCAAAGCAGACTATGTGAACGCTCCGCAATGGAAGGAGCTGACCGTTAAGTCGAGCCTCCCTGAGGAGCTGAAGTGTCTCGACGAGATTGCCCACAACCTGTGGTGGGTATGGAACTATGAGGCTCGCGACCTGTTCCGCGACCTGGACCCTGAGCTTTACCACGACGTGAAGCACAACCCCGTGATGCTCCTGGAGCGCCTGAGCCTTCCCCGCAAGGAGGCTATCGTAAAGGACAAGGCTCTGATGAAGCGCATCAAGGAGGTTTACAAGTTGTTCCGCGCCTACATGGACGTGAAGCCCGATGCCAAGCGTCCCTCCGTGGCCTACTTCTCGATGGAGTATGGTATGCACTCGGCCCTGAAGATTTACAGCGGTGGTCTGGGCATGCTTGCCGGCGACTACCTGAAGGAGGCTTCAGACAGTAACGTCGACATGTGCGCCGTGGGCTTCCTCTATCGCTTCGGCTACTTCACACAGAGCCTCTCGATGGACGGACAGCAGATAGCCAACTACGAGGCTCAGAACTTCACCTCCCTGCCCATTGAGCGTCAGCTCGACGAGAACGGCAACCCGATGGTGGTTGAGGTGCCTTATATGAATTATGTTGTACACGCATACGTATGGCGCGTGAACGTCGGACGCATCAAGCTCTTCCTGCTTGACACCGACAACGAGATGAACAGCGAATGGGACAAGCCCATCACCCACAGCCTCTACGGCGGCGACTGGGAGAACCGTCTGAAGCAGGAAATCCTGCTTGGTATCGGTGGTGTGCTGACGCTGAAGAAGCTGGGCATCAAGAAACAGATTTACCATTGTAACGAGGGTCACGCCGCCCTCTGCAACCTGCAGCGCCTGTGCGACTACATCGAGGAGGAGCACCTGACGTTCAACCAGGCTATGGAGCTGGTGCGTGCCAGCGGTCTCTACACCGTTCACACACCCGTGCCCGCCGGCCACGATTACTTCGACGAAGGTCTCTTCGGCAAGTACATGGGCGGCTATCCCCAGCGTCTGGGCATCTCTTGGGACGAGTTCATCGGCATGGGCCGTACCAACCCCGACGATAAGGGCGAGAAGTTCTGCATGTCGACCTTTGCCTGCAATACCTGTCAGGAGGTCAACGGCGTCAGCTGGCTCCACGGCAAGGTATCGCAGAAGATGTTCTCAGGTATCTGGAAGGGCTACTATCCCGAGGAGAACCACGTGGGCTACGTCACCAATGGCGTGCACTTCCCCACCTGGTGTGCTGCGGAGTGGCGTGAGCTCTATGCCAAGTACTTCGACAAGAACTTCATGTTCGACCAGTCGAACGAGGAAATCTGGCACGGCATCTACAACTGTCCCGACGAGGAAATCTGGGCCACACGCCAGGTGCTGAAGGACAAGCTGTTCGACTATATCAAGATACAGTTCCGCGAGACCTGGCTGAAGAATCAGGGCGACCCCGCTCGTGTGGTGAAGCTCGTCGAGCGCTTCAACCCCAATGCGCTGGTCATCGGCTTCTGCCGTCGCTTCGCTACCTACAAGCGTGCTCACCTGCTGTTTACCGACGAGGCCCGTCTCTCCAAGATTGTCAACAATCCTGAGCGTCCCGTCATCTTCCTCTTTGCCGGTAAGGCTCACCCCGCCGATGGTGCCGGTCAGGGCCTGATTAAGAGGATTTTCGAGATTTCGCAGCGCGATGAGTTCCAGGGTAAGATTATCTTCCTCGAGGACTACGACTTCCTGCTGGCCCGCCGCCTCGTAAGTGGTGTAGACATCTGGATGAACACCCCGACCCGTCCGCTTGAGGCTTCGGGTACATCTGGCGAGAAGGCCGAGATGAATGGTGTGGTGAACCTCTCGGTGAAGGACGGCTGGTGGCTTGAGGGCTACCGCGAGGGTGCCGGATGGGCACTTACAGAGCATCGCACCTACGACAACCAGGGCTATCAGGACAGGCTCGATGCTGCCACTATCTACTCGCTGCTCGAAAACGAGATTATACCTCTTTATTATAATAAGAACAAGAAGGGTATCTCAGAAGGCTGGATAAAGGTCATCAAGAACTCTATCGCACAGATTGCCCCCCACTACACCATGAAGCGCCAGCTGGACGACTACTACTCGAAGTTCTACGAGAAGGAGGCCAAGCGCTTCAAGGAAATCTGCAAGGACGGCTACCGTAAGGCCAAGGAGATGGCCCAGTGGAAGGAGACCGTAGCCGAGCGCTGGGACGGCATACACGTGGTGAGCTGCGAGTGGAACATCCCTGCCACAGGACTGGAGACGGGTCTGAAGTACACCCTGCGCTACGTCATCGACGAGCAAGGACTCGATGATGCCGTCGCTCTGGAGAAGGTGAACATCTTTACCGACAATAAGGGTGAGGACCACATTTTCAGCATAGAGCCACTGAATATGGCTAAGCGCGAGGGTAACAACTACACCTTCGAGGCTGAACTGGCTCCCAAGCAGGCCGGCGAGTACAAGAGTGCCGTGCGCATGTACCCGAAGAACAAGAACCTGCCTCACCGCCAGGACTTCTGCTACGTGAAGTGGCTGGAACTGCCTAGCAACGTCTAAGCAGCATTTCCCGCAATAATAGCCCGAAGGGGCGACAGGACATCCACAGTCTGTCGCCCCTTCGGGCTATTTAGCACGATGTTTGCGTTGGAAATGTTAAATAAGAATAAGTCTTTGCCCGTGACACGGAATTTATTAGTACCTTTGCAAAAGTTTGTAAAATACATAGATAACTATGAGCAAGACCATCATCCCACATTTCGCACTGGCACTACTTATCACTTTTCACTTATCACTTATCACTTCCACAGCACAGACAGCCCGCGAGGAGATTCGCAAGAACCACTGGCTGGCAGGGTCGAACTATCTGGACTACGACCGCCAGCTGCCCGACTTCAACTATACAAAGGCTCCGAAGGGCTACGTGCCCTTCTACTTCTCGCACTATGGCCGTCACGGCTCGCGCTGGCTCATAGGCAAGGATGACTACGAGCGTGTGATAAGGCCCATGCGCAAGGCACGCATGGAGGGAAAGCTGACACGAGAGGGACAGGAAATACTGCGCAAGCTGGAAATATTCAACAAGACCACTCAGAAGCGCCTGGGCGACCTTACCACCGTGGGCGAGCGACAGCACCACGGCATAGGCCGTCGCATAGCCCAGCACTTCCCTGAGATATTCGTCAAGACGAAGGGCGTACACATCGATGCGCGCTCCACAACGGTGAACCGCTGCATACTGTCGATGGTGGCAGAGTGTGAGGAACTGATGGCCGCCAACCCCACGGCTCGCATACACAACGATGTGAGCGACGCCCTGCAGTACTACCTGAACCAAGGCTGGGAAGGCCGCGTGAAGGAAGAGGGTGACAAGACGGGGAAAGCCCGCCATGAGTTCGGCGACAAACACACCCACCCGGAGCGGCTGCTCACCGTGCTCTTCAACGACCAGCAGTGGGCACACGACAGCATCCGGACGAAGAGCTTTATGCGAAATCTTTTTGAAGTGGCTATCAACATGCAGAGCCATGACGATGCTCCCTACGAACTGGCAGACCTCTTCACCGAGGAAGAAATCTACAACCAGTGGCGCATACAGAACGCAGGGTGGTACGTCAACTACGGTCATGCGCCACAGACGAAGGGCATCATGCCTTTCTCGCAATTCAACCTACTGACGAACATCATCGAGACCGCCGACACCTGCGTAAGACTGGGCAAGACACAGGCCACGATGCGCTTCGGCCACGAGGTTTGCGTGCTGCCGCTGGCCTGCCTCATGGAACTGGACTCCTGTGGCGTGGTGGTGGAGAACCTTGACGAGGTGGACCTCCACTGGCAGAACTACAAGATTTTCCCCATGGGCTGCAATATACAACTTATATTTTATAAGCCGAAGAAAGCACGGGATTTCAAATCCGGTGCAACAGGCGACATCCTTGTCAAGGCCCTGCTCAATGAGCGCGAGGCCTCGCTGCCTGTGCCTACGACCATGCATCCATACTACCGGTGGGACGACTTGAGGGCCTACTGGAAGAAAAAACTCAATGACTTTGCTAAGACTAAAGACTAAAGACTAAGACTTCAGACTATAGACTTTAGACTTTAGACTTCAGACTATAGACTATGGACCTCAGACAATAGACTTTAGACTGAATAAGATGACATTTAATGAAGTTATAGGACAGGAGGAGGTGCGTGAGCGGCTCGTGCAGATGGTTGATGAGGACCGACTGCCCCATGCCATCATGCTCTGCGGACCTACGGGCGTGGGGAAGAAAGCGCTGGCCACGGCCTTCGGATGCTACTTGCTATCCCGCAATCAGAGTAATGGGAGCGTCGGCGGCTCGCCCGCGATGTTCGCAGACGAGCCTCTAGTGCCCTCGGAACATCCTATGCTAAAGAAGCTGGAGCACCCCGACCTGCACTTCACTTACCCCACCATCAAGCTGCCGTCGATGGGCAGCGACCATCAGCCTGTGAGCGATGACTTCGCCCGTGAATGGCACGAGGTGATGATGCAAGGACCCTATTTCTCCATGGACGAGTGGATGACGGCCATCGGCGCCGAGAACCAGCAGGCCATCATCACCGCCGGAGAGAGCGACGAACTGGTGCGCAAGCTCTCGTTGAAGTCGAGCCAGGGAGGCTACAAGGTGAGCATCATCTGGCTGCCAGAGCGAATGAACATCGCCTGTGCCAACAAGCTGCTGAAGCTCATCGAGGAGCCACCTTCACAGACGGTGTTCCTCATGGTGTGCGAGGAGCCTGACCGTCTGCTGGAGACCATCCGCAGCCGTGTGCAGCGCGTCGACGTGAAGCTGCTGCCCACAGAGACCATTGCCAAGGCACTCGTTGAACGACGTGGCGTGGACGAGGGACAGGCCACACGCATCGCCCGACTGGCCAACGGCTCGTGGATGAAAGCGCTTCAGGAGTTGCAGGTGGGAACGGAGAACGAACAGTTCCTCGACCTCTTCATCAGCCTCATGCGACTGGCCTATCAGCGGAAGGTGAAGGAACTGCGCAAGTGGAGCGACACGATGGCCGCCTTCGGGCGTGAGAAGCAGAAGCGATTCCTCGACTTCTTCCTCCGCATGGTGCGCGAGAGCTTCATGTATAACTTCCAGAACCCCGACCTCTGCTACATGACGCAGAAGGAGGAGGATTTCGCCCGTAACTTCGCCCGCTTCATCAACGAGACCAACGTCATTCCCCTTTACGACCTGGCCAACCGCGCCAGCCGTGACATCGGACAGAATGCCAATGCGAAGATAGTGTTCTTCGACTTCGCACTCCAGGTCATCGTCCTGCTCATTCAGAAATAACAAATAAGAAATAATGGGAAGAAATAAGAAACCATTGCCACTGCTCGAAGGCGTGACCATAGAGGCAGTAGCTGCCGAGGGCAAAAGCTTGTTCCACTGGAACGACATGGTGGTGTTCGTGTCCTGGTGCGTGCCAGGCGACGTTTGCGATGTGCAGCTAAGGCGCAAGAAACACTCCTTTGCCGAGGGCGAGGTGGTGCGGATTGTGAAAAAGAGCGACGTGCGTACAGAACCGTTCTGCCAGCACTTCGGTGTCTGCGGAGGCTGCAAGTGGCAGATGCTGCCCTACGACGCCCAGCTGCGCATGAAGCAGCAACAGGTGGAAGACCAGCTGCGCCGGATAGGCAAGGTGGAGCTGCCGCCGCTGAGACCCATTCTAGGAAGTGTGAAGACACGCGAATACCGCAACAAGCTCGACTTCGGATGCGCCAACAAGCGATACCTGACGAAGGAGGAAATCTCCAACCTTTCACCACTAACCCCCCATTCCTCAGAGAAAGACCGTCCTGCCATCGGTTTTCACATCACTGGGGCCTTTGACAAGATTCTGCCTATAGAGCGGTGTCATCTCATGGACGACCTGCACAACGAGATACGCAACGAGACGCTGCGTTATGCCACGGAGCACGGTTTCTCCTTCTTCGACCTGCGAGAGCAAAAGGGATTGTTGCGCGACCTCATCATCCGTAACTCTGCCTCTGGTGAGTGGCTCGTCATCGTGCAAGTTCACATTGACCATTCACCATTGACCATTGACCATTCACCATTGACCATTGACCATTCCGAGGAGCAGGAAAAAGAAATGGTCAATCATCAATGGTCAATGGTCAATGGTTTGTTGCAACACCTCGCCGACACGTTCCCACAGATAACATCGCTGATGTACGTGGACAATCAGAAGTGCAACGACACCATCGGCGACCTCGACATAAAGCTGTTTAAGGGGCAGGACCACATCACCGAACTGATGGAAGACCTGCGCTTCAAGGTCGGTCCGAAGTCGTTCTACCAGACGAACACTGAGCAAGCCTGTCACTTATATAAAGTTGTGAGCGAATTGGCCTCACCAAACCCATCCATAGAATCTGGGCAGTTCTCCCCTCCTTTGGAGGGGGCGGGGGAGGCTCCCCTCATTTACGACCTCTACACTGGCACGGGCACCATCGCCAACTTTGTGGCTCGCCACGCCCGCCAGGTCATCGGCATAGAATATGTACCCGAGGCCATCGAGGATGCCAAGGAGAACTCACGGCTGAACGGCATAGACAACACCCTTTTCTTTGCCGGCGACATGAAAGACATCCTCACCGATGAGTTTATCGCCCGGCATGGCCGTCCCGATGTCATCATCACCGACCCGCCACGTGCCGGCATGCATCCCGATGTGGTGAAGACCATTCTTCGGGCGGCTCCTGAGCGCATCGTCTACGTCAGCTGCAACCCCGCCACACAGGCCCGCGACCTACAGGTGCTCGACGAGGCCTACCGTGTCGCCGTGGTACAGCCCGTTGATATGTTCCCCCATACTCCGCACGTAGAAAATGTGGCGTTGCTCGTAAAAAAACAGTAAAGAAAGGGACGGAGTGGCAGAAGTTCCCCATTCATTTGGTTGTTACATTGCCTAGAGCTATTTGTTTTACAGTTGCGACATCAATACCAAGCATAGCAGCGATGTCTTCAGCTGACATTTTTTTCTCCATCAAGGCAATTACCGAGTTGCGCATAATCCGCTCGGCACGTTCCTCGGCCTGAGCTCGCTGTTCCTCGGCCTGAGCACGCTGTTCCTCGGCTCTGCCAAGTTTCTCCTCGGTCATGCCAAGTTTTTCCTCGGCTCTGCCAAGCTTTTCCTCGGCTCTGCCAAGTTTCTCCTCGGTCATGCCAAGTTTTTCTGTTGCCTCCTTGATGGCAACCTTTGTCTCCGCCAGCTGCATGTCCTTGTGCATGATCTCCTCATCGCGGCTCTTCAGCACGGAGAGGAACTCGTCTTCCACATCCATCTTCCGGCGCAGTTCACTGTCGGCGGCAGCTTCCAGAAGGCGGCGGATGATGGGCTGCATGTCGTTATCCTCGTGATATGCACCGACATCTATGTCAATGGTATGCGGGTCCTTCCCGTCCTTCAATGTCTGGTCGAAGATGCTTAGTACCTTGTCTAGACGGTTGTTTATCTTCCCGTGCAGACGCGGAATCTGCACGATGATGCTGTCGTGTGTCAGGCTCTCCACGAATGGGTCTTTTGCTCCGCCTTCGACAACATTGTCGTAGTAGTCCTTCACCTGATGACCCACATACACCACGGGTGCTTCTATGCCGCCCACCTTGTGGCCCAACAAGTAAATGGCTACCATGGGCAGTGCGTGTATGTCACGGCCATTGCCCGTCATGTTGGCATCGTTGGCATACTGAAAACTAAGATACTTGCGGAAACGCAGCACCTCTGCCTCCACCCACGTCTTTTGCACCTCTATGAGGATGGTCTGACGCTGTCCCTTGCTGTCGATGATGGTGGCACCGAAGTCGATGCGGTAGATGGTGAGGTTGTCGGTGAGTGGGTTGTTGTACTCGTTGTTACGCATGTGCACCTCCACCACCTCCTGCTTCAGCAGGGCAGAAAGTATGGTGCGGGCAATGCGCTCGTCTTCCATGAGATACTTGAACACGACGTCGTAAACAGGATTGGCTACTATCATGGTTATTACGCTTTATTACAATTCGCCGCCAAAGGTACACAATAATCCGCACACGGCAAAACGGTTTGTCCATAAAAATGTTAAACGCCCGGTCTTTCACCACAGAAATATCCTGCATCACCTTTGCCGTTTCAGGAAAAAGTCGTACCTTTGCCCCCGTGATATACAAGACATTCGACAAGAAATTAATAGCCGAGCTGCCGGTGGTGGCCTTTCCCGGCCGCATCATTGTCATCCTGACACCTGGCGAGACGGCACGCGCCGTTCGTTACCTGCTTTCGCAGCCCCTGCTGGGCATCGACACGGAGACACGACCGTCGTTCAAGCGCGGTGACCAGCACTTAGTGTCGTTGCTGCAGGTGAGCACGCCCGACACATGTTTCCTCTTCCGCCTTCGCTACACGGGGTTTACCCCTGCACTGAAGGCCTTCCTGGAAGACAAGACCGTGACGAAGGTAGGACTCTCGCTGACCGACGACATGAACTCGCTCCACCACCTCGGGGCCTTTACGCCCGGAAACTTCATCGACATTCAGAACATGGTGAAGGAGGTGGGCATCGAGGACTTGAGCCTGCAGAAGCTCTACGCCAACCTCTTCCGTCAGAAAATAAGCAAGCGCCAGCAGTTGAGCAACTGGGATGCCGACATTCTCACTGACAAGCAGAAACTCTACGCCGCCACCGACGCCTGGGCCTGCATCAATATCTATAACAAATTGAACAAACTCATTTCCATGGGAGTGAAAGGGGAGTGAAAAGGACGATTGAACTATGAACTATAGACTATGAATTATGAACTATAGAACCGTATACTTGAAGCCTGGCAAGGAGGAAAGCCTGCTGCGTTTCCATCCTTGGATATACTCCGGAGCCATACACCACATTGACAATGGTATCAGCGAGGGCGATGTCGTTCGCGTCGTGACCTCCGACGGCCACTATGCCGCCACTGGCCACTATCAGGGTGGCTCCATCGCCGTCCGTGTGCTGTCGTTTACTGATATTCCCATCGATGCTGCCTTCTGGCAGCAACGCCTGAAAGCCGCGCTCGAAGCCAGAAAAGCCATGGGTTTTCTATCCTCCTATTCCTCCCACCTCCAGACTACTGCTTTCCGTCTCGTCCACGGTGAGGGCGACATGCTCTCCGGCCTCATCATCGACATCTATGGACGTACCGCAGTAATGCAGGCTCACAGCATTGGTATGCACCGCAGCCGTCGTGACATAGCTGAGGCCTTGGCCGAAGTAATGAGCGACCACGTAGCGAATATCTACTATAAGAGCGAGACCACACTACCCTTCATGGAAACGGCAAACGGTTTCCTCATGGGAGGCAGCGAGGATGACACCGCCATGGAGAATGGGCTGCGCTTCCACGTGGACTGGCTGAAAGGACAAAAGACAGGATTCTTCGTAGACCAGCGCGAGAACCGTGCCTTGGTGGAGCGCTACAGCAAGGGCCGCACCGTGCTCAACATGTTCTGCTACACCGGCGGTTTCTCGTTCTACGCCATGCGCGGCGGCGCCCGCCTCGTCCACTCCGTGGACAGCTCGGTGAAAGCCGTAGAACTGACACGACGCAACGTGGAACTGAACTTCCCTGGCGACCGTCGTCACAAGGCCTTCTGTGAGGATGCCTTCAAGTTCCTTGACGGGATGGAGGGGGCTTATGATTTGATTATCCTCGACCCGCCGGCCTTTGCCAAGCACCGTGGGGCGCTGCACAACGCGCTGAAGGGTTACACCCGGCTCAACAGGTGTGCCTTCGAGAAGATTGCCCCTGGCGGTCTGCTCTTCACCTTCTCCTGCTCACAGGTGGTGACGAAGGAACACTTCCGAAACGCCGTGTTCACCGCTGCTGCCCAGGCCGGGCGCAACGTGCGCATCCTCCACCAACTGCACCAGCCCGCCGACCACCCCATCAACATCTATCACCCCGAGGGCGAATACCTCAAAGGACTGGTGCTCTACGTGGAATAATCCGAAACAAATAAACCCTTTTTATAAACAACGAATTTCACGAATTTCACGAATTAACACGAATTGCTTATTTTATTATACGAATTGCTGCGCCAGAAAAAAGGAATTAACAATAATTCGTAAAATTGGAAATGATTCGTGTCAATTCGTGAAATTCGTGTAATTCGTTGTTTATATAAAATTACAAAATCAGTACCATAGCTTCCTTATGCCTGTCTTTCTATCCAGGCCAGGGTGTCGCCCTTGCGTACCTTCGCGCCTTGCTTGGCGCTCACCTCCACAAGCTTGCCGCCGAGGGCAGCGGGGATGGGAACAATCTCGCCCCATTTCTCCACGAGGTAGCAGAATGTCTGACCTTCCTCGTACTTCTGACCGATGAACGGCTCGATGCACGGAGCACATTCGCCGTCGCCGTTGAACTCGTAGAAAATCTGTCCGGCAGAGGGGCATACCAGGGCGTCCCGACTTTGTGAATGAGGCACCCTATAGAGCACTTCTCCAAACCGCGATACCCCCCGGGCCTTGCAATCTGTCCGAAAAAAGTCATAGCAAGGTAATGACTCCATCCGTCTGGGGGTAGTCGGTCAGATGGAAGAGAGGTTCCAGCATGCGCTGCTTCTCGGTGGTGAAGATGGTCTTGAGATACTTCTCACCAAGGTTTGGCAGGTTCACCCTGATGGTCACGATGGTCTTGGCTACCTTGATGACAGAGTCGACACTCATGCCGATTCCCTTCTCCTTACATATCCTTTCCAGTTCCTTGTAGACTTTCAGGGCCACAAAGCACATGCAGATGTGTGCACCTATGCGCTTGGGCGTGAAGTGGAACATGGGCCGCATCTCCAGCGTGCCTTTCGAGACACGGAAAGACCGTTCCACAGTAGACAACCCGTGATATTGGTCTACGACAAGGCCTGCATCAATGTCTGTGTTTGTGACATATCCTTTCAACCCGTCCCACCGTTTGTCCTCCTCTATCAGTTTGTCGCTTATCTCTACAGTAACGCTGTCCGTTCCACTGAGGACGAGCAGCCGATTGTATCCATGCTTGTTCACACTGTCCTTTGTCAGCTTACCTGAGGCAAACTTCTTTCTGAGCTTCTTCAGCCCTCTCTCACGGTTGTACTCGTCGTTCTTAGCACGGGCTTCGGAGTAGCCGATGATGAGCCTGTCGCCCGTGTCCTTGGTGCATTCATGGTACGTGCCCTGCTTCTTCTCCAGTGAGAGGATCCAATCCTTGACCTTGGCCGTCTCGCTCTTTATTCTTGCACCTATTATATATGAGTAACCGTTCTCTTTGAGCAACTTGACGTTATCCTTACTCATCAGGCCTGCGTCTGCCACGATGATAAAGTCCGACTTGTCCAACTTGAATATCTTCATGAACCTGTTCACGGCTGGAATCATTGTGCGCCCCTCATGCCTGTCGCCACGGTGGATGCAGTAGTGAAGCGGATAGCCGTCTTCGCTGACCAGGAGACCGAGGATAATCTGCGACTCTGCCGTCTTGCCGTCCTTGGAGAATCCCTTGGCACGTAGTTTGTCTTCGTTGGATGTCTCGAAGTAGAGCGAGGTGCAGTCATAGAACATCAGTCCGATTTTGCCGCCAAGTATCTTCCTGGTATGCTCAACGCTGATGCGGCGCACGGTGTTCTTCTGCTTGCTGCCGAGTTTGTCGAGATAATAGTAGACCTTGTTCAGCGTGTAGTCCTCATCGAAGTAGTCCTTCAGGTATTCCAACGTGGAACGCTTGCTGGCAGGCTCGCAGATGCGCGCAACAACCAGGTCGCGCAGTATGCTGTCCTTTATCTCATCGAAGCCTATCAGGTGGTACACTTGGTTGAGAATGATCCTTGCGCCGTCGTGGTATACAAAGTCGATGTTGTCCAGTACGCGCCTTGCCTCCTCCCGCTCATCAAAGCCGAACTGCATGGGGAGCGGATCCGTGTGGAGCCTTATCCACTCCTCGCCCTTCTTACGTAGTGATCCAATCGCTTTCTCTTCGGTTGCCACACCCAGATTCTTGACCACAATGTAGCGGCCGGAGGCTTTCCTAACCACCAGCACACTACTACTGCCAGAGCGGTTCTTCTTGACACGGACAAACATATTGCAAAGGTAGTCAAAATTTTTCAAACAACCAAGAAAAAGATCCGCGAGGCACCCATTTGAGGCGATGTGGGTTTATAACATACTGATTTACAACAACAAGAAAATATAAGACAAAATTTTCACGAAGTCAGGAAATAAACCCTTTTTATAAACAACGAATTTCACGAATTTCACGAATTAACACGAATTGCTTATTTTATTATACGAATTGCTGC
>Ga0310696_10003766_pt1 | contig 18827 bp, 22 predicted proteins | sample AusTroGonzalo_MG_4_FD_203885 | JGI IMG/M metagenome (GOLD analysis project Ga0310696, IMG submission 203885) | Bovine rumen microbial communities from tropical cattle in Woodstock, Queensland, Australia - Gonzalo_02 (v2) (version 2) | ecosystem: Host-associated > Mammals > Digestive system >...
AGTTGAGGGCATGTATCATAACTTAAATACACTTCAATCTCGTTCTGGAAACCAATTGCCATTTACGTCTATTAACTACGGTACATGTACATCAGAAGAAGGTCGTATGGTTATTAGAGCTTTATTAGAAGGTAGTTTAAAAGGTGTAGGAAAACTTCATAGAACGCCTATTTTCCCTTGTGGTATCTTCCAATATATGAAAGGCGTAAATGACAGACCAGGTACTCCAAATTATGATTTATATCAATTAGCTTTAAAGTCAACAGCCAAGAGATTATATCCTAATTATGCCAATGTAGATTGGTCTAATAATGCTGGCTATGACAGAAATGACCCTAAAACATATTTCTCAACAATGGGCTGTAGAACTGCAAATGGCGCTGATATTAATGCTGAGCCAGGAACTAATCCTCAAACAAAAGACGGTCGTGGAAATATCTGCCCAGTAACAATTATTATGCCAACACTTGCTATGAAAGCAGGCAGAGACGTTGAAAAGTTCATGGAATTATTAGATAACAAGATTCATGAAGCAAAAGACATGCTTATCGAAAGATATGAATATATTTGTTCACAATGTGCTGATTCTGCAAAGTTTATGTATGAAAATGGAACTATGATGGGCTATAAGCCTGAAGAAGGAATCCGCAGTGCAATGAAGCATGGTACATTAGTTATTGGTCAAATTGCTATGGCTGAAACTTTAGAGTTATTGATAGGTAAGAATCAATGCACTCCAGAGGGCATGGAATTAGCAAAAAGAATAGAACAACTATTCAAAGATAGATGTGCCGAATTCAAGCAAACTTATAAATTAAACTTTGGTGTTTATTATACTCCTGCAGAAAACTTATGTTATACTGCTATGGGCAAATTTAAAAAGCAATATGGTGTAATTCCACATGTTTCTGATAGAGATTATTTTACAAATAGCATTCATGTTCCTGTTTGGGAAAATGTAGATGTATTCCAAAAGATCGATATTGAGTCACAATTGACTGGTTATTCTAATGCAGGCTGTATTACTTATGTTGAGCTCTCTAGCTCCGCCAGAGGCAATTTAGAAGCTTTAGAAACTATCGTAAATTATGCTATGGATCATGATATTCCATACTTTGCGATCAATGTTCCAAATGATACCTGTTTAGATTGTGGTTATACTGATGAATTTAATGACCATTGTCCTGTTTGTGGAAGTGGACATATTCAACAATTAAGAAGGGTTACTGGATATTTAACAGGCAATTATAAAACCGCCTTCAATTATGGAAAGCAAAAAGAAGTAGAAGATAGAGTTAAACATATATAATGAAACATATATTTAAAAAGTTACCATTTACTAAAAATGGGCAATTTATATTTAAATCAATGCTCGCTGGTATGCTTATAGCAATGGCGGGCGGAACATATTTAAACTGTGCGGATAAGACAATTGGCGCATTCTTATTCTCAATTGGCTTAATTGCGGTTCTTGTACTAGAGGCTAATCTATTTACTGGAAAAGTTGCTTACGTTCAATCTTGGCATACGTTTGGACTAGCTTGCGCAATGCTTACCTACAATATCTTAATTGCATTTTTAATTGGATTATTATATAAAGGACTACATTTTCCGGAAATGCAGGGTGGAGGCCCATTTGGGCCCGATAGCGCGAGAATGGCCAAAGAGTGGTATAGAATGTTATTTGATGGGTTTGGCTGTGGCGTGTTGATTTATTTAGCCGTAGAGCTTTATAAAAAGACTAAAAATGTTATTCCTGTAATAATCTGCGTTATGGCATTTATCCTCAGCGGTACAGAGCACTGCATTGCTGATGCATTCTACCTCGGAGCAAGCACTTTATCATTAAAAGCTTTTGGTTATTTGGGGCTTGTTATTATAGGAAATTCACTTGGAGCCGTTGCTGCTCATTGGTTACATGTTGGAGCTGATAAAGCAGTTGATAATCTTAATATAAATAAATAAATAAATAATAGGTGCTTATATAGCACCTTTTATTTTGCTAAATTAAAATGAGGAAACTATGAACAACAAACGTTTTAGTTATGCTGATTTTGAAGAGGCATATTATCACTGCCATTGACGGTTGTGTCAAGAGATAGGTAGTTATTTATTAGGCTTTTTAAAAGATAAAAGAGCTAAAAAACTACGCAAAAGCTTAATAAAAGAGCCATGAGCATGAGACTGACCACAGAAAAAACAAGATTGATTTACAAAAGTCTTAGATGATACTAAAATATGACTTATGGTAAACCAGAACAATTTATAGCCAAGCGAAAAGCTTGGTTTTTATTGTATAATATAGTAAGATTAAAGATAGGACTTATTACTTAATGAAAAATACTTGTAGAAATTGTCGTCACTATCATGGGTGCTTGGGAGAATGTGACTCTCAATATCATATTCATGATTATTGTGACGCTTGAGACAGAACAAATACCTGTCCGATGAGATCTGAATTAAATAGCTTTTTAGAAGATTATTGGACTGATGGCTGTAATGCACGTGAAGATATCACTGGGGTATTCGATGATATTGAGACCGGTCGCGCCGGCTGCTATTTGTTTGAGCCAGCCGGAAAAAGTGAAGATGATGAGTTAAAAAAGAATTTTGAGTCTAATAGAACACTTGCACTATCAACTATAGATTATATTTTTGCTACTAAGCATTATCATAATCCGGTAACCGGTGAATTGGACTCTTTAGAGCCTGAGGATATAGAATATTTTATGGGATTAAGAAAATTATTCTCAGAAATGATTTATTAATATAGGAGATATTAAAAATGGCAATTAAGATTATTAAACATGGTCAAAAACCAAAATTTACAAAAGTATGTCCACATTGTGGCTGTGAATTTGAATATGAGTTTGAAGATTTAAGAGTAGAATCAAATCTTTCATTAAACACCTGTTCATATCCTCCATATAAAAAACGCGTTGTAGTTTGCCCAGATTGTGGCGAAAAATTATATCATGATTCAATTGTTGACCCAGATTGGACATACCCAAATGTTATTTATACCAATACAAATGGTCTTGGAACAGCTGATTTAGACTGTGATAAATGTCCAAATAAACCAGATTTTAAAAATGGTAAATATGTTGTTGGTGATACACCATGTACCTGGTGCCCCAAAATGCAGCCTTATTGCACAGTAACTAGTACGTCTGCTACTTATAATTATGATGGCCCAACTTATACTGTAAATATTGAAGACAAAAAGAAAGAAAATAATGAGCCTAAATAAAGGCTCTTTATTTTTATATTTGCTAAATTATATGATAAATTAGCAAATTTGGGAGGCTTATTATGAGACCTATTATTATGACAGAATCATTTGAAGAAGCTTGGGATGCCCTTGATGAGGTTTATTATGGAAAACCAAGATCAGCAGTTGCATATTCAAGACTTTATGCAAAGGCTTTTTGAAACAGCTTAAAAAATAATCTTATAGATTGGGATAGTTTTCATTATGCATATGATGCAGATTTGAAAGACCTTAATATGCTGGATATATTTGAAGATTCAACAGTTGATCACAAGCTTATTAATAAAGGTACCTATGGCAAAATTAAGCAGGCAAAAGAGGCTAACCCAGAATCCTGGGCGCTAAAGGCCTGTATGCAAGTTTGGGTTGCGCAGTTTAAAGATAATGCACAAAGTTTAAATGATAAACGAGCAGAGGAAGAAAAAGCTAGAGCAGAGAAAAAAGCGCGTGAAGATGAAGAAAAGCGTATAGCTATGGAAAAGCTTAAAATAGAGACAGAAGAAAAAAATCGCCAGGTTAAGGCTAAATTGCCTGAAGTAAAAGCAGCTCTTGAAAAAGCTTTGTACACAATTGAGCAGGCAGGATATTACGACAAATATAATAAAGCTGCAGATGATTTTAATAGTTTTCGTGCTGAGATGGAGGATACACAAGCTGCTGTTTATTCTAAAACACATGTTAAAGGTTCTACAGCAAAAAAAGCTTGGTATGCGGCTATTGATCCGAATAAAATTATAACCTATGTTAAGGAAACATCTGGAAAATATCTTTCTGGTCTATATATGTCAGAATCCAAGATTACCGTTCATGTCATTTATGCAGAGCATTCACAATATAGTAGATTAGAAGTTAAAATTGACTTAACTTATGATGTTCTTTTAGGTAAGACTGAAAAGGATATTGAAGATTTCTTAGCAACTGAGCTGAAAAAAGACTTTGACACAACATTAGAAAGACTAGCAAATAGTATTGCCGATTTCAAAGAGCATATTGATAAGGCTATTAAAGAACGTCAAGCACTTGATGATGAGAGAAAATCAATTGCAGATAAAATGGCTAAGATTCAGGCAGATGTAAATGCTGGCAAGAAACAAGATCAAGATTTTGTAAATTGGGTAGTTGAAGTTATGCAGCATACTATACGTGAGGCTAATTCAGAGTGAAAGAGCTGGGCGGGAAGTACCGATGGTAGCCAAGGCGCTGCGTATGCAATGGCCATACATCACGGCATTAACCAGCTACATGAATATCTTTTAAATTGCTGCTGGCAAGCTAAAATAGCCGGTAAAACTATTGTAGCTTGGGAAATTGGTGATTATGAAGAAGATTTAGATGAGCATATTGGCAAGGCAATTCAATCTTCAGATGAAAATGATTTTAAATTCATGATTGTTCCAGAATAATCTAAAAATATATAAATAGTTGTTTATTAACCTTCTTGTATATTGTATAATATATAAGAGGGTTTTTATTATGAATGATATTTTAAAGTTTCCAAATCCAATATTAAAAGCTGTTTCTGTTCCAGTTAAGTTGCCAATTAGCAAAGAGGATAGACAACTTTTAGATGAGATGTATTCTTATGTAAAAACAAATAATGAGACAGCCGTAGGATTATCTGCTATTCAAGTAGGTGAAGCAAAAAGAATGTGTGCAATTCGTTATTTTGACGGTAAAAGTCACTTTAATTATAAATTGGTTAATCCAAAAATCATTAGGCATTCTCCAGATTATAAATTATCTTTTGAGGGTTGTTTATCTGTAGAAGATACTATTGATAAGCCAGTTAAACGTTGGAGGTCTGTCATTGTTTGCGGGTATGATGTAATTAAGAATAAAAATATTATTATTAATGCTGATGGCTTTTTAGCAACAGTCTTGCAACATGAATTAGACCATATGGATGGAATTTTGTTTATTGACAAATTAGAGGAGGAAAAATAATATGGAACAATTACTTAAATTTAAAGCTTTTTTTAATAAAATCACTGCAGAAGCTGGACGAAATTATAAAATTTCAGTTTTAGAGGAATATAAAAATGACGAAGATATTAAGTATCTTTTAAATTTTATTTATAATCCATATATTACGACTGGGATTTCTAATAAGAAATTATCTAAAAATATTGATAAAAATCTTAAAAGATTTTTAGCCTTTTCATTTTATGAAGTCTTAGAATATATTAAAACATATAATACTGGCACTGATGCTTGTATTGCTACGGTTCAAGATTTTCGTGACAGCGTTATTGATGATGCAGATAAAGGTTTGTATAATGCAATAGTTACAAAAAATATTCAGCTTGGTATTGAGTCTAAGACTATTAATAAGGTTATTCCAGGTCTTATTCCAGAATTTAACGTTATGCTTGCAAATAAGTATTTTGATAAACCAGAAGTTATTGATGGCAAAGAGTTTGTTATTACTACTAAAATTGATGGCAGTAGAATTGTTGCAATTAAGAACAATGGCGAAGTTTCATTTTATACTCGTCAAGGTCAAAAGTATGAGGGTTTTGTTGATCTAGAAGCTGAATTAAAGGCTTGCACTTATGATAATTTCATTTTTGACGGTGAAATTGTAGCCATTGACACAGATAAAGAAAATACATACAAGAATACTATGAAGTTAAGCCGTACCAAAGATTTAGAAAAACACGGATTAAAAATGCTAGTATTTGACTTTATGCCTTTTGCTAATTGGGAGATTCAAAACTGTCCTGTTTCTTATATTAATAGACGTGCAGAAGTATCAGCCATGTTTGATTTAAGTAATTTTAAATATTTTGAACTATTGCCAATGCTTTATAAAGGCTTTGATACTTCAAAGATTGTTGAGCTATTAAATGAACAGACAGCTAAAGGCGAAGAGGGTGTTATGGTTAATGTTTGCGATGCCCCTTATGATTTTAAGAGAACGAATAATCTTCTTAAAGTCAAAAAGTTCCAAGATACTGAATTAAGGGTTATTGGTTTTGAAGAAGGAACAAATAAGCTTTTGGGCACTTTGGGAGCTTTTATTTGTGAATATAAGAATAATACTGTAAAAGTTGGTTCTGGTCTTACAGATGAGGACAGGGCATATTTCTGGGCACATCAAGAAGAAATGCTCGGTAAATATATTACAGTTAAATACTTTGAGACTTCAATTGATAGCAAAACAGGCTTAGAGTCTCTTAGATTCCCAATTTATATGAGAACCCGTGAGGATATTTAATTATGGAAAAAGTTTTAATTACTGGTGGTGCCGGCTATATTGGACAGAACATTGTTGACAAGCTGGTAGCTAATGATTTTCATGTTATTGTTGTGGATGTTAATGAAAATGCTGAAATGATGCTATTAAAAAAGTATGGCAGAGAAAAAATTACCGTAGCTAATACCTCTATTATTGATAAATGCTTATTTGGAGACGTTTTCAAGAAGTATACTCCGGATTATGTTATTCATGCTGCAGCTCATAAACATGTGTCCCTCGTAGAGGCAAATCCAAAAGAAGCTATTAACAATAATATAATTGGAACTATTAATGTTTTTTCTTTATGTATTGAATACAAGGTTAAAAAATGTTTATATATTTCAACAGATAAAGCAGATAACCCAGAGTCTGTCTATGGTTACACCAAGAAGGCCGGTGAAGTTTTAATAGATAGTTATAAAAACTTATCTAATACAGAATTTATGGCAGTTCGTTTCTGTAATGTATTAGATGCTCCGGGAAGTGTTACACAGATTTTTAGGAATCAGCTAGAGAATAATTTACCCTTAACTGTGACTGATTTTAGAATGGAACGTTATTTTATAACAGTTAGTCAAGCAGTAGACTTTGTATATAAAGTTTTATTTAAGGTTGGAACAACTGGACATGTTTATATGTTAGATATTGGTAAACAAACAAATATTTATGAACTGGCAAAGCAATTAAGAGCTGAAGCTCATAAGGAAGACTTACCAATAATTGAAACTGGGATACTGCCAGGAGAACGTTTAACTGAGCCATATAGTATTGGGCAACAGACTTGTGTGCTAGATAATATTTATTTAGTTAAATAGTTTACAAACCCTCTTTTTATTGTATAATAAATATAGGATGTATGAAAGGAGCTTAAAAGATGTTTGTTAAAAAAGTAGAAGTTAAATGGACAGACATAAGTTTATTGAGTAGCTTGCTTAAACTATTCAATGCTTTTAGATATGCAAACAAAGAGCTTTACCTTGTCGGTGGCTGTGTACGCGATTTACTTTTAGATAAGGCTCCTAAAGATTATGACTTATGCACAAATGCTACACCAGATGAAGTTAAAGCAATTTGTGAATTAAATAATTTAAGAACTTTTGATTCAGGTATTAAGCATGGTACTTTAACCATAATTGATGTTGGATATAATCAAAGTTTTGAGATTACTACCTATCGTATCGACGGTAATTATTCGGATGGTCGTCATCCAGATAAAGTTGTCTTTACTCCCTCATTAGAAGAAGATTTAAAGCGCCGTGATTTCACAATTAATTCTTTTGCTTATAATTTATTAACTGAAGAGATTTATGCCCTAGATGAGTCATTTTTTAAAGACTTAGAGTTTGGAATTATTAGAACTGTTGGTGACCCATGTGAACGTTTTGAAGAAGATGCTCTAAGAATGCTTAGAGCCATTAGATTTGCTGCGCAGCTTAATTTTACATTAAGTAGATATACATATCATGCAATTGAGATGGATGCACCGCTTTTATCTAAAATTTCGAAAGAGAGAATTAGAGATGAGTTGACTAAAATTCTTTTAAGTGATAAACCTGATATGCTTAAGTTATTTGTTTTATCTGGTTTAGAGGAGAGAGCATTTGATGGAATGACACCATTAACAGATATGATGAAGTGTGATCATGAGAATCCTTGGCATTATGCTGATGTATTTCATCATACAATGGATGTTGTAAACGCAGTTCCAAAAACTTTTGAATTAAGGTGGGCAGCATTATTGCATGATACCGGAAAACCTGCAACCAAGACATTAAAAGAGGGCACTGAGAATTATCATAATTATATTGGGCATCCAGACGAATCTGCCAAAATTGCAGAAAAGTTAATGGAACTACTCAAGTTTTCAAATAATCAAAAAGAAATTGTTTATAAGTTTGTTAAATATCATGATGCTCATTTAGCTGAAGCACGCAATTCTGTATTTAAGACTGTGGTCAATGAAATTGGCAAAGAGCACTTCTTAGACTTTATTAAATTAAGAGCTGCTGATGGCTTTGCACATAGGTTGTTAATGGATACCAAATTTGCTATTGATTTTCCAGATAAGGTCAAAGAGCGTTTTATGAAAATCATTGACGATGATGATGCTCTAAAGGTTACTGATTTAGCAATTAATGGCAATGATATTATTGCTGATGGTTTCTTGCAAGGCAGAGAAATCGGTGAGTGCTTGAGATGGATGCTTAACATTGTATTAGAACACCCAGAATATAACACAAGAGAAAAATTACTTGAATATCTTGAGTTGTTCAAAGAGATGAGTTTTCAATCAAGTTAAATAAAAGGGGTTTACAGACCCCTATTTTTATTGTATAATATTAATGGGTCTTAGAAAGGAGATTTTTTATGAAAGAAATCGATAAAAATTTTGAAGCAGCTATTACGGAAGAATTAGCTAAAAATGCCACTAATACCGGGATTCGTATTGATGATGTCGGAATGTACCAAATGATCGCTGACGTCGATGAGCTTAAGTGGTTTTTTGATCATGTTATTCAAAGACCTCAAATCAATGAGTCATATTCAATGGTCTTCGTTTCTCGTCATAAAAAGCTTTCTAAAGAGGAACAAGAGACTATTGGTTTAACAAGAGCTGAGAGTGAATTCTTAGCAACACAAGCTATCAAGCTTCGTTCAATCAAAAACAGTTCTGAAGAAAATAGTGAATTACGTTGGACTTTTGATGAGTTTTTAAAGCATGTCAGACGTTTTAATGTAGATAAATACGCATATACGACCGCATTGGGCGATCCAATTCCAAGTAAGACATTAGCAGTTATCTTTTATATTAATCCTGCAGATGATATGGTTGTAGCTGATAATATGATTAATCAATTATTAGACACAAAAACTGGTATTGCTAAGGCAATGTTAGGCGGTAAGACAATTACCAATAATATTCAATCTTTTCAAGCATTTGGTAATATTGAAAGTAATGTTAAACATCTTAAGGCTCAATGCAAAGGTACTTCTTATTGGATTGACTATGACTTAGATGTTCCAGCATGGTTTAAAACTAAAAATGATGTTTATGATTTTCCAACTGAAAATGGTATGGTAAAAGGCGGCTATTTCCAAGTTGTTAAAAATGTCTTAACGGAAAGATTTGGCAAAGGTAATTATGTAATTGTTGATACTTCTGGCGGTTATCATATCTTAGTTAGAACTACTTCAATTAAATCAAATCCACATCAATTCTGCTTAGACATGAAAGAGCTTTATGAAGAAGCGCTTAATCTTGGTGAAGAGCCTTATGTTGATGAAAAAGGCCAATGCAAATTTGAGTGTATCTTAAATGGTTCACATCAAAAATATAATCCAGAAGCTGAGGCAGAAGTTAAAGAAGCTGTTAAGCATTTGGAAGATTTACAAGCTGCTGGCACAATTACTCAAAGAGAATTTAAGATTCTTCGTAGAAGCTTATATGATTCTTTAAAGACAAAAGATAATAAGTCAAGCATTCCAGGCATTCCACTACCGGGCACTTATCAATACAACAGGCCTGTTGTGGTCATTAATAAAGAGGATTTTGAATAATGAACTTTTTTACGGTTATTGGAATCATTACGGTAGCGACAATTATTGGAAGTATTGCCGGTATTACAATAGGAATTCCTTTTAGCACATTTGTTAAAAGAAAAATAAAATAATATAAGGAGAACAACAATGGAAGAAGAAAGATGCTTAGATATTGAGCATGGACAGCCAAAAGAAATTGATTATCGAGTTGAGCTTGAGCAGTATATCAATCAAGCTATTAATGGGTTAGATTTATCTAACTCTAATTTAAGATTGGATACTGTTGAAGAAATTGATGAGAGTGGCGAAGACTATGAAGTACCAGAGTACTACATCATTACTTTATTCGGTGGTTTAAATGGTCGCGGAGAAATTTTATTCTATATGGAAGATGTTGAAAAACTTCTTAAAAAGCTTATGATTCGCGGAAATTCTGTTTGGCTTATTGATTGGATTAATGATTGTCCAGATGATGTTTTTACTCTCAGGATCGGCTTTAGATTTTAATAAAAAATATTAATTTAACATTAAAAGAACCGGAAGCCTGTTGTATAATATATTGACAGACAAATTACTGTTAGAAATGAGGTTAATATGAAAGTTGTTTGTACAGGTTCAACATATAAAATTTATGATAACAACTTAAAGACTTATGACAAGCTTCCGGCTGCTACTTATTTAGTTGGTTGCGGTCAGTTTACTGGTTTTTATTTAGAGCGACAAGAAGACGTTAGCGTCACAGAAAAAATTTATGGCGTACATCAATCTAAGGTAGATAAGATTCTTGCATCATTTAAAGATTTTGAAAGAAATTTGGGTGTTATTCTTTCTGGCGATAAGGGTATTGGTAAATCTTTATCTGCAAAGCTTTTAGCTCGTGATGCCATTGCTGCAGGATACCCTATTATTCTTGTTAATAATTATTTTGAAGGTATTTCTGAATTTATTGACAGCATTACTCAAGAAGTAGTTGTTGTTTTTGATGAATTTGATAAGACCTATTCTGAAAAAGGTGCTCAAACTCAGTTACTTACGCTTTTAGACGGTTTTGGTACTGGAAAGAAACTATTTGTTATTACTTGTAATAGCTTAAGCAATGTAAGTGAGTTTTTAGTTAATCGTCCGGGTCGTTTCCATTATCATCTTAGATTTGGTTATCCAACTCATGATGAAATTCGTGAATATTTACAAGATAAGCTTGACCATAAATATTGGGGTGAAATTGATTCTGTTATTGTTTTTAGCGGTAAGGTTGAATTGAATTATGATTGCCTTCGTGCCATTGCTTTTGAATTAAATCGTGGCTTCTCTTTTAAAGAAGCAATCAGTGACCTAAATATCGTTAATTATAATAAATCAAGTGAAGCTTATGTTGCAACGCTTATTTGTGAAGATGGCACTCAAATGGTCTTGAAACAATGCTATGTTGATTTCAGTGATTATGATGAGTATTTTGGGCTTAACTTCCGTGGCAATGATTTACGTTGCTATGTTGAGTTTAATCCATTTGAAGTCGGATATTATGATAGTGCAAGAATGCTTACTGTAGTTCAAGGCAAAGACGTTGAAGCTTCTTGGACTGATAAATATGGCAATGAGCTTAAAAAGAATATTAAAGCACCAGTCATTAAAGAAATTCTTTTCAAGCGTAAGTACGATTATAATATTCATTATGCGGTATAATTATGAGTAGAACTAGGACTCAAAATACTGTTCATTCTTATGAGCGTGCTGCGGAGCGCTGTGGTTGGTCAAAACGAAAAGCTAAGGAGATGATGAAATTAGCATCTCGCTATGGCACCGCAGCCGGGAATATTCCGCCTGGCCCTATACAAGACTGGGTTATGGCCAGACAAGTATCTACACATAGAAGAATTAAATTATATCAGGGGTATATCTTTGTATTTGCTTCTACAAGCACTAGATGCATTACTGTTTATCCAATGCCTTTGATAAAAAATAATAAAAACTAAAATCAATTTAAAATTATATCTATGAGGCGAAAGGAGTAAGATTATGGAATTAAAAATCAAATTCAAATCAGGACAAGAGCTTGTTACATTTCCTACAAAAGTAGAATTTATAAATTGGCCTGTTAAAGCATTATTTGTGTATCATGGCACAAAAAAAGATCAATATGATTTAATTACTATTACATCTTACATTATTTATAATAATGAAGATGAATTAAGTTATGAACTAGAATAAGGAGTAGTTATGGGATTATTTAATTTAACTAAAACATATACCGGTAATACTGTCCCTAAAGCAAATAAATGGCTTTTTCCATTAATGGGACTTTTCAGAGATGCTTTTACTATATTAGTGAGCTCTTTTTTACTTCAATATGCAATTAGCTCAGGTGTTTTAAGTGCTGACCCAGAAACATTTAAAGCCCAATATGGAGTAATAACTATTGCTATGATTATTGCTTTGATTTGGGACGGTTTAAATGACCCAATTATGGGAATTCTAGTAGAAAAATTTAAGTTTAAACTTGGTAAATTTAAACCTTGGCTTTTAATTGGTGCAATTGGTGATATTGTTGCTACTTTATGCTTATTTTTAATTAGACCTACAATGGTGGTAGACGGCGTAGCTGTTGCAAATGGCTGGGGATTCGTTGGCTTAATGATAGGCTTTTATTTCTTGTGGGATTTGTTCTTTACTATGAATGATATTGGTTATTGGGCAATGTTACCATCGCTTACCAATAATGAACAAGAACGTACAAAATTAACAACAAAAGTAGCTCTTTGGTCATCTGCCGGTGGCTTTCTTATGACTGCTTCTTGTTTTCTACTCCCAACAATGTTTAGCGGCTTGTCTTCAGCAAATATATATGCATTATTAGCTATTGTGTCCGCTATATTGTTCTTAATTTCACAGCTATCTATTGTATTGTTTTGTAAAGAGCACAAGCGTGTAAATGAGTTAGCGGAAGAAAAAACATCTATTAAGGATTTATTTGTTGTTTTTGCTAAAAATAAACCTGCTAGGACTTCAATTATTGCATTATTTATTTATCATTTGACTATTAGTGCTATTACAGGTGGTATTTTATTAAATTATTTTTATTTGTCTATTGGATATGGCGGTGGTCGGGGCGGCTTAGTTTCTACTATTATGTCAATAATGTATGTATTAGCCACAATTGTTGCCCAAATAGTATATCCAAAACTTAGTAAAAAATTATCTAAACAAAAGATTCTTACTATTGCTACTATTATTCAACTTATTGGCTTTGCTGGCTTTGGCATATGTTGTTTACCATTATTTGGTAATACACCTATTGCTCATAGTGCGGCAGTATTGCCTGAAATGAGCAGCTTTGATTTAGGCTGGGCATTTAGCGGAACAATGTCTTTATATTATATCTTATCTTTAATTTTCTTCTTTGGTTTTGGGTTAACTTATACAGTATTATTAATTATGTTACAAAATTCTATTGATTATAATGAGTATAAGTTTAAAGACCGCAAAGAAGCTGTTATTTCTGCATGGCGTCCATTTACTGTAAAGCTATCTAGTGCTGCATTAAAGGGTGTACAATTTCTAATTTTCCTTTGTGCTGGTTTGTTATCTGCTATTAATGGTATTTCTACTGCGGAAGCGGCCCACAATGCTGCTGTTCAAGGACAACCAGTTACTTGGGTAGATACTGATTTTATTAATACAATTAATTCAATTCAAGCATCTGTTACGGTTGAACAACTACGAATTGCCGGCATTATGTTGCTTGCTGTTCTTGCAGTTTCAACTATTGCTACTTGGATATTAATTCATTTTGGCTATAAGCTATCAGAAAAAGAGCATGCAAAAATTGTTCAAAGCTTAGAAGACCGAAGGCCGAAGGAGTAGCTAAGTGAAAGCAATCTTTCTTGACATTGATGGCGTACTTAATGGCGATTATTTGTATACTTTACCATACCAGAATCAGCCAAGATGCCAAGGCTATTTAGGAATTAGCTTAAAGCAAGTAAGAGAACTAGCCTGGATTATTGAACAAGCTTCTACTGAAAAAGAGCCCACTGTCGTTGTATTGACATCTTCTTGAAAGTATGATTACGATGATTATGTGGCTAATGGCTATAAAAATAAAATTGGAAAATATTTGCGCGAAAAATTAAGACGTCTTCATATTACAATTTATGAAACAACTACAAAATATGAACCCGCACATTATTTACGTGGCAGTGGTATTAAAAATTATTTAAAAGAACATGCTGATATTACAGCATATGTTATATTAGATGATGAATGCTATAATGATTATTATGGTGAAAATCCTATTATATCACATTTCATTCATACGGATCCGATGTTTGGGTTAACACATCAAAATGCTATAGCGGCAGTTGATATTTTAAATTCTGAAAAAGTATTAGCTAAAATTATGACGGAGGATTCCGAGAATGAATAGTGATTTAGAATGACTGGCCGCACGGCTACTTCAAGAAGAACATGTAGAAAATGGCCCAGAATTAGAAAAATCTGATTGTCGTAAGGTATTAGATTTAATTTCTAGTAAAACAGGTAATACATATATGCTAATTGTTAATATAAATATCGAACAAGATGGTATTTATTATGATTATATCTTAGATAAAAACAAAGTTAATAAAGTTATTATAGAAGAGTGGGATAATCGATATCTATAAAACTTTATTAGAAAGGATACATTATGAAATTTTATACAAGTGATTTGCATTTTGATCATGCAAATATGCTAAAGTTCGAGCCAGATAACAGGCCTTTTCGAAATGTTGATGAAATGAATGAAGCATTGATTCAAAATTGGAATGCCAAGGTAAAACCAGGGGACGAAGTTTATATTTTAGGTGATTTCTGCTTTGATACTAAAGGCAATCGTGCTAACAATTTCTTAAGAAGGCTAAATGGTCAAAAGTTCTTAATTAAAGGAAATCATGATTCTTTCTTAAAAGCAAAGGAATTCGATAGAAACTTATTTGTTTGGATTAAGGATTATGCTGAAGTTAGGGACCAAGTAAACGGTGAAGATGTCTCAGTTATCTTATTCCACTACCCAATTGCGGTTTGGAATAGAAAACATCATCATGCATACCATTTATTTGGGCACATTCATTCTAATAAGTCTGATGGGTCTCATCATCCATTAGATTTCAATTTAGGCGATCATGCTTTCAATGTTGGCGTTGATGTTCGAGATTTAGAGCCAGTTACATTAGAAGAACTTATTAAATCAAAAAGAAGAGGCTATTAAGTCTCTTTTTCTTATGCTAAATTATGTATTGTATATTGTATAATAACAATACTGGTCTGTAAAGGAGTACATAACGATGGCAAAAGGTAAAGGCGGAAAAAGAGTAAGCAGTGGTGGTCCACATAAGAGTCATGGTCCAAAGAGACATATGCATACTTGGTGTGGTGCAATGAAGAAAGACTTTGCGGATGCTGGCTTACTTTCTAAATACTATGACTTCGAGTCTTGGCAATTAGCTATGGCCGCTCGTGGAAATAGAAAGGCAACTTATGCGGAATTTCAAGCTTTCAGTCTTTTAAGCATGGAAGATAAAAAAGCTTATTTCGAAACACATAAAAAATAAAATTTTTGAGAATTTTTGCTTTTAGGCGTTTACATACGCCTTTTTTTATTGTATAATATAAATGGAAAAATTGAAAAAAGGAGAAAAGACAATGCGTACTTTATTGGTCCTTCGTGGTGCACCTGGTTGCGGAAAATCAACCTGGGTCAAAGAACATGGTTTAGCACCTTATACTTTATGTCCAGATGACATTCGTGTTTTATGCAGCTCACGAGAATTAAAAGCTGATGGTGGTTTTGCTATTGCTCGTAATCATGCTACAGAGCAAGAAACTTGGAAAATCATTTTAGATTTACTTGAATACAGAATGCAACGTGGTGAATTAACTGTTTTAGACGCAACTGCTTCGAAGACAAAGGATATCCAACAATATAAAGAATTAGCTGAACAATATAGATATAGAACTTATGTTGTTGATTTTACTGATATTCCTTTAGAAACATGCTTAAAACAAAACTTAATGCGTTCTGAGGATAAAATTGTTCCTGAAGAGGGGATTAGAAATATCTATGCTCGTTTTGCTTCACAACCAGTTCCCGGTCGTGTTGAAGTTATTAAACCAAATGAACTAGATAAAATCTTAGAAAAACCAATTGATTTATCTTCTTATAAGAAGATCGTTTTTGTTGGTGATATTCATGGTTGCTATGATACTTTAATGCAATATCCAGATTTTAAAGATGGTTTAAAAGATGACGTTGAATATATCTTTTTAGGCGACTATATTGACCGCGGCAACCAAAATGCCGAAGTCATGAACTGGTTATATTCTATTATGGAAAAACCAAATGTTTGCTTATTAGAAGGTAATCATGAACGTTGGTTAAGAGACTATGGAAACCAAGTTCCAGCTAAGTCAAAAGAATTTGAAGATAAAACAAAAGGCCAACTAATTCTTGGCGGATTCACTGAAAAAATGGCGAGAATCTTCTATCGTAAGGTTCGTCAAATGTCCCATTTTACTTGGAATGGCATTGAAGTCTTAGCATGTCATGGTGGTATTCCTTGCATGCGTGCAAATCTTACTTTTATTCCTACTTGTGCATTTGTGCACGGTGTTGGTGATTATAAAGACTATCAGGTTATTGCAGATACTTGGATGGCAGAAACAAAGGAAAACCAATTCCTAGTCCATGGTCACCGTAATACTCAAAATGATCCAGTTCAATTAGCTGATAGAGTTTTCAACCTTGAGGGCGAAGTTGAATTTGGTGGTAAATTACGTATCGTTGAATTAGAGCACAAGGGTCAATATCCAGAATATGGAATTACTGAAACAGGTGCTAGAATTCCAGTTGGTTTTAATACTTTATTTGGATGGAATGTTGTTGAATTAAATAACTGTCAACCAGTTACTGAAGAAGAAAAGTTTGAAGGTACAAAGCCAGTTGAAACAGTTGAAGAGGCTATTATTTACTTAAGAGATAATAAGTTTGTCAATGAAAAACAATTAGGCAATGGGGTTTCCTCTTTCAATTTTAACCGCGAGGCTTTCTATTCAGCTAACTGGAACAGACAAACAATTTTAGCTCGTGGATTATTTATTGATACTGAAGAAAAGAAGATTATGGCTCGTTCATATGAAAAGTTCTTCAGAATTAATGAAGTCCATGTAACTGAAATGATTAACCTAAGATCAACTCTTCAATTCCCAGTTAATGCCTATGTCAAAGAAAATGGTTTCTTAGCCGTCGTCTCCTACGATTATAAAAATGATGATTTATTCATCGCTTCTAAATCTACAAATAAAGGCGATTACGTTGATTATATTAAGGCTCAAATTGAACCTTATAGAGAGAAGCTATTAGAGCATCTTAGAACAGCTGATACTCCACAATCTTACGTCTTTGAGTGTGTCGACATTGAACATGACCCGCACATTATCAAATATAATGAAAATAAGCTTGTTTTATTAGACATTATCTTCAATGACTTAAGATTTGCAACTGTTCCATACAATCTATTAGTTGAAGAAGCTAAATGGCTAGGATGCCCGGTCAAAGAGCTTGCATTTACAATCAAAGACTTTGATGAATTCAGAGCTTTGGTGAATGCGGTTGAAGATGAAGACTATAAGCTTAACGGGCAATTCATTGAGGGCTATGTCTTCGTTGATGCTAAGGGCTTTATGACAAAGTGCAAAACAGGTTATTATAATTTCTGGAAACATATGAGAGGTGTTGCTGATGCTACTTTAAGAAGTGGTAATTATGGCAGAACTGGTTCGTTGTTAACAGTTGCAGCTAATCAATTCTTTGGTTGGTGTAAGAAAATCTATAATACTCAAAGAGATAGAGAAACAAAGAGCTATCCATTCAAAACAGATATTATTTCTTTGCGTGAATACTTTATTACAGGAAATCCTGTGCAAAAGCATAGCGAAAATTAAAAAATATTAAAAATGTGTAGCCCGGTAGTTCACAAAATTATCGGGCTTTATTGTATATTATATATATAGTATAGTAGTTTAGTTATAGGAGGAATATATGCTCAGTTTAGTTGAAGTTGTTCATCAATTAGCCCAAAATGATGAAGTTGTGATTAAGGGTGAAGTATATAAAGTTAAAAATGTGGTTATGGCTACAGATGGGGATGTTTTAAAAGCAAGGTTTATATTAGAGAATAAACTAGAGCTAGATCATATTGCTATTGATGTTGATATTTCAGCGAGATTGTACAAACGCTAAATTAACAAGATATATGAGGAAGGCTTAGTTAATGGACGCAGATGTGGAAATAAAGATACTTTTAGCTGAAGAGACTTTTGTGGATAATCTAATAAGCCAGCTAAAAGAATTAAAAAGCCGTAAAGGCTATTCAAGTTGTTTAGAAGATACTGTTAATTTATTAGAAAAACTAGAAGATAAAAGAAAGCGTTTGAAAATTAAATTAGATGATGCAACTGATGAGCTAATTGCTATTGCAGCAGCTATTGAAGGAGCTGATTCAATTCAAGAGGCTGATTATATTGGCTACCATGACGGTTATTGATTTTAAAAAATAAAAAAATAGTTGTATAATAATATAGAGCTTATGCTTATTTCTAAATTTTGGTTCGATTCCAAAATGTCCACTCGGACATTCCGGTTATTAGCTAAGCCAAATAAATTTTTTAAAAAAGTTTATAAAACTATTTACAAAAATAAAAAAATAGTTGTATAATAATAATGTGAGTGGCAGAAACTCACAA
>Ga0310696_10003768_pt1 | contig 18819 bp, 14 predicted proteins | sample AusTroGonzalo_MG_4_FD_203885 | JGI IMG/M metagenome (GOLD analysis project Ga0310696, IMG submission 203885) | Bovine rumen microbial communities from tropical cattle in Woodstock, Queensland, Australia - Gonzalo_02 (v2) (version 2) | ecosystem: Host-associated > Mammals > Digestive system >...
GTAGGCATAGGCCACCTTAGGACCACTATAATAATTCACGGGTGTGAAGCCCAGTTCTCCCAGCACACGCTTAATCTCACCCTTACAAGTCTTGTTGGCATCATAACGCACAAAGATATACTGTTTGTCCAGATGAGGTGCCATGCTGTCGATGCCCACCATTCCTTGCAGGCGCTGACTGATGCGGTTATAGCACTTCTGACAATGCATATCATCGATACGCAGACCCATGCCACGAATGATGGTATCATTGGGACTGTAGGAAGAAGCCTTATAGCGACCTGTGGTTGCCAAGCGGGCCTGAATACTATCTACGCAAGTCTGCGCACGGTCAAAGGAGATAGTAGCCGTGCGACGCTCAATATTAAACGAGATGCCATCAATGCCGGGTAAACGTTTTACGACTGTCTTAACCTTGTGGGCACACTCCTCACAGCGCATACCCTTAATACGCACGGTAACAGTATCTGTCTGTGCCATAGTTACATGCGTGCTTATCATAGTCAGCATGATGACAACCAGTGTTCTAATCATAGTTGTAAGATTTTTCATAATTATTATATAATCCTGATTTCATTTTCCAGATTGCAAAGATACGGGATAAATTCGACATATGCAATACTTTCTGTTAAAAATCCCCACAAAAATAAGCCACAAGCATCCTAAATGGTTACTTATGGCTTACTTCGTGAAAAAATATGCTGTTTACCTCAAGTAAACATGGTTTGTCTGTCAAGAGAACGTGTTATTTCACGTTACCCACCTTAATGAGGTACTCACCAATCTGGACAGCATTCAGGGCAGCACCCTTGCGGATCTGGTCACCAGAGAGCCAGAAGGTCAGTCCATTCTCATCAGAGATATCCTTGCGCACGCGACCCACATAAACGTCATCCTTGCCAGCAGTCTCAAGAGGCATGGGATAAACGAGATTCGCGGGATCGTCAACCAGTGTACAACCTGGAGCTGCAGCAATAGCCTTCTGTGCCTCCTCTACACTGAGGGGACGCTCTGTCTCAATCCAAACCGACTCTGAGTGAGAGCGCAAAGAAGAAACACGAACACATGTAGCCGAACACTTAGCATCGGTATGCATAATCTTCTGTGTCTCGTTGTACATCTTCATCTCCTCCTTGGTGTAGCCATTGGGCTGGAACACGTCAATCTGAGGAATCACGTTGTAAGCCAACTGATGGGGGAACTTCTTGATGGTCTTCACCTCTCCATTCTCTACAATTTCTTTATACTGCTGCTGCAGTTCTGCCATAGCGGCAGCACCGGCACCTGATGCACTCTGATAAGAAGAAACATGGATGCGCTTGATGTGGCTGAGGTTCTCCAGAGGCTGCAGTACAACAACCATCATAATCGTGGTGCAGTTGGGGTTGGCAATGATGCCGCGGGGACGCTTCAGGGCATCCTCAGCATTGCACTCAGGCACTACCAAGGGCACATCATCGTCCATACGGAAAGCGCTGGAGTTGTCAATCATCACACAGCCATACTTGGTGATAGTCTCTGCAAACTCCTTACTTGTACCAGCACCTGCTGAGGTGAAGGCGATATCGATGTCTTTAAAGTCATCGTTGTGCTGAAGAAGTTTCACTGTCAATTCCTTACCACGGAAGGTATATTTGGTGCCGGCAGAACGCTCTGAGCCAAACAATACCAGTTCATCCATTGGGAAATTTCTCTCGTCGAGCAGTCTTAAAAACTCCTGCCCTACTGCGCCTGAGGCGCCAACAATTGCTACTTTCATATCACTCAAGTTTAAAATTGGGTGCAAATTTACAACTTTTCTGCCAAATATATATCAAATTGACAGAAAATTTTGTACCTTTGCCAACAAAATGGAAGCACAAATCAAGATAGAACCACTCATACAAGACCCTACCATGATCTTTTTCGTGGTGCTGCTCATTATTCTCTTCGCGCCTATCGTGATGAGTAAGTTGCGCATCCCGCATATCATCGGTATGGTATTGGCTGGTGTGCTGATAGGCGAATACGGGTTCAATCTGTTATCGCGCGATACCTCGTTTGAGGTCTTCGGACAAGTTGGCCTCTATTACATCATGTTTCTTGCCGGACTTGAGATGGACCTTGAGAGTATAAAAAAGAACTCTAAACGTCTGGTCATCTTCGGACTGCTCACCTGTTTCGTTCCACTGATTCTGACTTACGTGATGTCTATCACCATCCTGGACTATAGCGGAAGGGCTTCATTCCTATTAGGATGTATCATGGCATCAAACACACTGGTGGCCTACCCTATTATCGGACGTTATGGTCTGCAACGCAATTCCAGCGTCATGCTCAGCGTGGGATCATCTATGCTGTCGCTTTTCCTGGCACTTGTTATGTTAGCAGGACTGGTAGGCACTTTCAGTAAGGATAGTGGATGGCTGTTCTGGTTGCTATTTGTGGCGAAATTCGCAGCTTTCTGTGCTGGCAGCATCCTGATTATCCCCCGTCTGACACGCTATTTCCTGCGCCGCTATAGTGATGCGGTGATGCAGTATATCTTCGTCATGGCTGTGATGTTCATCAGTGCAGCCCTATCAGCACTCATTGGACTGGAAGGCATCTTTGGTGCGTTCTTCTCAGGACTGATTATCAACAGATACATCCCTCATGTATCGCCTTTGATGAACCGCATCGAGTTCATCGGTAACGCCATCTTCATCCCCTATTTTCTGATTGGCGTCGGCATGCTGATTAACCTGCAGTCGTTGGCTGACGGCCTGGAAGTTTGGGGTATCATGTTCCTCATAGCTTTCTTCGGCACATTCGGAAAAGCACTGGCAGCATATCTTTCAGCCCTGATGTTCCGACTGACGAAATCTGAGGGAAAGATGATGTTTGGACTGACATCTGCGCATGCTGCTGGCGCCATTGCAATGGTGATGGTGGGTCGCCGACTGATGATAGACACAAACGTAGCTTTAGCTGACGACCACATGCTGAATGGTGTGGTTATCATGATTTTGGTCACATGTATTATCTCGACGCTGACCACAGAACGTGCTGCACAAGATATCACAGTGAGCAACTACTCCCCAACCTTACAGGGAAGGGATGGACATGAGTCAGCCTCTGACGACGAGCGTATCATGGTCTGCGTGAAATATCCAGAGATTGCTCCGCAACTGCTGGAATTGGCACTGCTCATCCGCAACCAGAAACTGAAACGTGAACTTGTGGCACTCAACGTGGTTTATGATGGTGAGAGCAGCACACAAGAACGAGAGAAGGGCGTTCGGTTACTGGAGAAGCTGCAGCATCAAGCCAGCGCCTCAGAAGTTCAGGTGCAGACGCAGGTCAGACTGGCTACCAACATCGCCAACGGCATCAAGCACGCTTTCCGTGAGAGTGGCTGCTCTGAGGTGGTGATGGGTATGCATGTTCATACTGAAGTGAGCAGCAAATTCTGGGGCGAGTTCATACAGAGTCTTTACAATGGTCTGAACCGTCAGATTCTGCTCATGCGATTCACGCAGCCACTTAGCACCCTTCGCCAGATTCAGGTGGCTGTACCCAGCAGGGCAGAATATGAACCTGGTTTCCACCGCTGGTTGGAACGTTTGTGTCGCTTTGCAGGACAGTTGGATTGTCGCATTCAGTTTCATGGTCGCAACGAATCGACGGAGCTGATTCAACAATATATCAACACCCACCATCCCAATGTACGGGCTAAGTACGCCTACATGGCACATTGGAATGAACTGCCTCAACTGGCCAGTCATATCGGTCCCGACAATCTATTAGTTGTAGTTACAGCCCGTAAGGGTACCATTAGTTACAAGAATGCACTCGACCGTCTGCCTGATGAGTTGACACAATATTTCTCGGGTACAAACCTCATGATTATCTTCCCCGACCAGTATGGTAACACGAAGGAAGAGAAGATGAGTTTCACAGAGTCTCAGCACCATGAGGAGAATAGTGTCTATGACACAATGCTCCGCTGGTTACACAAATCCCACAAAGGCATTTAATCCTATAAGATATCACACAAATGATAGACATAAAGAATATCACCAAGAGCTTCGGCTCGTTACAGGTGCTGAAAGGCATAGACCTCCATATCGATAAAGGCGAGGTGGTAAGTATTGTAGGCCCTAGTGGTGCCGGCAAGACCACACTGCTGCAAATCATTGGCACACTGGACAAGCCAGATGCCGGCACGATATGTGTCGATGGCATAGACACCACCACCCTATCACAAAAAGCCCTTGCCGATTTCCGTAATCGTCATTTGGGCTTTGTGTTCCAGTTTCATCAGCTGTTGCCAGAGTTCACGGCTATCGAAAACATCATGATACCAGCATATATCGCTGGCACCTCCAATAAGGTTGCCAAGGAACGAGCCAAGGAACTGCTACAGTTCATGGGACTCACCGAACGTGCCAACCACAAACCCAACGAGCTCTCTGGAGGCGAAAAGCAGCGCGTAGCTGTTGCCCGTGCCTTGGTAAATAGCCCAGCGGTCATCTTAGCCGACGAGCCCAGCGGTTCTCTCGACACCAAGAACAAAGAAGAACTGCATCAGCTCTTCTTCGACCTGCGCGATAAGTTTGGACAGACCTTCGTCATCGTCACACACGATGAGACATTGGCTACCATTACAGACCGTACGATTCACATGCGTGATGGTCTATTAGAAAGCCTGTAACACCACTAAAACCCATCTATTCTATGATAAAACTAGGAGATTATAACACACTTACGGCAATTCGCCGCGCTGACCAGGGCTTTTATCTGGAAGGTGACGAACGTAGCGGCGACATCTTGCTCCCCAACCGTTACGTACCCCATGATTTAACAATTGGGAAAGAAATTGAGGTCTTCGTCTATCTGGACCAAGACGAACGTCTAATCGCCACCACAGAAAAGCCAGCCGCCAAAGTAGGCGAGTTTGCCTGTCTGGAGGTAGCATGGATTAACCAATATGGTGCCTTCTTGAAATGGGGACTGATGAAAGACCTCTTCTGTCCTTTCCGCGAGCAGAAACAGCGCATGGAGGTTGGTAAGCATTATATTGTTTATGTCAAAGAGGATGAGGAGTCACATCGTCTCATGGCCACAGCAAAGGTGGATAAGTATCTCTCCGTCCCCTATGCAGAGACTACATCTCAGACCCAAGACAAACCTCAGCCTCTCATGAAGCACGGCGAGGCCTGCGATTGTCTCATCTGGCAAAAGACTGATCTCGGTTTCAAAACCATCATCAACAATTGCTATCAAGGACAGGTTTACGACAACCAGATTTTTCAGCCTTTGCACACTGGCGACCGCCTTACGGCCTATATCGACCATGTGCGTCAGGACGGCAAGCTAGATATCACCTTGCAGCCTACAGGTCGTCAGCACACCCTTGACTTCGCCGAGGTACTCCTTCGTTATCTCTACGAGAACGATGGCCGCTGCGACTTAGGCGATAAGAGTGATGCCGAACTCATCTACGACCGTTTCAAGGTTTCAAAGAAAGCCTACAAGAAAGCCATCGGTGATCTGTATCGCCGACGACTCATCATCATTGAAGAAAATGGTATTCGCTTAGCATAAATGAGAAAGCCTCGCCGATTGGCGAGGCTTTCTTATCTTTAGAATTCTGCACTCTTCGGTGTACGTGGGAAAGGAATCACGTCACGGATGTTCTGCATACCTGTAACGAACAGGATGAGACGCTCGAAACCGAGACCGAATCCTGCGTGAGGACATGAACCCCAACGACGGGTGTCGATATACCACCAGAGGTGGGTCTGATCCATCTCGCGGCGATTAATCTCACCCATGAGCTTATCGTAGCTCTCCTCACGAACAGAACCACCAATGATCTCACCAATCTGTGGGAAGAGCACATCGGTACCCTGCATCGTAGGACCAGGCGCAACAGCACCCTTATAGCCTACAGAACCGCCATCGGCAGTGTCCTCGTTCTGCTTCATATAGAACGACTTGAAGGCACGTGGGTAGTCAGTCATGATGACAGGCTTCTTGAAGTGCTCCTCAACAAGGTAACGCTCGTGCTCAGAAGCAAGGTCATCGCCCCAGTTGCATGGGAACTCAAACTTCTTACCATTCTTGATAGCCTCCTGCAAGATATTGATACCCTCAGTATAAGGCAGACGCACAAAAGTTTCCTTCAGCACACCCTGCAGACGCTCGATAAGCGTCTTATCAATCATCTTATTGAGGAACTCAAGATCGTCCTTACAGTTATCCAGCGCCCACTTCACGCAGTACTTGATGAAGTCCTCTTCAAGGTCCATCAGCTCTTCCTGATCCAAGAAGGCAATCTCAGGCTCAACCATCCAGAACTCAGCCAAGTGACGAGGGGTATTACTGTTCTCTGCACGGAAAGTAGGACCGAAGGTGTAGATAGAACCAAGTGCTGTAGCACCAAGCTCACCTTCGAGCTGACCTGACACGGTAAGCGAAGTCTGCTCACCAAAGAAATCGTCGTCGTAGATAATCTTACCGTTCTCATCCTTCTTCAGGTCATAGAGATTCTTGGTTGTAACCTGGAACATATTTCCTGCGCCCTCACAGTCAGAAGCTGTGATCAGAGGTGTATGGAAATAATAGAAGCCATGTTCATGGAAATAGGTATGGATAGCCATTGCCATGTTATGACGGATACGCATCACAGCGCCAAAGGTATTGGTACGCAGACGCATATGGGCATTCTTACGCATAGCCTCAAAGCTCTGACCCTTCTTCTGCATAGGATAGTCATTGCCACAAAGACCGTAAACCACCAAATTAGTAGCCTGAATCTCACTGCTCTGACCTGCACCCTGACTCTCCACCAATGTACCTTCTGCACAGATACAAGCACCTGTCGTGATATCCTTCAACAGTTGCTCGTCAAACTTTGTGGGGTCAACCACAATCTGTACGTTGTTGATGGTAGAGCCATCGTTCAGTGCAATAAAGTCGACAGCCTTGGAAGAGCGGTGCGTACGCACCCAGCCCTTCACACAGACCTCTTTTCCATATTCTGTGCTTTTCAGCACATCAATTATCTTTGTTCTCTTCATTTTTCAATTAGTAATGAGTAATGAGTAATGAGTAATTATAATTACCAACTGTCCCAAAAATGACTTTCTTATTAACATTTCATGCAACAAAACTAATCATAATTACTAATTACTAATTACTAATTAAACATTATTCATAAGATCCCATGCGCAGACGGTCAACCTCTTCCTCTGTGAGGTAACGCCAGTCACCGCGACGCAGGTTTTTCTTGGTCAGACCGGCAAACTGTACGCGGTCAAGCTTCAGCACCTTATAACCGAAACTCTCGAAGATACGACGCACGATACGGTTTTTACCAGAGTGAATCTCAATGCCCACCTGTTTCTTATCCACGGGATCAGCATACTCAATAGCATCTGCCTTAATCTCACCATCATCAAGTGTTATACCCTCTGCAATCTGCTGCAAATCATGAGCTGTTACGTTGCGATCCAGATATACATGATAGATCTTCTTCTTCAGGAACTTAGGATGAGTCAGCTTAGAAGCCATATCACCATCATTGGTGAGCAGCAACACACCAGTGGTATTGCGGTCCAGACGACCAACAGGATAGATACGCTCAGGACAAGCATTCTTCACCAGATCCATCACAGTCTTACGCTGCTGGGGATCGTCACTGGTAGTCACATAGTCCTTGGGCTTATTAAGCAATACATACACCTTCTTCTCGAGCAATACGGGATCATCGTGGAACTTCACCACATCAGTGCGCATTACCTTGGTTCCCAATTCGGTAACAACCTCACCGTTAACGGTAACCACACCAGCCTGGATGAACTCATCAGCCTCACGACGGCTGCATACACCAGCATTAGCAAGGAACTTATTCAGACGGATAGGCTCCGTAGGATCGTAGTTCTGCTCCTTGTACTCAATGCGCTTCTTCATGGAGTACTTTGCATTGGGATCATAATCGGCTGTACGCTGACGGAAGCCACCCTGAGGGCGCTGACCATAACCGCCACGCTGCTGATAACCGCCCTGCTGAGGACGCTGGCCATAACCGCCACGCTGCTGATAACCGCCCTGCTGAGGACGCTGGCCATAACCGCCACGCTGCTGATAACCGCCCTGCTGAGGACGCTGACCATAACCGCCACGCTGCTGGTAGCCACCCTGACGAGACTGATATCCCTGCTGGTCATCACCCTCCTGATTGTAACGAGGACGATAGCCACCCTGCTGGGGGCGCTGCTGGTAACCACCCTGCTGACGAGACTGGTAGCCACCACCATTGTTATTATAGTTATTTGTACGGGGACGATAACTACGCTGAGGAGTCTGGCTCTGCAAGCCTACACCAAAGCCCTCTGGACGGAAGCCGCCCTCATCATCCTGACTGCGTTTGTTAAAACTTGGGCGCTCGAAGTTAGAGTTAACTGGGCGCTGACCCGTGTGAATACGAGGACGTGGTGAACGTCCTACCGGGCGATACTCTTTCTGGTAACCCTCACGGCTAGCAGTATTTTCTGCAAACTGCTGTTCGTCTTTCTTTTCGTTTTCAAAATCCATAATTCTCTAAAATTCTAATGTTCTTAATGTTTTTTCCGTCACACGACGTTAAATAATTATTATATAAAAAGTTAGTTAAACTCCAGTATAGTTCCAAGGAGTGATAGCCATCAACTCCTCTTTCACCTCATCACTTACTTCAAGAGTCTGGATGAATTCATGGATAGTCTTCTCATCCATCTTCTTGTTGGTACGCGTCAAAGCCTTCAGTGTCTCATAAGGATTGGGATAGGCTTCACGACGTAAGATTGTCTGAATGGCTTCAGCTACGACTGCCCATGTATTCTCAAGGTCCTCGTGCAACTTGTCTTCATTCAGGATTAACTTACGCAGTCCCTTCAGAGTGCTTTGGAAAGCGATGAGCGAATGTCCCATAGGCACACCAACGTTACGCAACACTGTAGAGTCAGTCAGGTCACGCTGCAAACGACTTACTGGCAATTTCTGTGCCAGGAATCCCAGTACAGCGTTAGCCATACCTAGATTACCTTCTGAATTCTCATAATCGATAGGATTCACCTTATGAGGCATTGCACTAGAACCGACCTCCCCAGCCTTGATTTTCTGCTTGAAGTAATCCATAGAGATGTACATCCAGAAATCACGATCCAGGTCGATGATGATGGTGTTAATACGACGCATCGCGTCAAAAATAGCAGCCAGCCAGTCATAGTTGGAAATCTGTGTAGTATACTGCTCGCGCTCCAATCCCAGTTTCTCACTTACGAAACGATTACCGAACTCACGCCAATCATACTGAGGATAAGCCACATGATGTGCGTTGTAGTTACCCGTAGCGCCACCGAACTTTGCCGTCACTGGCACTTCTTTCAATGCGCGCAGCTGTTCTTCAAGACGATACACATAAACCATAATCTCCTTACCCAAACGAGTGGGAGATGCAGGCTGTCCATGAGTCTTGGCCAACATAGCTACACCTTTCCATTCCTCAGCATAGTCATGCAGCTGTTCAATAAGTTCCTCCAACAGGGGGACATATACCTGTTCGATAGCCTCCTTTACTGAAAGAGGCACACTGGTATTGTTAATATCCTGAGAGGTTAAACCAAAGTGAATAAACTCTTTGTATTTCTCAAAGCCGCCCATCTTATCAAGACATTCTTTGATGAAATACTCCACTGCTTTAACGTCATGGTTAGTTACCGCCTCTATATCCTTCACACGCTGCGCATCAGCAGGTGTAAACTGGCGATAGATGTCACGCATGGCTTCAAAGCGGTCATGGTTGAAATCCTGAAGCTGGGGCAAGGGCAATTCGCAGAGTGCAATAAAATATTCAATCTCCACACGCACACGGTATCTCACCAATGCATACTCAGAAAAATACTCACTCAGCGGTTCTGTCTTCCCGCGATAGCGACCATCTATAGGCGAGATGGCCGTCAATAAGTTTAGTTCCATTTTTACTATCTAGATAATATTCTCTTCAATTGAGGTTGCAAAGTTACAAAAAAGTTAAGAATTAAGAGTTAAGAATTAAGAGTTTTTTAGCGTAAAGACTTTTTTTGTTGATATTTAACAAAAAAAAGAGTTCCAATAATTTGGAACTCTCTTGTGGGCGTTGACGGATTCGAACCGCCGACCCTCTGCTTGTAAGGCAGATGCTCTAAACCAACTGAGCTAAACGCCCTTACTTTTTGAAGAATTACTTGTAGTAAGTATTTCTTGTAAGCGGGTGCAAAGGTACGGACTTATTTTTAAACCACCAAATTTATTAACATTATTTTAGAAATAAATTTTATAATAGTTCAAAACATAGGGTTAGACCACCAGTAAAATGCTTGCAACCCTGCAATCCGCACTGAATGAGGAAATACTTGTAAATACGGCAGTCTGCGCCAATATTAACAGCATTGCCATCCCATTCTGCCATTGCACGTAAGGGCTGATAAAAAGATGGTTGATAAGTAATGCCACCTACTACCCCATTCCACTTACGATTATAATCACGTTTCCACTTGCGATATGCCACATGCGCACCCAAAATATGACCATGGCAATCAAAATGCTTAGAAGCAGCAACAAAAAAGTTGCGATAGTAATTGCTCAATGACTCACCGCCGTCAGATGATCCATAGACATCATTACCTCCAACAACTAGAGAAGGCCACCAGCGATCTTCCACTATCGGCTGTATCTTTACTGAGAAATAACGGTCCTTTGCATAGAATCCTGTCTCACGCTTTGGATTCTTGTTATAATGGAACTTCCAAAGCGTACAACCATAGCCAATCTCTATCCAACGGAAAGGAGTCACGCTCATATAATGCGTAAAGGTATTAAATTTTTCACCATCACAGGTCATGCCATCGGGTACCATCTCCATTGGCACATAGTTAATACCAAGACGCGCTAAACCAACTGTATCCATATCAGCCGTTGGCACATGAATCAAACCGTTCATTCCCACATGCATCTGTGCATACAGGGGAATGGCCAAGAAAAGCCACATAATCTGGCATATCAGCAACTTCTTCTTCATTCTTCTACGGCTACTGGTTGATTCTCCTCAAATTTACCTGTGCCCCAATCCACATCAATTGCATTGGTACGCCCGTTTTCTTCCGGATCTGTAAAATACTTCTTCATCGTACCATCACCAGACTGAGCATAATACGTCATGTTAAAATTAGACGCAGGACGGAATACAACCTTTTCACGAGACTTCTTATAGGGCGGGAGCATCACTATCAGACGAAAGCCTCCCGTCTCACTATGCCCCTTTTTACGATATTGAGATGACGTCAATTCATGCAACTGAAAGAAAAGGCTGACAGAACAATGATTAAAATGACGGATTGCCTCACACTCACACCCGTAGTCTTTACCCAAATAACGGCCGCCTGTGGCACGCAATTCCGTATGCCAAGGGTCTAACCATATATTTCCTCCCAGTAAAGCCAGAGAATACCATTTTGAACCAAAATCACATTCCGTATTATCATCAAAATCAAATCCAAGCTGCCAATCACGAACAACACCGAGACGTGCATTCAACATCAGCCAGGAATTCACGGGATACATCCATCGCAAGTCAGCACCATAACGCTCTGAGCCAAATAATCCAGCAGATAGTTTAAAATGCTGCTTAGCATCCGGAAAGTGAAACTGCTTAGACACGGCTGCCAGACTAAGACGAATCATGTTATAACGATTAGCGTATCCTTCATTGACAACAGGAATCTCTGCCTGAGCAGCCAACTGCCAATCATGTCCCATATGATATTTCACGCCTGGCGTGAGGTTGAGCAACACATTATACAAACGAATGAAGTTAACGTCCGCATAATACAAATCAGCACCACAAAACAGCTCCACCTGCTGTTTCGGCTGACCATTGGCACCAACAAAAGAAAACGCCAATAGAAGTATTATGACCAACTTACGTATCATACACGTATCAAACAACCATGCAAAGGTACACAAAAATTATGAGCCAACAAAAATAAGAAAAGAAAAAGTGTCGTGCAGACTATCTGCACGACACTAAATTATATAGGTAGAATCGGATTACTTACCAGCCTCACCACCATCGTGAGTCTTGATCTCCTCTTCATTGTCCTCTGCAGTTTCAATTGACAGAGTCTGCTCAATGTTGGTGTAAACCTTTACAGTGAAGACCTTCTCCTTTGACTTGAAGGTATAAGTCTTAACTGTCTGAGCAACCTTCAGAGTTGCAGTACCCTCAACCTTCTTGAAGTTAACGGTCTTCTTGATAGTTCTCTTAGCAACACCGAACATCTTCTTCAGATACTTCTTAACGAATGCATCAGCGCCATTATCCTCATAACCGTAGTTGATCTCATAGCTCAGAGCACCCTTGCTAGCATCACCAGTAATGGTCTGCTCTTCCTTAGCAATAGCTACATTCTCAACAGAAGCCTTCAGAATGATATCCCAAACAGAGAAGTGAGACAAACCAATAGTCAGGTTGTTACCCACATGCTCAAATGAAGCAGCTGGCTCACCATCATTCTCACAAGCCAGCTCATAACCTTCACTTCCAGGAACATTGAGCTTCACGAGAACGGGCTTATCATCGAAAGTTGCACCACTGGGCTGACACTCCAGAGCGAGCACAGGCTCCTCAACGGGCTTCTTTGCATCCAGATCAGCAACAGTAGCTTCCTGCTTTGTAGGAGCAACAACTGTAATTGAGTAGGCATCCGTAACAGCAGCATTGGTGTTTGTAGCGTTGTTTGTAGCAAAGTCCAAAGCAACAGTTACACCAGTCTCATTAGCATTATCACCGGCATTGTTTACTTCTGTAGTACCTGCCTCAGCAACATTCTGAGCAACAGGAGTACCCATAGCCTCGAGCTCTACCTCATACTCAAGATAAGAACCACCAGCGAAGTCAAACTCTACATTCTTTGATACACGACCAGCAGCAGTAATAACTACTGTACCTGTTTCATTAGGATTAAAGGTAGCAGTCTTACCAGTCTGTGTCTGAGTTCCCAATGTGAATGTAGCAGCAACATTTGAATTAATTACCAAAGTACGCTGATTCTCAATAACTACGTTATTAATCACTTTTGTGGGTACATCCTCACCGTTGTGACAGGCCGTAAAGGTAGCTGCCACGCCCAAGCCGAAAACAAGGGCCAAGCTTTTTGTTAAAAGATTTTTCATACTAGTATTTAATATTTATTCGATTCTACAGTATCTACAATAATAAGATTACTTAATCTCAACAGTAGCGCGACGGTTGTAAGAGATAGGAGTCAGGCTATCAACACCACCAGCAGCAACAATCTCAATGTTGTCACGGCTTACACCCATCTTAACGAGCTCGTTAGCAACAGTCTCAGCACGCTTCTGGCTCAGCTTCTGGTTGAAAGAAGCGCTACCAGTCTTGCTATCAGCATAACCAGTCACAACGAACTTACCATCCTTGTTAGTCTCAGTCAGAGCCTTCACGTTCTGCAGATCCTTACGAGAAGCGATCTTAGACTTACCAATGTTGAAGAATACAGATACAGGAGCAGTTGCAACTTCCTTCACGGTAACAGTCTTTGCCTCAGGACACTTGTGGTTCTTAATCAGGTTGTTCAGACGATCGTTCTCAGCATTTGCATCAGCAAGCTGTGCATTGAGAGCGTCGAGCTGGCTCTGGTGCAGAGCGTTGATAGCGTCAACATCGGGAACCTTGTTCCAAGTAGCCTTACCAAGGTTGTAGGTCAGACCGATTTCTGCAGTGAAGTAGCGATCTGTCTTGGCAACAGATGTTCCATAAACATTGTGAGGAGCATCAACACCTTCAATATCATCGTCAGAGATATTGAAGCTCAGATCCAAGTTCACAGCCCACTTGCGAGAGAGCTTCCATGTGTTCAGGACACCGATGCTTGCAGCATGAGCGTTTACATTGTCATCAAAGTTGCGGAGGAAGCCAACACCAGCGTAAGGAATAAAGTTCCAAACACGAGTATCGCTATAGCCACAGAACAGATTGCTCAGGTTGAACATAGCCTGTTCCTGGATATTCATGAACTTCATAGCGTTCAGGCTCTTATCCTCAGTACTTACTGAACGACCCCAGATACCTGTAGCCTTAGTACGCAGTCCCAAGCCAGGAGTAAACCACTTACCAATAGCGATAGAAGGAGACACATTACTGCGGAATCCCTTGAAAGGACTCTTTGAGAAACCCAAGCCTTTCTCCTGGTTAGAGTAGAAAGCCTCGTAAGCTACATTAGCTTGAATGAACCAGTTGCTCCAAAAAGAATTGGTAGCTACGCTGTACTTTTCAGTTGTTTCCTGTGCCATACCTGCAACAGAAACGCTAGCAAGAGCCAGCACCATTAAAAACTTCTTCATACAATTTATAATTTATAAGTGAAAATTTAAATTCAAATTTGCTGCAAAAGTAGAAATTTTTTTGATAACTTCCAACAAAAACAGTAAAGAAAATGCATTTTTTGTATAAAAAAACTGCAAAATCGGCATTTTCGTCGATTATTTTGGACTTTTTTATATATTTCAGCCCAAAGATGCCTCTATGTCCTTTTGCGGTAATATGTAGAGTATCGAACGGCCATCTGGCGTATAATTAACATTTGAACATGAGAAAAGCTCATTGACAATCAACTCCATCTCTTCATTACTCAGGACCTGCCCTTGAGGTATCGCTGCATGGCGAGCCAAACTTAAAGCCAAGGCTGAATGAATTTCATCAGTATCACCACTACCCTTCTCTATGGCATCAGTCACCACCTGACGAATCAGTCGCTCAGGACTAAGCCCCTCCAATCCTGCCGGAATACCATTGACCACATAGCTTCCGCCTCCCAGCGAATTAATATCAAAGCCCATTGCCAACAAATCAGGCAAGAACTTATCAACCATGACGCTGTCGGCCATCGAAAACTCCATGACTTCCGGGAACAGAATACGCTGAGTATTGGCAGTCTTCTGACGGAACTGTTCCATATAACGCTCATAGCGAATACGAATATCAGCACGCTGTTGATCAATAATCATAAGGCCCGACTTCACAGCAGTCATAATATAGCACCCCTTGAACTGATAATGAACAGGAGATTTCTCAGAAATAAGAGTGTCACGTTCTGCTACAGGCTCCTCTGCAGGAAAGAGAGTCTCCTCAGAGAACGAAGGTGTCTCCATGGGTTCATATAGTTTCTGCCAATCCTTTGCCCCATCACCTTTACTAAAGAATGACGACTCCCTATATGATGAAGCACTTGCTGACGACTGTTTCTCGAAAGGATTAAAGTTTGGATTATATGAAACGCGAGGCAACTCTATCGAATCACGTTGTGGGTCAAACACTGGAATATCCGGTTTACCTTCCGTATCGAAGTCAATCGTAGGAACATCACAGAATTTTCCAATAGCATCTTTCACGCCAGCCTGCAGAATCTGCCAGATACTCTGTTCGTTTTCAAATTTTATCTCAGTTTTCGTGGGATGGATATTCACATCAATATCAGCAGGATCCACCTCAAAATAGACAAAGTATGGCACCTGCATTCCAACAGGCACTAATCGTTCGAAAGCACCACATACCGCCTTATGGAAATAGGCATGCTTCATATAACGGCCATTGACAAAGAAGTACTCATATCCCGCCTTCTTACGAGCAGCCTCCGGTTTACCCACGAATCCAGAGATACGACACAGTGACGTATCAACCTCTATAGGCAACAAGTCATGACTGGTCTTTTTGCCAAACACATCAGTAATACGTTGGCGCAGATGACCAGCCCTCAGGTTCATCAGTTCCTGACCATTGCTGTAAAGGATGAAATGAATATCGGGATATACCAATACGATGCGCTCGAAAGCCATCAGTATATTATTCAGTTCCGTAGCATTCGTCTTCAGGAATTTCCTTCGTGCCGGAACATTAAAGAACAGATTCTCCACTTTGAAATTAGAACCAACAGGACATGCCACAGGTTCCTGTCCAACCACCTTTGAGCCCTGCAAGGTCAGATGTGTACCAATATCCTCACTAGCCATACGCGTCGTCAGTTCAACTACCGACACAGCAGCAATGGAAGGAAGGGCCTCACCACGGAAACCCATGGTATGAAGTGCAAAGAGGTCGTCAGCCTGACGGATCTTTGATGTTGCATGACGCTCGAAAGCCAAGCGGGCATCCGTCTCAGACATACCACAACCATCATCAATGACCTGAATAGACGTACGTCCTGCGTCAACGACTAACACACGGATAGTCTTTGCCCCAGCATCCACGGCATTCTCCACCAGTTCCTTAATCACAGAAGCTGGTCGCTGAATCACCTCACCAGCAGCAATTTGGTTAGCCACTGAATCCGGTAGTAGTTGTATCACATCACTCATAATGCCAATGTATTCTTTCTCTGGTTCAATTCTCCTTTGCGTCGTGTCGGCCTGATTTCCGTTCCAGGTTTCTTCGGACGCCATTCAAAGATATCATCTTTAGACATCGGTCTCACATAGTCAAACCAATTAAAGTCTTCGAGGAAACGCTTCTCTGGTGGTATCTGCGTCATCGGATACATAATACCATTAGCCTTAGGCGTCCAGATACTACTTAGTTTCTTCTTTTCCATGATAAGACGCATCTTCGAGGTTTCCATTCTGACAAGACCCTCATAGGTGCTGTCCGACTCATTCACCGGATAATAAGCCACCAGCACATTATCCACAGCCTGCCCCTCGTGCATTTCCCCATTTTGGAAGAAAGCAAACATCTCATTCGACGATATCTGGTTATACAACAAATCCTCTGGCAGTTTCTCTATGGAGAATGCCTGGTTAATGACATGTGCCCTATCCACGACAGAGTCTTTCATAAAGACCTGAACTATTTCGCCCACCAATTGCTGATTGCCATTCCATAGAATAGGATCGACATACAGCGTCATGCACGAGTCTTTAGAATTGTACACCAACGAGTCGCAGACGGCCTGTATATTAAAACGGTACGCGCGTACCTTATTATATCCATGCACCACACGATACACAGAGTCAGTATCAATGTTATAGGTAAACACCTTAAAAGTGTCGGCATGCATATAAAGCGTGTCGTTTTGCGAATACTCCAACGCCACCACACTATCGGTTGACATTGCATAGCCATTCAAGTCATCATAGTAGCCGTAGTTGCAGAGCAACCCATTCCTATTCACAGAATCCTTATAGACCACTTTTCTAAAAGCCTCACTGACACCAGTAATGCCATCATACCAGATACTGTCAGCCACAATCGTACGTCCTGCATTCCGCACCCGTGATCTATTCAACAGCTCCGCCTGTTTCTTCTCAGTATTATAATACCCCAGTTCCGAGTAGATATGACTCTTCCCCGAGAAAATATCCGAAGGACCAACAATATTAGCCAATTTACTACGCGTGTTATACACCAGCGTATCCGTTGTCAGCGTAGAATTACCATCCGCCAATCTCACTTTATCCATAAAGAAAGCATCCTTCGAGTCAGTATGGTATTCCCCATGCCAAGAAGTCAACGTAGCCGTCCTATCCACTATTTTACCACCGTCATTATAATAACCCATATTATCATTACGGTCGAAATAGAGCGTATCGGTATAGAGTGTTGTAGCCCGGTTACGCAGCACCACCTGCTTCCCGCTGTCAAAAACCTTAGCGACCAGCAGTTTATTATCACCATCATAAAAGCCATAGTCGCCAGTCAGCGAGAGGGTATCCCCCTGCACCATCTTGACATTTCCCCAGGCCTCAAAAGAATTACTTTGTTCAAAATAGTTGGCACTGTCGCAATACAGATGGGCACCATCATGTTCAAACTCCACCTTTCCGCGCAGCACCTGAGCATTATTGTTTTTCCAAATATCAAAAAACAATTCATCGGCATGCACCAAGTACACCCGACTTTTCTCCGTTTTCTTCTCCGGAGCAGACGATGCTGCGCCATACACGACAAGGCATAGCGCACACAGAAGCACCAAACTGATGCTTCTGCGACTCTTACCTAATCCAACCCTCATATTCAAACTTGCAGTTGCGATAGTCATCACTAACGTGCACGTAGGTGTTCTTTAACTTATTCACCACCCAGTCGTGCAACACCTTTTCCCGCCGTTTCTCCAACACGATATCCTTCATCACCTGGAAGTCCTCCGTGATGGTAGCCTTGTGCCCTTCGGTCCTGCTTTTCAACTTTACGACGACACACAGCGTCTTTCCCTGATCATTGATCATCGAGAACGCTTTCGACACCTCGCCTACCTGCATGCCGTCAACGACACGGGCCACTTCAGCAGGCAATTCCTGCATCTGGAAGCGTGAGGTCTGTCCACGTTCCGAGCGGTTGAACATCAAGCCGCGGTTATTTCGTGTATCCTTATCGTCAGAGAAGATGGTTGCTGCATCCTCAAAATTAAAGGTTCCTGTATATAAGTTCTCCAGCTGCTTTGGAGTCTCCCCGTTACGGACATAGTCGGCAATTGTATCAAGGAAGGCGATAGACGCATTGACAGCCGAGTCAGAAACCACAGGCTTACGCAAGATATGGCGAACCTTTATCTTATCACCACGCTTATCAATCAACTGGATGATGTGGAAGCCGAACTCCGACTCCACGATCTTCGATATTTTCTTAGGATCAGTCAAGTTAAAAGCCACTGCAGCGAAGGCAGGGTCAAGCATGGCACGACCCGTATAGTCAAGTTCGCCACCGGCACGGCGTGACCCCGGATCTTCAGAATACAGACGTGCCAATGTCTGGAACGTCGTTTC
>Ga0310696_10003769_pt1 | contig 18818 bp, 15 predicted proteins | sample AusTroGonzalo_MG_4_FD_203885 | JGI IMG/M metagenome (GOLD analysis project Ga0310696, IMG submission 203885) | Bovine rumen microbial communities from tropical cattle in Woodstock, Queensland, Australia - Gonzalo_02 (v2) (version 2) | ecosystem: Host-associated > Mammals > Digestive system >...
GGATCAGCGGACTGTCGTACTTCGACCCAGACCGCGGCGCTACCGTCTTCTTGTCGTACTGCGGGCTGTACAGCCCGCCGCGCATCGCCGCCGTACCGGGTGCAGTGCGGAACTTGTCCGCATACCACTCCGCGTCCCGGCCGAACTGGCGCACGAGACGCGTATGCCCGACGGTCTTCTTGGCGTCCTCGTACCTTCGCCTCGCGTCCCGTACGTGCTTGTCCTGCAGGGCCGCCTCGATCTCGCCGCGAATGCCGGTCTTCTGCCGCAACGACGCGACGTAGTCGCGGCGAAAGGCGTTGCGCCTGTCCTCCAGCTCACGGTCGTACATCGCGGCAGTCATCGGGTTGGCCCCCGAGGCCCAGCGCGTCCACTTCCGGAGCCGGTTGCCCCAGTAGTCCGAGGAACGCCTGCCAAGGCCTGTCCACCAATGGCGGCTGCCGTCCACGATGCGGGCGGCGTCGTCGCCGGATATGTTGAGCCGGCCGTCCGCGCCAACCGCGTCCGGATGCCCGGCAAGCCACGCCTCTACCTCTTCCTGGAAGTTCTGCCCGGCGGAGTCCGGAAACGGGGTATAGTCCGCACGCTTCGCCAGGACGTCGGCGACGCCTGCGGCATAGGCAGGGGAGACCTCCCCTGCCTGGACAAGCGCGTCAAGCGCACCGAGGACGTAGGCGGGCGACGGCTCCATGCCTATGCTCCCGCTACGACCGCCGGAGCGGCCGGCTGTGCGGCAGGTGCAGCCGGCTGCGCCGTCTTGCCCTGCAATACCGCGATGAGCGTGTCCAGCTTCGCGCTGATGTCGGGCTGGGCCTGCTGCTGGGCAGGGGCTGCGCCCTGCGCCCCGAACGCGGCCATCATCTGCTTGATGAACTTCGTGAACTCGTCGGCCGTCATGTTGATCATGCCGGTCTGCGGCGCGCCGCCCATCATCGACGGGTCCACGCCGGGAGGCGGCATGCCGGCCATCGGGTCGCCGCCCGGGGGCAGGCCGCCCATCATCGACGGGTCCATGCCCGCAGCGGCGGGATCGCCGCCAGGGGGCATTCCGCCTGCAGCCGGGTCGCCGCCCGGAGGCATTCCGCCCGGGCCGCCAGGGCCGCCGGGACCACCCGCGCCGCCCGCTCCGGGGTCGCCCGGAACGAAGGCGCGCTTGACAAGTATGGCGCGGACGGCGTCCGCCATGGATCTACTGGCCATCTCCAATCCTCCTTTTAGCTGTTGATATGATACCTCATAACTGCCGAAATGTCAATGTGGCCCTCTCTTGGCCGCCGCTATGACCTCGGCCGCGGGCCTTGGGCGCATGAGCCCCAGCCTGATGCACGTCGCGGCCCAGTCCTTGTCGTCCGGAGTGCTGAGCCCCCAGTCGTCGCCCGCAAGCCGGTAGAGCAGGATCATCGGGTCGCCGGCCGCGTTGCGCACGACGACCATCTGGGCGTCGGCGTCGTCGCATAGCGGCGGGCGGAGCACGTTCGATCCGTACACCGACACCCTGCCACCGCGGGCCGCTGCTGCCGCCAGCCCCGTCACGCGGACGGCCTCCATCCGAGGCCGCGGTTCTTGAGGAGAAGGCATACGCGCTCCACGAACTCGTCCTCCGTAGGGTCGTACCTGCCCGCGGCGACGGCCGGGACCTTCACCCGGAGCTCGTCGTCCTCCACGATGAGGCGCGACAGCCTCCGCACGGCGTCGTCCACCTCGTCCTCCGTCGGGTCGTAGTCGCACGACCCGTAGAGGATGCTGGAGAGGGCGTCCACGTTGTCGACGAGCTTGCGCGATATCGCGTCGGTCGCGTCGACGAGCTGGTCGTAGGTGAGCCTGGCGTGGTCCTGCGCCGCGAGGTCGACCTCGGGCGAGAGCGATATGGGGCTCCCCTTCGCCTTGTCGTGCCTGTAGGGGATGTCGTTGATGGAGCCCGTCGGCTCGTACTCGATCTGGAAGTTGCCGGTGAGCTGCGTCTCGCGGACGATGCCGTCGTCCACGACTATGGAAAAGCAGTAGGCCCCGCGCCTGAGGACGTTCATGACGGTGCGCGGGACGGTCACGTGCACGAGCCCCGGGCGGTACTTGTCCAGGACTATCCACCGCTCTGCGGCGGAGCCAGACCAGATTACGGCCGTGAACCGGGTCTCGGCGACGGCTATGTGCACCCGCACCTTGTCGCCCTCCAGGTCCTCGGCCTTCAGGGGCTCGCGGGTGGACGGGACGTAGACCATCGCCGTGAAGGTGAGCGTGTCGCCGCTCACGCACTTGATGAGGCGGCGGGTGCACCCGGGGATGTTCACTCCCTGAGGCCTGTCCTTTGCGACGCGGTTCTTCCTGTTGGTGTAGAGGTGCATGTGCGTTGTGGTGTCTTGCTGCGGGGTTATACGTCGATTGTCTCTGACGCCGGGAGCTCCGGCAGGGCGGCGGGACAGGCCACCGGCACGGCGGAGCTACCGACCTGACGGCCGCGCAGAAGCGCGAGCTGCTCGGCCTTCATCGCCGCGATGCGCTCGAGCAGCTTGTCGATCGCCTCGTCCGTGATGGCGGCGCCAACGAGGTCGGCGATGAGCTTGTCCTTGTCCGCGGGGAGCGTCGCCGCGTCCCAGCCCTCCAGGAAGTCGGCCAGACGGCGCATCCAGCGCGCCACCTCGAGCACCATGTCCCACGTGCCGCGGACTATGGCCCGGTATATAAGCCACGACACGACGCCGGCTACGACCTTGCGGACGCGCTTGGGGGTCACGAACCACGAGAGGATCCACTTCTTCACTTGGTCCCTCCACTGATGACGGTGCGCACGCTGTCCTTGGCGGCGTCCACGCCGCCCCTGCCCGTGGTGAGGTAGACGAACGCGCCGATGAGGAAGATAAGGAGCACGAAGAACTGGAAGCTGCTGTTGCCCATAAGGTGCACGACCCACTGGAAGCTGCCCTCGGGCTGCGCCTTCCCGGCGGGCTTGGCCACCGCCTGCGCAGCCTGCGCCGCCTGCTGGGCCTGGAGAAGCTGCGCCGCACGCTGGTCGTCGGCCCACTTCTTGGCGGGACAGTCCTGGCAGCGCCGGTCGTGCCGCTCGTCGATGAGCCTCTTGAGCGCCTCGGGCTGCCACAGGTTCGACTTTATCTCGCCCAGCTCCTTTATCACCGACGTAAGCGCGCGCAGGAGCGCCGCCGACACCCGGTCGCGGATCTTGTCGTCCGCGTCCCCGCGGTCAAGCGCCGCAAGGACGCTCTCCGTCTGTGAATTGGCTATGATGTCAACGTCTTCCATGTCCACGTCCTCCCGCCGGCATGCGCCCGCTCCAAAGTCAATCAACTCCCTGCCTGGCCGCCGCCTCGAAGGCGCGCCAGTACGCCCGCCACAGCTTGTCGGTGTTCTCGCCGCGCTCCTCGGCCTGCTTCCCGCGGACCTTGATGAGCCAGAGGCTCGAGAACATCGCCGGCTGGAGGACGTCGAAGCGGGACGCGAACCCGCTCTTCAGGAAGGCAAGTGCGAGGACCGGCTTCAAGTCGGCCGGCGACAGGCCCTGCGCCATCGCGAGAGCCGCTATGTCCACGAGCGTCTGCTCGGTGACCGCCTCCGTGGAGGCGGCTGCGTACACGGCCGCCACGGCCGACGCCGACAGTCCGGACACGTGCGCAAGGGCGGCTATCTCGGGGACGACTGCAAGGTCGATGCCCGTGACGACCGCCACCGCCAGTACGTCCGACACTACGGCGGGCGGCACGCCTTTCGCAAGCGACAGCGCGAGCACGTCGCGGAGCTGCACCGGCGGGACACCCTGCGAGAGCGCAGCGGCGTAGACCGCCGCGAGGTCGGAAAGCCGGACGCCGCTGGCCTTGGCGAGCGCGTAGACGGCGGCCGCCGCGTCCGGAGTAAGCGCGTGCGTCTGGACAAGCGCGGCTATCTCGGGGACGGAGGCGGGAGGCAGGGCCTGCGCAAGCGCGGCCGCGAACACGGCGGCCACGATCTCAGCGGACACGCCGCGCTCCATCGCGAGCGCGAATATGCCGCGCAGCTGGGCGGGCGGGACGCCGTTGGCCTTGGCGAGCGCGTAGACCTCGACCAGCTTCGCCGGCGGAAGCGGAATGGCCTCCGCGAGGGCGATGAGGTTGCTGAGGTCGGCCGGGGCGAGCCTCTCGGCCTCGACGAGGGCCTTTATCTCCGCCAGCACGAGCGGCGGAAGGGGCGAAACCTCTACCGCCGCCGGAACCGGGTTGGTGGCCGGCACGACTGGAGCCACGGGAGCCACCGCAGCGGCCGTGACCGTCACGGGGACGGCGAGGGCCTGCACCGTGGCGAGCTTGACCCTGTTGGTGCGGCTGTGGGGCTGGCTCGCCTGGTCGTCGGCGGCGCAGTAGAGCGCCGCTACGGCCGCTACCGCAGACAACGCAGTCCGGACAGACCTGACAGATCCGATGGACATCGTCGCGCCCTTACTCGCCATTGTACTCGCGGACGAAGGCGTTGTAGCCCTCCACGCCGAGGCACACCTCTAGGATGGCCTTGTTGCGGGCGCTCATGTCCTTGCGCCCGTATAGGATGTCGTTCTTCAGCTTGGCGACGTCTTCCTCGGACGGCATTCTGGAAAGGTCCACGCCTGGCAGGCCGACGCTCTTGAACCACGCATCCAGGCCCGTGAAACGGGGGGCGTTGAGGGCGGTGGTGAGGCCTGTCATGTACTCCTCGCAGGGGTTGACCCCGTTCTTCGTGACGAAGGATCGTCCCTGGGAGCGGATATGCGCCTTGACGGCCAGCAGCGCCATCTTCTGGATCTTCGGCTTGGCCGGAGCCCACACAGTGAGCGAACAGGCCTCTGGGAAGGCGACGGCTTCAGACAGGACCGCCGCGACGTCGTCGAGCGTCCCGCCGCGGAGCGTGGTCTCGTACAGCCCCAGGGAGCAGCCGAGGCGCCTGGCTATGGCCACCGACTGCGGATAGGCCTCGTCGGCGCCCACAGCCTGGCGCGCCAGCGCCGAGCACTTCGGCATCAGGGACACAAGCCACCACCAGTTAGCCGGGGCGTAGCCCTTGGCGGCAAGCGCCTCGTCTGCGTCGTGGCGGAACGCGGCCATGTCCCTGCGACGGAGCAGGCGCGAAAAGTCGTTGGTGACGGACGCGCGGGCCACGGCCAAGCACGTACCCAAGTCGGGCTGCGCGAGCATGAGGGCCAGGATCTCGCGGGCCTGCGCCTCGGTGACGTCTTTGTAGGAGTACGGCCCCAGGTGCGGAACCTCGGCAAAGGACACGCCCGCCGCCATGACTGCGGCCACAAGGGCCGCCAGAATCGCAATCTTCTTCATCTCCATGCTCCTTTCCGGGACTTACTTGTCCCCGTTGTATTCCTTTACGAACTCGTTGTACCCGTCGACCCCGAGGCAGACCCCGAGAATGACCCTGGCGCGGTTGTCCATGTCCCTGTCGCCAAAGAGGACGTCCTCCTTGAGCTTGGCGACCTCCTCCTCGGATGGCATCTTCGAGAGGTCCACGCCCTTCAACCCGATGCTCTTGAGCCATGCGTCAAGTCCCGCAAAGCGCGGGGCGTTCAGCGCCTCGGTGAGGCCAGTCATGTACGACTCGCAGGGATTGACCCCGTCCTTGGTGACGAACGACTTGCCCTGCGAGCGGATGTACCGCTTTACGGCCCTAAGCGCCAGCTTCTGGGTACACTTGCGGAAGTCTGTCAGCACTACGCTCTCGGACCACATACGCGCGGCGGGGAAGGCGACGGCCTCGGACAGCCAGTCCGCCAGGTCGTCCAGCGTGCCGCCTCCGGAGAAGATGCCGTATGGCGTCACGTCCACGCCGAGGCGGTTGGCGATCGCAAGCGTCTTCGGGTACAGTGCAGCCGCGCCGGACGACACGGCCGCTGCCGCCGCGCATTTCGGCCACGTGCGGACGGCGTACCACCAGCCGAGCGGGGCGAGCCCGCGCTCCGCCAGGGTGGCGTCGAGCTCTGCGCGCGCCTCGGGGAAGCGACCCCACGCGAGGTTCAGCTTGTACTCCGCGCAGCGCGGCCAAATGGTGTTGACGGTAAGGTTGGTGTTCAGGGCCTCCGCGACCGCGGCGCGGAACTCCGCCTCCGTGCAGGTCTTGGGGTCCTCGAGCGGACCGGCGAATGCGACCGCCCCGACGAATGCGACCGCAGCTGCGGCCAGTGTGATCAGCTTCTTCATCTTCATCTCCTTTCTTGGGTCAGTTCCCGTTGTATTCCCTGACAAAACTGTTGTATCCCTCCACGCCCAGGCAGACGTCGAGGATGGCCTTGGTGCGGTCGTTCATCAGCTGGTCGCCGTAGAAGACCGCGTCCTTGAGCTTCGCCACTTCCTCCTCGGATGGCATCTTCGAGAGGTCCACGCCCTTGTACCCTATGCTCTTGAGCCATGCGTCGAGGCCCGCGAAGCGAGGTGCGTTCAACGCCGCAGTAAGGCCGGTCATGTACTCCTCGCAGGGGTTGACACCGTCCTTGGACACGAACGACCGCCCGGACTGCCGGATGTGCCTCCGCACTGCCGGAAGCGCGGCCTTCTGGATGTTGCTGCGGAACTGGGCGATCTGGGCCGAGGGCAGCGAGCACTTCGCCGGAAAGGCCACGGCCTCCGAGAGGAGCGTTGCGTAGTCGTCGAGCGTCCCGCCGTGAATGGCGATGCTGGACGGCAGGAGCGCGCAGCCGAGCCGCGCGCACATGGCGTACGACGCGGGGTAGGCGACGTCCGCACCGGTTGCCTTGGCGAGACGGCTCGATACCTTGGGCCAGCCCACGGGGTGCTGCCACCACCAGTGCGGCAGGAAGCCGCGCTCGGCCATCGTCGCGTCGAGCTCGGCGAACACCGCGGGGAACCTGGACTGCATCCTCGAGGAGAACAGGCCGTTGGTGGCGAGATGGGCGTATACGCTGCCCGTGGTGGCGTTGGTCGGGGCGAAGGCCTCCGCTATGACGGCCCGGAGCTCTGCCTCCGAGCACTCCGACGGGTTAAGGGGTTCTGCCGCGGCTGACATGGACGCGGCGACCATCGCCGCAACTGCCGCCGCCTTCACGAATGCTGTGCGCATCTTGTATTGTCCTTTCCTTTGGGTTCTGGTTGCATTGTATAATACCACAGTTGCCACGCCGCGTCAACACGGGCGCTACGAGCGCTACGAGCGCTGCGGCTGCTGCGGGGGCTGCCGCGCCCCCGCCGCCACCCAGGCCGGCACGTCGTCGCAGAACTGGGCGAGGGCCATGGCCTCCCGCTTGGATATGCGGTACTTCCCCAGCTCGTCCCTGTGGGTCATCCTGAGGTACGAGACGTGGGAGTAGAACCCGCCGCTCCACCGCTTCCACACGGTGACGAGGTCCCTGCGCCGCTTCTGCGGCGCCATGCCCACGATGCGCCCGTAGTTGACCGTGGTGGCGTGCCCGCCGGCGTAGTCCGCCACGCCGAACAGCTCGTCCTTGAGCGCATGGTCGACCTTGTGGTGCAGCCCGCCCTTCTCGTACAGCCTCCGGAGACGCCCGCTCTTGTGGTCCTGCACCATCCTGACCGCCTTGTCGCGCAGGAACTTCGCGTAGGCCTCGGGGATGCCGCGCCTGGCGGAGCAGTCTCCGATCCGGTCCGCGCCGGCCACCGTGTCCATGTACACCGCCCGCATGAGGTCGTAGTCGGCCCCGCCGCGCCTTCCGGTGGCCGTCTGGTGCTCCGCCTCGGCCTTCGCGTACTCCTCCGCCATGCGCGACTTCCTCGCCTCCGCGCCCTCGAGCACCAGGTCGTCCACTATCTCCACGCCGTTGTCGGTGAGGAACGCGTAGAGGGCCTCGCGCTCGATCCTCCTGGGCACCGGCCTCCCGCGCCGCGCGAACAGGCCGCGGAGCTCGTCGTCCGGGGGGAGGGCGTTGACGGCCCGGCATATCCTGTCCATCGCCCTGTCGCAGTGTACGCGCGCCGCCTCGCGCGTCACGCCGCCGAGGACGCGCTGCCCGATCATGTCGTACGTCCAGCCGGAGAGCCGCGCCCGTATGATGTCGCGCTCCACGCCCGTCCTGCCGTACCGCTTCGCCAGGTACGCGACGAGCTCCGCCGTGTCCTCCGCGACCTTCCGCTTCAGCGCGCCCGCGTCGGGGCGCACGGGGGCCCATCCGGTCGACGCCGCATGCCCGACAAGCCAGTCGCCGGACGTCCCGGCCTCCGGGTCGTCGCGCTTCGCCGGGGCGTCGTACGCCGGGCTGGTCGCCATCTGCGTGCGCGGGCCCGCGAGGTTGGGGTCGAAGAGGTCGCGCACCGCGCTCTGGATGTACGGGACCGAGAACGTGCAGAACCTGACGTTGCGCGAGGGGTCGAACTCCTGCGCGGCCCTCGAGAGCCCCTGCAGCCCGCGCATCCACATGTCCTCCGACGACTCCGTGCGCTCGTCGTACCGGCGCACGTACGACATGGCGAACCTGACGTTGTGCAGCACCAGCAGCTCGTTCAGCCGCTCCCTGTCCCCGGCGTGCTTCGCGCACATGGCCTGCTCCTCCTCCGCCGTGAGCGGGGGGTAGTCGCGCGAGACGTCCACGAGGTTCGTGCTGACGGCCTTCAGTCTCTCAATGTCCAAAGTGGTCCTCCTCGTCGAACGCAGGCGGCGGCTCGTCCGGGACGCATATGTCCTCCTGCCTCGCGCCGTCCGGGTCTCCGCCCACCAGGTCGTCCCTGCCGCAGACCCTCAGGTACTCGGCCGCGGCCTCGTGGTCCTCCGCCCCCCACGTCTCCATCTCCGCCCACTGCTCCGCGTCGGGGAGGCGGAAGAGCGCGTCGAAGTACTCGTCGCTCCTCGTGCCCCGCAGGACGTCCAGCGAGGCGGGAAGGGACGGGGCGGGCTTCACGCGCACCGCGTCGGCGCGGCACCTGGAGAACCGGCGGACCGCCGCCTCGTGGCGGCGCTTGCACTCCTGCGAGCAGAACCGCTTGTTGCTGACGAGGGGCGACCAGGCTATTGGCTTCCCGCAGCACTCGCACGTGGCGACATGCTCCCTGCGGCTCCGCGCCGCGGCGCGCTTCCTGCCCCTCTGTGCCGTCCACAGCCTCTTGCGGCACTCGGGCGAGCAGCACTCGACACCGCGCCGGCACGGCGTGAACTCCCGCCCGCAGAACGCGCACTTGCGCGGCAGGGCGGGCGGACGCGGACGGTACATCAGTCCAGCTTCCTGCCGTTGCGGTCGAACTGCCCGTCCGCGAGGTAGAACACCACCGCCTGGGAGGGGGTCTGCCACGGAAACCCGGATGTCTTCGCGTCGGCGAGCGACACTCCCGGGAGGCGGACCTCTGTAAGACGGGCGCAGCCGAGGAAGGCCGTCCTGGGAAGGGACGCGCCGGACACCGACGGAAGCGACACCGACCGCAGCGCCACGCACCCGAGGAACGCGCCCTGCCCTACGGACGTCGCGCCCTCGGCCACGACGCTGCGCAGGCGGCGGCACTCGGCGAACGCGTACCCGCGTATGTTGGTCACGGACGCGCCGGCCACGTAGTCGATCGGGCCCGCGCCCTGCACGAGCTCGTCCGCGGCCTCCTGGGCCGGCGTCGCAGGACTGGCCTGCTCCTGTCCTGCGGGCTCCTGCCCCTGCGCCTGCGCGAACAGCATCCCGGCCGCGGCAACGGCCATCAGCACCACGGTCATCACGTTATCTACCTTCATTTCGACTCTCCTTTCGATTTTTGACTGACACTCCTGCGTCCCGGGTACGGAACGTCGTGCAGGCGCGCGACCACCGCGCAGTTCTCCGGGCAGTAGCCCCCGCGCTTGTCGCGCCGCACCACGAACATCCCCCGCCTCCAGCCGTTGTCCAGGCACCAGCGGGCGAAGGCCTCGTAGCTGTCGCGCCATGCCGCGCACAGCTCCACGCCCTCGTACCTGCGCATATCGCCGGCCCGCAGCCCGCCCCTGGTGACGCACGCCTTCCGGATGAACCGCCACGTGTCGTAGGGCCCCTCGTCCGTGCGCACGCGCGTGTGCGGCCTGCGGTACTTCTCGTGCGACAGCGCGTGCTCCACGTCCCATCCGCCGTTGAACAGGCGGAACGCCACCTGCCGCTGCCGGCCGTGGTCCAGCCCCAGCCGCCCGTCGCCTATGATGTCGCGCGCGGACCTGCCGTCCGGAAGGCGGCGTATGCAGCTGCGCTTCCCGTTGGCCCGCGCAGCGTCCAGCCACACGCAGTTGTCGGGGCAGAAGTCGCCCTTCTTGTCGAGGCGCGTGAGGTGCAGGCCCTTGCGCCAGCCGTGGGCCATGCTCCACGCCTCGAACTCCCTGTAGTCCAGCCATGCCGGGCAGACGGTCACGCCCTCGTACAGCGACCGCTGGTACGGCGTGGCGCCGCCTACGAAGCCGCAGTACCTGCGCATCGCGACCCACGAGTGGTAGAGAGGCGGACGCCGCTTCACTTCCTGCCCTCCCAGTAGATCCTGTTCGGCTCCGCCTCCTCGTCCTTTATGACGCGGAGCGTGCCCTGCCAGTCCAGGCCTATGCGCTTGCCGTCCCGGACCGAAAGGGACTTGACCGTCCTCGGGCGGATCGGCACCTCCTGGCTCGCCCACCGCCACAGCGGGAGCGGGAGCCACGTCTGCTCGCCGTCGCCGACGTCGGGCCTGTCCCAGTCGAGCACGTCGTGCGCCAGCGTGGCGTAGTGCTGGTCTATCTCCTCCTGGGACATGACGCGGAACCCGGGGTAGTTGGTCCACACGGCCGGCATCACCTGCACGAAGGCGTTGGCCTTCAGGCTCGCGAAGTCGTAGCTGATGACCGCGTTCCGCCCCTCGACTATCTTGTAGCACAGCGGCCGCGACCTCGTGGACGGCCAGGGGTGGAACGCGGCGTTGGCGGCCATGTACACCCCGACCAGGTACGGCGGCGGGAGCGACGTGCAGAACGTGATCGAGCACGTCTTCCCGTCGGCGTGGAACTGGTCGACGGCTATCCCGTAGCGGAAGATGTCCTGCAGGGCCTCGAGGGGGTCCTTCTCTGGATCCTCGGCCCAGGCGCTCCGGTCCATGGAGGCCGGGTACTGGAACGCCGCGAGGAGCAGCGCGGAGCAGAGCATCGAGGCCACGCCCATTACAGCCCGCCCCTCTGCCAGTTGCCGTCCATCACCTTCTCCGCGTAGAAGCACCCGTTGGAGACCGTGACCCTGTACGACACGTCCGCCTCCGAGTCGTAGTAGAGGTGGCGGTCGGAGTCGAGCGTGGACAGGAGCTTGTAGTAGTCCGCCGTGACGTCCTCGAACGTGGTGGCGGAGCTGCACGGGATGGACAGGGACATGGTGTAGAGCATGTCCGTCACCGACACGGAGTGCGACACGCTGTTGGTGTAGGGAACGTGCGTCGACGTCGGGTACGACGGGTGGAGCGTGGTGTAGGTGGTGTGCGTCTCGTCGCAGGTCTGGTCGCTGATGAACGAGAGCTTGAGCGGGATGCTGTTCTCCGTCGTCACGGGGTCGGCGCCGGCCATGGACGGAATGAAGCCGACGGCCTTCAGGACGGACACGACCGTCCCGGTGCCCTTGTCGTAGTAGACATACTTGTTGTTCCCGTACGAGTACGAAGTGCGGTTCTCCGAGAAGTTCCGGATGACCGTGTTCGTGACGGGCGGGAGATCGACGTACCTGAAGTAGCCGGGCACCGTGCCGCCGCCGGACACGGCGACGTCGACCCTGAAGAGCGACGAGTGCAGGTCGTTGGTGAGGAGCGTGGTGACGAACCGCATGGGGCTCGCGGAGGTGTGCATGACGCTGTACCTGGCGGCGTAGGCGTTCTCGCCCGTGCCGTCCTCGGAGAGCGGCCAGAGGCCCACGACGTAGTCCGCGAACTGGCAGGCGTCGGTGCCGTATATGCCGCGCGTCTCGAGCACCCGGCGGTTCAGCGTGTACTGCGGGAACCAGGACGGGAGCGCCGTCATGAAGCCCCCGTACACGGTGCCGAAGCCCGTGTTCTGCGTGGACGGGTCGTCGACCGTCCTGTACGTCTGCGTGAGGCCCAGGGAGCGGGCGGGCATGCCTGAGGCGATGTTCCACTTCGGCACGCGGAAGCGCCAGCGCCTGTGGTCGTTGGTGATGCTGTGCGAGACATACCCCCAGCCGGTCCCGAGCTGCCCGGGCTCTCCGGTGCGGAGCACCTTGGTCTCGCCGTCGACGTAGTTCCGCACGGAAGACAGCGAGGCGTTGATGGTCGTGAGCTCGCGCTGGTGGGCGAAGGTGTCCACCGGGTCGGCAAGCGAATACCCCGACACCTTCCTGCGGCCGAGGACCGTCACGTCGTAGTCCTCATAGTACATGTCACTGTCGTAGTCGTAGTACTCGCCCCAGAGGCTGAACGTGACCTGCGGTGCGTTCTTGGCGTCGTACGCGTACCCCCAGTAGTTGGTGGGGCCTATGCTGAAGCTGAGATACCACTCCCGGTAGTCCCCGTCGTCCCAGTAGTCCGACGGCTGCATGTCTCCGAGCGCCTCGACGATGTCGGCACGGTCGGACGACCACGTGAAGTCGCTGTACCCGGCGGGCTCGTACACCTGCTCGTCGGCGAGGCCGCGGAACATGGTCTTGGCCGTCTCCAGCACGTTGCTCGTGGACGCCGCCGAGGCGGCCTCCCACGGCACGGCGTACTCCGCTATGTTGGAGTTGTCTATGGCGGTAGGCGCCTCCTCGGCCCAGGAGGGCAGCTTCTCGTACCACCTGACCGGCATGGCCGGACGCCAGCACTGCTTGCCGTCCTGGTCGGTCTCGGCCTCCTCCCGGCCGATCCTGACGTACGACCATGTGAGCTCGTCGTTGTCCTCCCTGAGCCACTTCGCGAAGCCCGGTATGCGCTTGAAGTTCTCCGCAGCCGGGTCCACTATCACGAGCAGGGTAAGCGGGGCGTACGTCGTGCCGTCTTCGAGGTTGATGAGGCTTCCCGTGTTCTTGATGCGCGTCCACGCCCGTACGTCTCCGCTGCCGCCGTGGGTTCGCTTCGACATGATGTACAGACGGCACCAGTCGTAGTCGAACGTAAGCCCGAAGTCGGAAGGGTCGGCCTGGTTGCAGGTGGACGACGTGAAGAAGATCATGTTCGACGCAGTGGCATGCGTGAAGTTGTTCGTGGTGGCCTTGAGCTCTATGTGGCACCAGTTCCTGGTCTCGCCGGGGTTGAGGTCGATGATGAAGAGGGGATAGCGCTTCACCGCCTTCCTCGGCACGCCGATTCGGCTCGCCTTGACGTGAAGCGTGACGGTGACGTTGGTGACGGTCTTGCCGTCTACGGTGCTGACTGACGGTGCAGACGGGGTGTACCCGGCCTTGACCAGCTCGTTCGTCCACCTCGCATCCACCTTCCAGCCGCTGACCGTGCCCCAGTCCAGCTCGGTGTCCTCGTCGTACTGGTCGCCGTTGCCGTCGACGTACCTCCCGATGACGGCGTTCTCCTCAGTGAACGCGGTCTCGTCCGGAAGGAAGAGGCCCCACTTGCCGTAGTTGTCGCCGGACGTGACCTTGTGCGGGACGCAGCGGACGAACGGCCACATGGGGGTGACGGCCCAGTCGGTCATGCCGCGCTCGATGTCGGCACGGGTTACGGCGTCGGTATACTGCCACGCCTCGAGCTGCCGCACGCGTCTTCCTACGGAATCCACCGCCTTGTAGTTGTTAGTGGCATAGTCAGTCAGCCACAGGACATTGGAGACTGTGGTACCCCAGCGGCTGGATGCCGTGCTCTCCATGTCACGAATGTCGTGCATGGTAGGAACACGGAGCCTAGTAGCAACCACCGTGAGTCTGGCGGTCACGATACCGCCCTCGTATGGGCCGTCCCACATAAAACCAGCGGCACTGAGCTCGTTGGTCCACCGCGCCGCGACCGGAACAGACACAGGCGCCCACATGAGGTTGGTAGGATCACTCCCTGCGTGCAAGAAGTCTGCAGATATGGCACTAGCCCGTGTACGGTCTGGGCTATCGGGGCGGAATAGGCCCCATCTCCGCTCGTAGCCGGGCTCTGAGCCGTTATCGACTATGACGCGTCCGAGTGGCCACATTGGAGTGACGGCCCACTCGGTAAACCCGGATGCAACGGCGGCACGAGACACAGAATTAGTATGACGCCACTCCTCCAGGTCCTTCACACGCCGGCACGCAAATTCAATCGCACCGAAATTGTTGGTAGCGTAGTCGGCCAGCCACAGAATGTTAGAGACTGTGGCATCCCAGCGGTCAGACGCAGTATCGTCCCTGGTCTTCAAGTCCTGCATCGTCGGAACACGCACGCGCGTCGCCCGAACCGCTACGCCCCACGGCGTGTCCTCGGCAGACCACGACAGGTTTGTGGGCGTATCCCCTCCGGCTGCGTATACCCGTGTCAAGGCAGAATCGCTGCTGCGGTCCGCGCTTCCCGCCGGAAAGAGCGACCATGACCCCCAGGGCACGCCAGACACCAGCCCGGGCACGACATCCTCGCCGAGAGGCCTGTCGGACTCGATCGCCCACTCGGTAAACCCTGTCTCCGCGGCCCTGCGCGACACAAGGTCGTCACGGAGACCGTCGACGGCCTTTTCTAGCCCCGTGCCGTAGACAACGCCGGTCTCGATGCGCCGCCTGCGGCCCCTGCCGATCGACGCCGCGTTTGTAATGGCGTTGCCGTTTCCGGCATCCCTATACGAAAGCAGAACCTTTGAGTACGCCGGCACGGCGGAAGCGTCATACTCGTAGCGGAGGTCGTCCTCCCCGAAGCCGCCCATGGGAAGTGTCTCGGGGGGATACGCTATCACGGCGGTCCCGAACTGGGAGGTCAGAAGACCGCACCTGCGGCCGGTCGCGACGTCCATGACCTTGAGACTCGACACGACGGGGTCTGATCCGACCGTCACCTCCAGCAGGTACGAGACGGCCCTGGCGAGGACGTTGCTGTCCCCGTCCTCGCAGACCCAGACGGAATTGCTGTCGTTGGTGCCCGCCCACGTCTGGAAGCCGTCTACGGCGTCTTCTCCCGAGAAGTGCAGCACCGTGTCGTCGAGATCGACCACCCACACGTCGTTGGTGTCCATGCGCGGCGGAGCGAGCTCGTACTCCGTGATCACGCGGTCGGCCTTGGCCTCCGCCACTGCGGCGAGATCGGACTTCGTGCCGGCGAGCGCCTCGTCGAGCCTGGACACGTCGTTGCTGAGAGAAGTTGTGGCGGCCTGAAGGTCTTTCGTCTCCGCCTTGGCGTCGAGCTCCCTCGCGGTGGGGACGCGGACACGCGTGGCCGTGACAGGGCCCCACGTGGTCGCAGTCCACGTCAAGTTCGTAGCGTAGGCCGGCGCAGGCACCGGGTCGGTAAGTGCAGTATCGGCAGAATGCACCGTATCGGTAGGCGAGAAGAGGTACCACAGGCCCGTGGAATCGCCGTCCACCATAGCCTGCGCGACAACGGCGTCGTAAGGCGGAGAAGAGCCTGCTGGCGGATCCGTGAACTCGACCGCCCAGCTGGTGAAGCCCGACTCCACGGCGGAGCGCGTGACCCCGTCGGCGTACTGCCACCGCTCCGTCGCCGACACGCGGCCCTCGACGGCCCCTATGCGCACGGAGGTGTTGGTCTCGTAGTGCCTGCCGACGATGGACTCCACGTCGTTGGTCGTCACCGCCCCGGCTACGTCTGAAACGGCCACGACCACGTCGCCCGTCTTGCCGTTCACGGACGTGACCGGCGGGACGTACGTATCGGGGAGTGCGCCGATGTCATCAGGCCCCAGCTCCACGTCTCCGTCCTTGCCGTTCACCGACAGGACCGGCGGCTCGTAGTCGGCCGGGAGGGCCCCGATATCGTCGGGACTCAGGTCGCCGAGCTCCTCGCGCACGATGTCGCGCACGGCGTTGGTATCCACGCCGCCCGTACCGCCCCCTCCCGGGACGCCTGTGACGTCAACGACCACCAGGTCGTCGCGCTTCAGGCTGCCGAGGCGCACCTTGGTGACCCCTGTGGACTCGCCTTCGGCCAGGGCCGTGGGAGCCGTTGGTAAAGCGCACAATGCGGCAGCCGCCAGCGCCAGCGCCGCCCCGAATGCAGTCCGTATCGTGTTTCGCATGTCGTTCTGTCCTTGTTGGCGAGTATTATACCAAGATTTCCCACTGCGGCACAAGACGGTCGCACCCGGAAAACGCAACAACGCGGCACGCCGGATCAGGCGCGGAGGACGCTCACCGGGTCGTTCGCGCCGATCTCCCCGCGCCTGTACGCACGGATAGCGTCGCGGGCAGTGACGAACACCCGCGGCTTGGCCCTGGACGCCGGGGCGGTGAGCTTGGCGAGGCCGAGCGTCATCTCCATCATCGGCACGTACCTGGGCGAGCGCAGGTCGGTCGTGGAGAAGAGGTTCTTGCTCGGGAGCATCTTCTCTATGGCCTCCGCCACCGCCTTGTCGCTGGAAGGGACGTGGAAGTTCATCGTGTCCCCGTCGTGGTCCGCGGTGAAGCCCTTCTCCACCACGGGGTTCATCCTCATCGTCTTGCCCTCGACGAGCGACGGCCAGAACGCCATGAAGTTGAACTTGTGCCACGTAGGCGCGCGGTCGAGTATGACGGGCCTCCGGCCCATCTCCTCCACCAGCAGGTCCTTGGCGACCTTCGCGCGCTCCTCCACGAGCTGCAGCGCGCGCTCCTCTGGGTACCCCCTGCGTCGCAGGCCGCGCACCACGTAGTCACGGTAGAGCGTCCAGGCCTCGTCCTCGGGAATGCCGCACTGGTCCATGTCGTAGTTAGGCTCCGGAGTGATCACCGCCCGTCCGACGCCGTCCACGGCCTTGGAGATGACCTTCGACTGCCACAATCCCAGCTTGGGGGAAGTCCCAATTACCTGGCGTATCGCGCCCTTGAGGCGCTTGGCCTGGCCCTCGGGGCTTATCGGGTCGCCGAGGCCGTACGCCGCCTTGACGGCGTTGTAGATGTTCAGCCGCTCCTCGGAGAGTCCGCTGTCCGGGACGTCCTTCCGGAGCTGCCTGAAGGCGTCGGCGGACTCTATGACGTCGCGGTAGAGCTCGTTTATGTCGCTCACGAGCGCCGTGTCGCCGGCCTTGGCTATCGGCCGGAACATGGGCGGAATGACCGGAACCTTGGTGATCATCCAGTCCTTCGGGGATACGCCCTGCTTCTTGCATCCGGAAAGATAGCCGACCACCTTGACGGCGTTGTCGCGGGCCGAACCGCGCGACTTGCGCGCGAGGTCGCGCTGGCGCTCTATCTCCCGGTCCACGTCAACGCGCGAGAGCGCGGCCTGGAGAGCCTTGCCACCTGTAAGTCCGTCCAGCTGCTCCTCGCCGGCCAGGACCGCCTGGAGGCGCTTCCCCGTAAGCCCCAGGAGGCGGCGGACCGGCTCCTCCATGACGGGGTTGGGGATCGGCTCTGGGAGCGCGATCGCGGCCCAGCGGCTCCTGTTGGCGTTGCCGCCGGTGAGGTACGGGTCGAAAAGTCCGCCCTTGAGCTCCTTGAGGTCGTCGTCCAGCATCCGCGAGTTCTGGATGATCCGCCCGCCGGCCAGCTTGTCCGTGTCGGCGTCGGTCATGGGGAGGATGTCCGTAGCGCGCTGCCCCTCCACGACGTTTATGCCCCCGGCACGCAGGAGGTTCATGGCCTTCTGGTACACGAAGGGGACCTGCGGGGCGGGAAGGGGGCCGCCACTGCGGACGGCCTTCCACCAGTCCTCGTTCTTCGTGCCGCGGACGGTCTGTACGTCTTTCATGACCTCGGTCGCGCCATGCGCGAGTATGGCGTAGGTGTCGAGGCCGCTCACGCGCTTGGCGCCGCCGTAGCCGCCCTTGGCCGGCTGCAGGTCCGCTGTGTACCCGCCGAACCCACCCTTGGCGGATATCTTCTTGTCGGCGAGGTGGTGCATGGCGTGGAAGTACACGTACCCGTCGCCAATACCGTGCAGCGTCTTTCCGGTCTCGGGGTCGAACACGTCCGCCGTGGGGCTGACGCCGGCGGCCGCGAGCTGGTCGGACGCCCACTTGGCCCACCCCTCCGGGGGCGGATCCTGCGGGAGCCTGACCTGCCGGCCGGTGGCCTTTGCGAGCTTGCCGAGGGCCGTCTCGATGAGCTGGCCCGGCGCGACGCGCGACGGAATGCCCATCGGGTTCATGAGGATGTCGTACGGCTCGTTCGTCACGGCGTCGCGGGGCATCTTGTCGTCCGGAATGATCTGGCCGACGACGCCCTTGAGCGCGAACCGCGGCGACAGCTTGTCCGCGACCTGCATCGGCGGCGTGGCCTTCACGTTGACCTTGGCCCGCCCGCGGAACATCGTCGAGCTCACCACCGTCCCGGGATAGTCGTGGTCCCACACCTGCGCCTTGTCGGTAAACGCGTTGCGGAGCACCTTGCTGAGCTTGCCGAGGTTGGCGTCCTCGGCCGTGAGCAGCTTCGGGCCGACGGCGACGGATATCGGATCGCCCTTGTTGAGGACGGTCCCCTCCTTGACTACGCCGTTGTCGTCCAGGGTCGCGTACTGCTCCTTGGTGAACTTCTTGGGGAACGCGGACATGTACTTGCCGAGGCCCAGCTCCACGCCGTCACGGGGATCGGCCTCGAACCCGTAGAGCCTGTCGGTCGCGAGCTTCTTCGCCGCAGACTCGCTGATGACGATCGCGTCCTCATAGGAATAGCCCTTGTACGGGAGCCAAGCCATCCTGAGGTTGACGCCCATCGCGAGCCCGCCGGTCTTGTGATCCACGAAGTTGGACGCGGCCACCATGTCGTTGGCGGCCACCTTGTCGCCCACCTTCACGGTCGGGGTGTACGTGAGTCCGGTAAGGCCGTTGAACGGAAAGTCGGTGACGGTCTCGACGAAGTGCTTCTTGCCCTCCGCGTCCGTAACGGTAACGCC
>Ga0310696_10003770_pt1 | contig 18815 bp, 11 predicted proteins | sample AusTroGonzalo_MG_4_FD_203885 | JGI IMG/M metagenome (GOLD analysis project Ga0310696, IMG submission 203885) | Bovine rumen microbial communities from tropical cattle in Woodstock, Queensland, Australia - Gonzalo_02 (v2) (version 2) | ecosystem: Host-associated > Mammals > Digestive system >...
CGTCCACCACGCCGTCGCCGTTCCAGTCCTCATAGTAGTAGTCGCCCGGGAGGGTGCCTGTACCGTAGTTGGTACCGGTGGTCGGGTGGTTCTGGATCTCGTCGTACGTGGTGAAGCGTCCGGCCTCCGGGATGGAGAACCAGATGTCCTTGTTACGGCCGGAGACCGCGCCGCGGCGCCAGTTCTCCATGGAGTTGCCCGCCTGGGAATCCAGGTGGTAGTTCCAGCGGTTCTTGGCGGCGGACATGAAGCCCGTGATGTAGTAGCCGACTTCGCCCACGCGGTTGCGGTGGCTCAGCTGGAACTCGTAGCCGAAGGTGATGTCGCTCTCGATGTTCTCCTGCGGCATGGAGGCGCCCACGGTGCCCGGAAGCACGACGGAGGACGTCGCGAGCAGGCCGTCGCGGTTGCGCTGGAACACTTCGAAAGTACCGCCCAGCTTCTGGTTCCAGAAATTGAAGTCCAGACCCAGGTTCTTGGTGGTGGCGGTGTACCAGGTGAGGTTCGGGTTCGGGATCGCGGCGGCATCGACACCGGTCACGACCGTGCCGTTGTAGACCCACGCCTTGTTGCCCTGCAGGTTGTAACCCGTGTAGATGGACGGGTAGGTGCCGGCGGAGCCGTCATCTCCCAGCTTACCCCAGGATGCACGGAGCTTGAGGTTGGTGACCCACGGGAGGTTGTTCTTGATGAAACCTTCCTCGCTGATGCGCCAGCCCACGGAAACCGACGGGAACCAGCCCCAGCGGCTCGCGGCCGGGAAGCGGGAGGATGCGTCGTGACGGATGGCGGCGTCCAGCAGGTACTTGCCCTTGTAGTCGTAGTTCAGGTGGCCGATCCACGCCCGGCGGGACATGTCGCCCAGGCCGTTGGACTTACCCACCTGGTTCTCCTCTTCACCGGAGAACAGATACGGCTTGTCCAGCATCATCGTGCGGCGGGCGTAGAAGTTGTCCCACTCGTTGTAGGACTGCTCGTACATGCCCATCAGCGCGACGTGGTGCGCCTTCGCGAAGGTGTGGTCGTAGTTGATGGACAGCTGCATCACCTGGCCGCTGTTCGGGTCGGTGGAGCGCTGCACGTAGGAATCGTCACCGCCGTTGCGGATGAACTTGTTCAGGGATCCGTCCGCGTTCTTGGAGAACAGGTAGTAGGTCCGCTGGTATTCCGAGTTGTTGGTGGTGTAATAGTCGTAGCTGTAGAAGGCGCGGAGGTTCAGGCCTTCGACATACGGGATGTCATAAGTGAGCGTCATCGCGGCGTTCAGGTTGTTCCGCTTCTCCTGGCGGAAGCCGGAGAAACGGCTGTCGGTCGCGGCGACCGGGTTCTCGGACTCGAGCATCTGGTCGTCGAAGCTCGGGAGGTCGTGGTTCCCGTCGATCCAGGCCTCGGAGGTGGGACGGTAGGTCCATGCCTTCTTGTACACGGCCCAGATGGTCGTGAACGGCTGGTTCTTCTCATCCATGTAGCCGGAGAGGGCGACGTTGGCGCGCAGGCGGTCGGTGATCTTCGCATCCACGTTGGAACGGAAGTTCCAGCGGTGGTAGTTCAAGGAGCCGCTGCGGTAGGAGCCCATCATGTCCATGTAACCGAGGTTGAAGAAGTACTTGATCTTCTCCGAACCGCCGTTGACGGACAGGTTGTACTGGCTCTGCGGGACGTTGTTCTTGAATAGCTCGTCGCTCCAGATGGTGCTCTTGCGGGTGCCGTCGCTGTAGGACACGATGTCGTCCCAGGCATAGATGCCCAGGCCCCGGTTCGGGTAGTTGCCGTTGAACCCGTTGTAGTTCTTCTCGTTGATGAGCATCATGTGGGAAGCGGCGTCCACCGTGTTCGGGACATACAGGAAGGTCTGCCAGCCGTAGTTCATCGACAGGTCGATATCGAACTTGCCGTCATCGCCGGAACCCTTGCGGGTCGTGACGAGGATGACGCCGTTCGCGGCCCGCACGCCGTAGATGGCGGCGGAGGCGTCCTTCAGCACGGACACGGACTCGATTTCATTGGCGTCCATGCGGGAGAAGTAGGCCTGGTCGCGCGGAATGCCGTCCACCACGAACAGCGGGGTGCCCATGCCGCGGATGTCGATCGCATTGTCGAATTCACCCGGCTGCGCGGAGCGCTGGGAGATGCGGACGCCGGCGACCTTGCCGGACAGCATGTTCACGACGTTCTCGTTCTTGGTGATGACCATCTCCTTGTTGGTGACGGCAGAAACCGCACCGGTGAGGGTGGCCTTCTTCTGGACACCGTAACCGACGACGACCGTCTCTTCCAGGAAATTGGCATCGTCCCGGAGCACGATGTCGAGGGGAGTCTGCGCGGCGGACACCACCTCATCGGTGTAGCCGATGAAGGAGACCACGAGATTGTCCCGCGTGGAGGCGGCAATCTCGAAGTGTCCCGCCGCGTCTGTCATCGTGCCGCGGGTGGTACCCTGCACGATGACGCTGGCGCCGACGAGCGGTTCGCCGCCCCCGTCCCGGACCGTACCCCTCACGGTACGGTCCTGGGCGGACAGGGACAGCGTCAGGAACGCCGTCAGCACGGTCAGGATGATATGTGACAGTTTCAATTTCATAAGATCGGTTTAAAGTGACTGAATGGGAAAGGTTGGGACAATCATTCAGATACTACCGAGGGGACGGGTCGACGGCGCCTTCCGGAGCGAGGCGGCGGTTGAAGAAGACGTACGCGGTGTGCCAGCCGCCGATACGGATCTGGCCGTAGTCGTACTCGTAGCGGAGGCCGACGCCGAAGCGGAAGCCGGTGCCGGTGTAGTTGGCGCCGGTGGTGAAGCAGCAGGCACCCTCGTCGAAACCGAAGTTGAGGTCGCCGGCGGCGTCGAAGGCGTTGCCGTCCCAGCCACCGATGATTTCACCGTTGCACTCCACGCCGTAGGCGGCCTTGACGGCATCCTTCTGCTCCTGGGTGAGGTTGTCACGCTGGGAGGAGACGATGGAAGGCTGCGTGCTCTGGAGCCACACGCCGCGGCTGTGGCGGGCCAGCTTCTGGCCCAGTTCGCCGAGCTCGAGCTTGGAACCGTCGGAGTAGACGATGTCGCCGGGTTCGTTGACGGAGATGGACAGGTTCTGGATCCAGGAGATCGCCCGCGGGGCGTCGCCGTGCTGGAACCAGAGGTAGTCGTTCTCCTCGCCCGGAGTGGCCTTCATCCACAGGTCGATGAAGGAGATGCGGTTGGCGCCCGCGGGCACCATCGTGCGGTACTCCATGTGCTGGGCCTCCGGGAAATCGGGACTGTAGTGGATGTCGCCGTAGGTGGCGTCGTCATCGCGGCCGAAGGAAGCGAGGCCGGTGCGGATCGGATCGTTGATGGTCCAGAAGACCTTGTTCTTGATCTGGTCGTTCACCTTGCAATAGATATAGATACCATCCTTGTTCGGATCGTAGCAGCTGGTGCCCGGACGGGTGTTCATGGTCCAGGTACCGTCGGCAGCGAGGCAGTTCTTGAACAGGTCGTAACGGGAAGCCACCTGGCCGTTCTGGAGCTCGGCCGGGGCGAGTTCGAAGGTCACGTTGCCGGCAGGGAGTTCCTTGTACAGGTCCTTGAAATTGAAGGTACCGAGGAAGTCGGCCTTGGCATCCGGGAGCTGGGCGCGCCAGCTGTCACCGGTGGCCTCGGCGGCAATTTCGTCGATGAATACCGGATCCTCGAGGGCCTCGGGCTCGAAGCTGTTCTCGCCCACGTGGACGATGAAGTAGTTGGAACTGATCGCGGTACCCTTGAGTTCCACCTTCAGGGCCACGGTGTAATCCTTGTTGGACTCGGCGGCAAGGGCCTTGAGGTTCACCTTGATGAGGTCTCCGTCGTTCTCGGCGGACTCCACCTTGAACAGGCCGGCGCCGGCACGGGTCTTCACCTCACGTGCGTCCGCAATGTCGAACGTCGCCTCGCCGGCGTTGAAGGAAGGCGTGGCGAGGAAATTGACCACGGCGCCGTCTTCACCGACCTGGACGATCTGGTCGATGAACTCGGGGACATAGACGATGGAGTTGATGGCCGCGGAGGAGACCTTCGGGATGGTGTAGGAAGTGCTGTTCACCGTGATGATGAAAGCATCGGCCGTTTCTTCGACGGACACAGCCGCACCGCCGCCGCCCTTGGTGTCGAGGACGATGTTCTTGCCGTCGCTCAGGACGATGGTCCACACACCGTCCGCCTGGTTGGCGCTGGTAATGGTGAGGCCCGTCACGACCGCATTCTGGAGGTCCTTCTGGGTCTGGTGCCAGGCACCTTCCAAGACTTCTACCCGACGGGTAAGGTCGTCAAGTCCCTTGTTGTCGCAAGCGACGAAGGAGGGAACGACCATGGCTCCGATGAGGAGCACGCTGATGAAGTGTCTTTTCATGTTGAAAAAGGATTATGTGATTGGTTTATCGTTTGTTTTCTGGCACAATGTCCGGTCACAAATATGCGCGCGTACCCTTAAAAACGCGCGGAAGACATGCTTAATCCGGCCCTTAACATGTCGTTTTAATGTTTTTTTAAGGCCTTCAGTTCATGTCGACGGTCAAGGCGGCGCCCGTGTATCGGACTTCCCGGTCGCAGGCGGTGTTGTCGAGGCCGGTGCCGGCGCCCGGGCGGACGACGACGATCCGGAAGGAACGCTCGGCGCACATCCCGGGATAGGCCCCTTGGCGCGGGCCGATGGTCAGGACGCCCGCTGCATCATCCCAGTCGAATGCGATGGTGGAACAGGCTCCTTTCTCATAGCCGTAGCCGTCCCCTTCGTCCTCGTAGAGCGTGAAGGAGCCGTCAGCACCCGTATAGACCCGGATCTGGAGGTTGTCCCAAGGCTTTTCGGCCGCGTACTGGACTTCCGGGCCCATGGGCAGAACCGTCCCGGCCTTGACATACAGGGGCAGTTCGTCCCGGGCGAAAGTCTGGGTGAAGCTGACGCCGCCTTTCAAGCGTCTGCCGTCCCAGAAACCCATCCACCTCCCCTCCGGGAGATAGATGCTCCGGGTGTCGTCCTCCGAGGAAACCGGGGCGACCAGGAGGGACTTCCCGTACAGGAACTCCGTGTCCTCATCCCAGGTCCGCTTGTCCTCGGGATAGTCCAGGAACAGGGCCCGCATCAGGGAGGCGTCCTCCCGCGTCACGGCAGCGACCGCGCTGTAAGTATAGGGCAGCAGGCGGTAGCGCAGCCGGATGTATTTCTCCTGCAGGTCGAAGTCGGGGTCGCCGGGGCCGCCGAACTGGAAGATCTCCCGCGGGGTATTCGTCCCATGCGAGCGCATCATGCCCGTGAAGGCCGCGAACTGCATCCAGCGGCCGTAGAGCTGCCGAAAACCCGGATTCCGGGACCCGCCCGGCCAGGCTCCGGCGAAGAAACCGCCGATGTCCGCGTTCCAGAAAGGAATGCCGCACAGGGACAGGTTCAGCGCCTCCTGGACCTGCTCCTTCAGCGAAGTCCAGGTGGACTCCAGGTCGCCGGACCAGACATGGGCACCATAGCGCTGCAGGCCGGCCGCGGCGGAACGGGTGAGGATGGAGACGCGCCGGTCGGTGGTCAGCGCCCGCTGGTGGTCATACACACCACCCACAGTATACAGCGGGAAGGAGTTTCGCATTTCGCGGTAGGTTCCTTCGGGGGAACGGTAGTCATAGTCCTCCGGACGCACCGGCTGGTGTTCCGGCTCCGTGGCATCCAGCCACCAGCCGTCGACACCGGCCGCCCAGAGGTTCTTTTCCAGGTAGTTCCAGAAGATTTCCCGGGCGCGGGGATTCCAGGGGTCATAGACCCGGACCCCGTTCCCCTGCGGGAACGTGCTCTGGCCCAACAGCAAGTTTTCCGCCTGCAGCTCCTTGTAAATGTTAGATTCCGGGCCGAAGGACGGCCACACGGAGATGAGGGCATGGGCATGGAGCCCATGGATCTCGTCCAGCATCCCCTTCGGGTCCGGGTAGGCCGGATTCAGGAACTCCACCGCGTTCCAATGGGCATTGTCCCCCCAGTACTGCCAGTCCTGGACGATGCCGTCCAGGGGCACCTGGAGCTCGCGGTACTTCTTGACGATGGAGACCAGTTCCTCCGCCGAGCCATAGCGTTCCCTGGACTGCAGGAAACCGAACTGCCAGAGCGGATTCATCGGCACCCGGCCGGTCAGGGCGCGGATGTTCCGCACCACCGCGTCACCGCTGCCGCCTCCCAGGAAGAAATACGAGCAGTTCTTCCCGGCCTCCGACGAGAAGGATACCCCTTCCTCGCCGCCCTGGAACTCCGTCGGAGAGTAATTGTCCCAATAGACGGCGTATCCCTTCACGGAGTGGAAGAGCGGAATGGCGATCTCCATGTTGACATTCTCCAGGTGGTAGTTCTTGCGACGCTGGTCCAGGCCGCTGCCCCGGTGCTGGCCCAGGCCGTAGACGGCCTCGCCCGGCTCCAACAGGAAGCCCTGGTGGATTTCCTCGTGGGAAACAGCCTCCGGCTGCTCCTCCACGAGAAGGGTCCCGTCCGGAAGGTAGAAGGAATAGACGGCCTCCGCCGGGTCCAGTTCCACCCGGAGCGCCTCGGTCGTGAGGCGGATGGTCCCGTCGTCCAGCGTTTCCAGGTCGAAACGGACTTTCCCGGGCGTCATCGTAACGGATGCCGTCGGGGCGGTGTCCACTTCGTTGAACAGGGGCGATTTCACCACCTGGATGATTTCCGGGGAGTAACAGACCACTTCAAAACGGGCGGAGGGACCGTCGGTCCGGAACCCGTGGGCCGTCTTCTGGACCGGCCCTGCGCAACTGGTCAGCAGCAAGCACGCCGCGGCCGCGCCGAACAGACAGTTTCTCATATTCCCCATTCCTTATTCGGCTGATTACCCATCACGAACACCAGCTTTCCACCCTTGGCCAACTCGTCATGGCTTAAGAACGGCCGCGTGAGCGGTTTCCCGTTCAAGGTGGCGGACTGGATATACTTGTTGTCCTCGGACGCGCCCTTGGCGACAATCTCAAAGGTCTTCCCGCCGGGCAGGTTTACCACAGCCTCCGGAAAGACCGGGCTCCCGACAGCATATTCCGCCGACCCGGGCGTGACCGGGTACAGGCCCAGGCAGGACCACACCACAAAGGAGGTCATCCCTCCGCCGTCCTCGTCGCCGGGAACGCCCATCAGGTCGTCCCGGAACCAGGTGCGGAGGAGCTGGCGGATCCGTTTCTGTGTTTTCCAGGGCGCTCCGGCATAATCATACAGGTAAGGAATATGGAGCGAAGGCTCGTTGGCCATCGAGAACTGCCCCACGTTGCCGGTATGGTCCGGCAGCATGGCGTAGAATTCGAACTTGGACCGTCCCAACGGCGTGGAGAACGTCTCGTCCAGCTTCTTCACGAAGGCGTCGGGACCGCCCATCAGGACGATCAGGCCCGGAATGTCGTGCTGGACGTCCCAGCGGTACACCCAGGCGTTGTTCTCGCCGTAGTACTCGCGGGCGCCCATCCCGCCGGAAAAGCTGTAGTCCAACGGTTCGATGAAGTGGCCGTCCTTGTCCTTGGGATGGAAGAACCCGGTCGTTCCGTTGTACAGGTTGCGGTAGAACTGCGAGGCGTTGCGGAAAGCGATCCCTTCCGGATACTGCTTCACCGCATCGGCAATCACACTCATGCACCAGGAATCATAGGAAGTGCCCAGGGTGACGGCGACCGGCTGGCGCTTCTCGAAAGAATGGACATTGGGGTCGGTTTCCGGTTCGCCGGGCCTGAGCGCCGGGATATAGCCGTTGTGCCAGAAGAATCCGTCGATCCGGCCGGCCGGATTCCCGCACCAGGGAGCCAGGGTTTTCTCCAACAGGGCCTTCCGGCAGATTTCGTAGGCCCTTTGCTTGTCCACGTCCAAGCCCTTGACGATGGCGTCGGCAAAGGTCGCCACCGTATGGTTCGAGTTCATCCGGCGGGAGTCGCCGGTCACCTCCGGGAAGGTCGGTGCCCAGTCGTTTCCCGTCTGCTCCGCCATCCGGATGAACGAGGCGAGGATATCCTCTTCCAGGGAAGGATCCATCACCACGCGCAGCGGGTGCGCAGCGCGGTAGGTGTCCCAGATCCAGTCGTCCGTGTAGAACGGGGTGCCTCCGTCCTCATGGACCTGGTTGTCGAAGGCGCTCCAGTAACGACCGTCCTCGCTCAGGCACACCGGACGTTCGAAAGTCCGATAATAAGAAGTATAGAAAACGGTCTTTTCCGTTTCGTCCCCGCCGCGGACCGCCAGGCGGCCGAGAGTCTCGTTCCAGACTTTTCGACCTTCGGCGGCCACTTTCTCCACGTCGTAGGTGTCGATTTCCCGACGCAGGTTCGCCGCCGCCTGCTCCTGGCTGATGAAGGAGACGCCGTAGCGCACATGGACCTCCGGGACATCGTAAACCATCGCCACGCAGGCGTTCCGGCCGCTGTCGGACTTGCCGTCCAGCAGCTGGCCGTGGCTGAGATATCCCTCCTGCACCGGCTTCTCCTGCACTTCCATATAGACATATACTTTCGTCTCCCCGTCCACGACCTGATAGCCGGCGAAAACCCCGTCTGCCAGGCTTACAGCCCCGTTGCCGCTGGTAAGCAGAAGCGTCCCGTGCCCGTCGCGGAAGCGGATCCTGTACACGGCGCTCTGGTGCGAGACCGCGTAATCGGCATGGATGGCCCCGTCTTCCAGGTCGATGCCGAACCCGTACGGAGTCAAGTGTTCGTTGTCGTAGGAGACCGGGATGACCGGACGGAGCGTCTCCCCCGTCGTCACGGAAAGCTTGAAGGCAGACCGCTCCCGATGGTTTGTCACGATGACCGGCAGTCCGTTGACATATTCGGACGTGTAGTCCGCCCGTTCGGGATACACCCGCAGCATCGAGTTCGGAAGCTGCACGGTCGGGAACGTAGGGACCAGCAGGTGGCTGATGTTTCCGATATACGGGTTCACATAGTCCACGGGATCTTTCTCCCAGGGGCTGCAGCACACCGCGAGCAGGAGGGAAACACAAAGGATCAATCGGTTATGCATGGCTATTGAGGACGTTTGGTCAGGAAATGGACGATGGTGTCGCACGGGCTGAGCGAGTGCGGATGATGCTCGACGCCGGTCTTGCCGATCAGGGAGAGGTCCCGGCATCCGGACAGGTCGAACGTTCCGAACTGCTGTTCGAAGGGAACGATCGGATCGGCCGCCCCGTAAACCACGATCATGGGAATCCGCTTGATCCGGTGGAACTGGTCCCGTGCGTAGGTGTGGAACGCTTCGGCCGGAATGCCGGCAGCCTCCCATTCCGTTTCGGCTTTCCGGATGTGCTCATTGCGGAAACGGGTAAGGTCGCACAAGGGGGCGTCCAGATACAGTTTGTCCACCCGGTCCGGATGGTTCTCGGCGAAGACCAGGGAGAACCAGCCCCCGCGGCTCAGTCCCTCCAGGACCACCTTTTCAGAAAGTCCGTACCGCTTATGCCCATAATCGCAGAAAGCCAGGAAGGCCTTCTGGGCATCCGGCGTGGCATATTCATCCATCAAGTCCAGCAGACCGAACGACCATCCCTGGCCCAGCAGCGCGTCGTCCACCTGGGCGAAAGCGCCGATGAAGGCCGGTCGTGCGATCCACTGCCCGTTTGCCTGCCGGGGCACGACGAACACGGCCCTGCGGCCCCGGATCGTCGTGTCCTGCACCGTAAAACCCTGGTCCGCATAGTGCTGTTCCCAAGACTGGGCAAAGGCGGAACCGCACGAAAGAAACAGGAAGAGGAAAAGGAGCTTTTTCATAAGCGCGGAAGATAGGAATGGTGACGCTGATGGACCTTCCGGATGGTCCCGTCGTCGTTATAATAGAGCCTGTCGACGCAGATGGAGCGGAGATTGCCCATCTGGGAGAGCTGGCAGCCGTGATAGAACAGGTACCACTGGCCCTTGAACTCCACGATGCTGCCGTGGGAGGTGTCACAGTCGGTCGCGTCCAGGAAGATGCCCTTGTATTCCCAGGGGCCCAGCGGACTGTCCGACATCGCGTAGTGCATCCGGTTGTACTGTTTACCGTTGGCGTCGATAAAGTTGTCCGGATAGGACAGATAGTACTTGCCGTTGTATTTGTGGACCCAGGGACCCTCGTGGAAGTCCACGAGTCCCTCCATCGGAACCATCTTGCCGGCCAGCTGCGTCATGTTCTTCTTCAGGCGCGCACCGAAGCACTGGCCGCCGCCGCCGTTGTAGATGTAGGCCTGGCCATCGTCATCGACAAAGACACACGGATCGTAATAGGAGGTCATCCCCTGGATATAGCCGCCCACCTTGAAGTCCGAAGCGGGCTTGTCGGAGGTGGCCACCCCGATTTTCCAGGTGGAACCGGTATGCGTCCCGGACGGGTGCGGGAAATAGAAATAGTACCTGCCGTTCCGGTAAGCGGCGTCCGGCGCCCACATGAAGCCGCCTTCCTTGCGGCCCCAGGGCACGTCGGAGGCCCGGACAATCTCGCCGTGGTCGGTCCAATGGACCATGTCGTCCGTGGAGAACACGTGGTACTGGTCCATCAGGTCGCAGCCCCGCGGCGGGTCGATGTCATGGGAAGCGTACACATACAGGCGCCCGTCGGCCCAGACATGGGCGGAAGGGTCGGCCGTGTAAAGATGGGTGATGAACGGATTGTCCGCCATCCCGTCGATGGTCATGAACTCCGCCGGCTTTTCCGGGTAGGCCTTCAAGTACCAGGCCACCTTCTCCGCGAGGAGGCGGGCGCCGCGGGTGTCGGGGTGGATGCCGTCGCCGGCAAGCGTTTCCGGGGCGTCCTGCAGGACGGGATACAGGTCCAGGACTTCCGCGCCGGTGCGCTTCGCCGCCTCGTACAGGGCCGGACATACCTTCTCCTGCGACACCTGGTCGGAGATGCCATAAGAGCCACGGCTGAACCAGGTGGGCGTCACCAGGATGACGCGGGGATGCGTCGGAAGGGACTGGAAAATGCGCACCAGGCTCTCGGCGTCGTCCGCGAACTCCTTGTCGATGAATACCGCATTCTGCGGCTTGCTGTCGTTTCCGCCCAGGTCGATGAAGACGATGTCCGGGCGGCTGGCGAGGGCTTCGCCCAGCCGGCCTTTCGTCCAGTAGGGGAAGTCGCCATGGCGGAGCATCGTGCAGGAGCTTACGCCGTAATTCTCTATGTGCCAGTCATCTCCGAGCAGGGCCTGCGCCTGGGCGGGATAGGATTCCTCCGCCGGGCAGGCCGTGCCGGCACCCTCGGTGATGCTTGCGCCCACGAAGGTCACCCGTACCTGGGCCTGGATGGCCAGGGAGGCGAGAACGGACACAAGGGTGATCAGTCGTTTCATATACGGTTCATTTTACGGGTCGTGTCAGGATGCCGGGCTGGTAGATGCCGTCGTCGAACCGGTCGAAGGACAACGGGGAGACATCGTCGCAGGGAACGCCGGCGTTCAGCAGGAGTTTGTGCAGGGTATTCCACCCTTTCTCGGAGGAGAGGAAGTCGTCCAGGGTGCTCACATAGCGGTTTCCGTTCTTGACGAACACCGGGAGCGGGGCCGTGCATTCGTATTCGCTGCGCAAGAGGGAGGCGGTTTTCATCTCCTCCGCCCGCTTGTTCCAGCGGCGCCAATCGGTCCGGCAAGCTTCCACAAGCACTTCGCCCTCCTCCACGAACCGGCCGGAGAGCGTATAGTTTGCGGCATCCTGCCGCTGCACTTCACAGAAATAGAAATCGGCGTTGGTCAGGCTCCGGGTCCAGGAGCGTTGCGCCGGCAGGAAAGAGGAGCGGCGGAGCGGGGTGAGGATGATGTCCAGGCCGTACTGGCCCGCGGTCTCCGGGGTCACGCCCCAGTACCAGACATCGGAGCCGTCGGCGGGCGGGACTGCGCCGGAGGCGGCGTCCACGACGGACAACGTCCGTCCCTTCGGCTTGTCCGACAGGACGACACCCTGCGAGAGTAGGATCCGCCGCACGCGACCGTCCGGAGCCCCGTAGCAAACCACACTCTGATAGGGCTCCGGATCCGCTGTATCAACCAACTTAACCTTATGAGTTTCTTGTTCTTCCCAGCGGCACCAGGCGGCGCCTTCGGGGGCGTTCGCCGCCCGCATCGCGTCGTACAGCGGCCAGGGGTCCCACAGTGGTAGCGCCGGGTCATAGCCGGGGTTGAAGGTGGTCCCGTAGGGGCCCAGCCGCTCCGGCTGGACACCCGGGATGCCTTCCTCGTACGGGCCGAAGAAGATGCCGTCCTCCAGCGTAGGGGCCGTTGTCAGGTCCTTTTTCCCCAGCGGAAGGGGTTTCAAGGCATACCAGGCCATATTGAAGACCGTGCTATAGGAGGCGCCCGCCTCCCGCATGGACTTGATCAGATGATAGGCTTCGTAGGCCAGGCCTTCCATCCGCCCTTCGGCGGACTCGTAGGCCCGGTCTCCGTTGTATTTGGACACTTCCTCCGGCGTGCCGTAGTAGGCCATGCTATGTTCGCCGACGCCCCAGGGCTTGCCGATGGCTTTCCATTCGCGCATGGACCCGGCGTCGCCGTAATGGCCCACGGTCACGGGCAGGATGCCGGAGCCGTCCTCCTCCCCGTCGGAGGAGATCCAGGGCCGGGACGGGTCGTTCTCCCGGACGATGGCCGTCCAATCGCGCCAGGCCTGTTCCTGGAGTGGCATCAGGTCCGGCCGGTGATGGACGTGCAGGATGACGGGCTTGTTCTCGTTGGAGACGCTCCATCCGAAGACGGAGGCGTGGTTCCGGTCGCGGAGCACCATCCGGCGGAGGTGGTCCTTGGAGTGCTCCCAGAACAGCGGGTTCTCCAGGGCGGGACCGCCGTCACTGGCCCAGTTCGCCGTTTCCGCGAGGACGCAGATACCCATTTCATCGGCCAGGTCCAGGTAGAAGCGAGGGTAGACCTGCGCATGGGGTCGGACGGCATTGCCGTTCATGCCCTTGATGGCGGTGTACCAGGCCCACGCATAGCGCCGGGTCAGCTGCGGGATGCCCATGAAATGCCAGGAATCGCCCCGGAGGGGATACGGTTCCCCGTTCAAGCACAGCATGCCGTCACGGAGGGTCCATTCCCGCCAGCCGAAGCGTTCGTATTTGTTGTCGATGGTCTTTCCACCCTGCGTCAGCGACAGTAGGAGCGCGTACAGGTCAGGATGCTCCGGCGTCCAGGTCTTGAGATCCGCCGGAATTCGAATCAGCTGCGTCAGGGTGTCTCCGGCCGAAACAGCCAGTTTCACCGCCGGGATGTCCAGCGCCTTTTCTCCCAGCTCCCACGCTGGTACGGGGGCCTCCTGCACAGTCTTTCCTGAACGGTTCAACCAACCATTAACCCGGCCCGCGAGATGAACGGATGCTTTCCGGACTCCGTCATTCCGGATACGGACCTTTATTTCCAGGAGACCCTCCGATACCAGGGGATGGACATACACGTCGTCAATCCGCACCGCCGGGCGGCGCAGCAGATACACGTCCTGCCAGATGCCGTCAATGTAGTATCCCCACATCGACCCGGCCGGCACGATCCGGCGGCCGACGCCGGAACGGTCCTCGAACAGTTTCTGGGACTGGACGAACACGCGGACATCGGCCTCCTCCCCGGGACGGACGACCTCGGTGACATCGGCCTCGAACGGGAGGAAAAGGTCGAAGTTCTCCGCTACCTTCTTCCCGTTCACGAACACCTGTGCCTTGCCGGCGACGGCCTCGAAATGCAGGAAAATCCGGTCTCCGGCCCAGTCGGCCGGGACCCGGACCGTCCGCTGCATCCAGGCCTCGCGGACCTCGGTCCAGGCGGCCGGATAGGAAGGGAAATCGCGGTGGTCGGGCCCTTCCAGGCCGTTCCAGGCAAAGCCGTTCACGTTCCACGGAGACGGAATCTTGATGCGGACCGCATCCCAGTTTCCCCGGTCCTCCGCCCCGGCCTGGAACCGCCAGTAGCCATTGAGGCAGATCTCGTCCCGGTACGGCTTCTCCAGCCGGTTCGTCAGCCCCTCGGAGGGGGCGAAACGGTCCGGGAACCGGACACCGGCCCCGAGGAGGGCGGCGTGGAGTCCGAGGAGGAGAAGCAGGAGGGTCCGTTTCATGGCGCGCGTTTTTGTACAAAATTACCGCGCGCGCCTTTATTCCTTCTTTAATGGAAGATTAACGAACCTTAAAAAAGACTTAAAAACAAGTTATAACGCCTTCCTGGCGGGATAGAGCCGCCGCGGAACGTTTTTTGCAGACCTTCCGTCGCTAAAAAAAACCTGTACTATGATCAAGAAAATCCTCTTCCTGGCCCTCGCCGCCGTGCTCATGACGGCCTGCGCCTTCTCCCTCCCCGGAAAGTTCACCCAGCTGGCCGACAAGGTGGCCGCCAAGGGCGCCGACTTCACCCCCGCCCAGTGGGAAAAAGCCAATGCCCAGTTCGAGAAACTGGTCAACCAGTATGTGGACAAATATGATACGCTTTCCAAGGAGGACAGGAAAGAAATCAACGCGGCCATCGGCAAGTACACCGCCACGGCCCTCAAATGCGGCGTCGCCGACGGCCTGAAGCAGATCAATGCGCTCCTGAAGAAGGTCCCCAGCGCCATCGACACGGCTGCGGAAGGAGCGAAAGGCTTCTTCGAAGAACTGGGACTCTAGTCCCTGCGCATCTCACGAAAAACCGCCCGTCGCCCGGGCGGTTTTTTGTTGCCCCGGCCGGAAATAATCCGTATATTTGACGGACCATCATTCCCTTGACCATCATGATTATTGCGATCATACTCATCCTCTTCGCCGTGGCCCTCTTCCTGATCTTCCACGACGACCACGACCGTTCCTACACCCGCAACGACCCCAAATCCGGCCGGGAGAACGGCCGGAAATCGGTCTACCAGAAATCGGTGGCGCCCCGGCGGAATGTCCCGACGTCCCAGAAGCCCGCTGTGCCCACGGGCCCGACGCCGCCCCCGGCCCCGGCCATGGGCCCCCGGACCATCGTCCCGGAGGAGAAGCAGTACCGGCCCCGGAAATTGGACGAACGGTACAAGCCCGGCGAACCGCAGCCGAAGTATGCTTCGGCCCCGCCGCGCATGACGAAGAACGACGTCCACCCCTCGGCATTCGCCTATGGAGCCGGAAAGGCCCTGGATTTCAGTTATTTGGATGAGTTCGACTATGATCCGAACCTGCCGGAGCGGACGATGAGCTCCTTCATCGCCGGCCTGCAGGGTTATTGTACCAAGGAGAATCTGGGAGGTGTGCTCGGCTATGTCATGGTGGATCCGGTGACAGGCGCGATGGAAGTCCATGACACCGGCGACGGCCTCATGGGCTACCTGCCCATGAAGGACCGGGCGGCCTACAGCACCTTCAACCCGGACCATGTCCTCTGCCCGTTCGCCGGCCACATCGGCATCAGCACCACCGGCCGCTACTACGCCGACATCCGCATCGTCCTCCCCTCCACCCGCACCTTCGTCGAAGACTCCCTCCGCGGCTTCCTGGGGTAGGTTACCAGACAATCTCCCCGGGGATATCCACGCGGGAGACGAGGTGGGTGGCGCGGTCGCCCAGGAGGGCGAGGAGCGTGGACCAGTAGGCTTCTTCCACGATGCCGGCGGGCTGGACGCCCGAAATGACGGCTAGGCAGAAGGCGTGGATCAGTTCCACGGAGCCGTCGCCGGCCGCACCTACGGAGCTCGCCCCGTCATTCACCGTCACATTCTCCGCGAAGCGTACGCCTGCATCCTTCGAGGCCTCTTCCGTGGCCCAGGAGGTGCCGGCGAATGCAGCGTTGGAGAGGATGCCCTGCCCGATCTGGTCCAGGAGCTGGCGGATGCCGGAACGCGGGCGGGGCGTCTCGCTGTACATGACGCCGCGCACGAGGTCGATGGTGCCCTCGCTGCCGAGGATCTGCTCGCCCATGCCGAAGTGCTTGTTGGAGATGATGGACTCGAAGGTCATGTGCACCCCGTTCGGATACTGGTAGATGGCAGCCACGTTGTCGAAGACTTCACGTCCATCCTTCCAGAACTGGATGCTGCCGGTGCCGGTGACGAAGGAGGGCTGGACCCCGCCCATGGCCCAGGAACCGTTCTGCAGCTGGTGGCAGGCCAGTTCGGTCATCAGGCCGCGGGAGTATTCGTCGTAGAGGCGCCAGTTGATGCGGCGCTCGAACTCCGGAGAAGGCACTTCCCGGCGCCAGTCGTTGTTGCGGTACCAGTAGTTGCGGATGCCCACGACCTGGCCGATGGCCCCGTTATGGACGAGCTCCATCGCCTGTACGTACTTGGGGTCGTACAGCCGCTGCTGCCCGACCATGAGCACGCGGTTCCCTTCCTTCCAGGCGCGGAACATCGCGCTCAGCTGCTCGGGGGTATGGGCCATCGCCTTCTCGCAGAAGGTGTGCTTTCCGGCGGCGAGGGCGTCGATGGTCATCTGCGCATGCATGGATAGCGGCGTGCAGATGATGACCCCGTCCACTTCCTTGTCTTCCAGGAGTTTCCGATAATCCGTATACCGCTTGGCCGACGGGCACAGGGCCGACGCCGCGTCCAGGTGCGGCGGGAAGTCGTCGCATAGGGCGACGATTTGCGCCGCCGGGTCCTGCAGCAGATTCACCAGGTGGAACTGGCCCCGGGAGCCGGTGCCGATGATGCCCAGACGGGCCTTCTCCCCCGCCGCCTCCCGCTGCCGCTCGCTCGAGCAGGCGGACAGCCAGGGGAACAGGGCCAGCGTGGCCCCGCCGAAGGCGAGGCTGGACAGGAAGTCCTTGCGTGTCATTTTCTCACTCATATCGTCATAGTCAGGGCCTGCCCGTCGGTGAGGCACCGGACCTCGGAGGCCCGGTAGCCGTCGAAGGCGGCCAGGATGTCGCCGCGCCGCTCGGCCGGAGCGACCCAGAGGGCCGTCGACAGGACTTCCGTCACTATCGCGGAAGGGCCCGTCACGGCGACCAGGCCTCCCTTCTCCAGCGTGTTGCCCGTTGCCGGGTCAATAATATGTCCCCGTCCGTGGGGATCCTTGCCGGACACGGACAGGGCCTCGCCTTCCAGCTGGAAGGTATGGGCCGTCCGGTTCGGGTAATAGCTATGGGCCACCGCCACCGGCCAGGGCGCATCCAGCGGATGCCGGCCGACGGCTGCGACGGAACTGCCTCCAAAGGAGAGCAGCGCGCTCTCCGCCCGGGCGGACACCTCCCGCACGGCCTGCTCCAGCACGAAACCCTTCACGAACCCGCCCAGGTCCAGTCCCATCCCCGGTCGGGAGAACCGGACAGTATGGGCCGATGCATCCAGCAGCACGGTGCGGTCCGGCACCCGTGACCCCGCCGTCACGTCGAAATACCCGGAAGTCGCCTTCCGGAACGTCTCGCACAACTGCAGGATCATGAACAGTTCTTCGTCCACCGGGACGGCCTCCCCGGCCGCCTTCCGGTTCACCTCCGCCAGCACGCTGCCGGGGAGGAACCGGTTATACCGCCGGTCCGCCTCCCGGACTCGCTCCCACACGGAATCCACCAGCGCCCGCGCCTCATCCTCCGGCAGGAACGGCAGCAGGATCTCGCACTGGGTATGCATCGCATCCAGCCGCGAATACGCCGTCGGGACGGACGGATTGCGGATACTGTAGATGAACTCCACCTATTTCTTCTTTCGGAACAGCCAGACAATCAGGCGGATGGCCGTCCAGATCACGTAGAACCCCAGCGCAATCACCACGGTGTAGCCGATCTGCGTGAACACTTCGTAGAACGGCGTATGATAGTAGATGATACAGCCGATGTTCACCAGGATGGCCAGCAGCAGGCACACGCCCGCCGTCTTGAGCTCGACCAGCTTGCGATGCGCCGTGATCAGGGTGTCTTTCATAACTCCTTGATCTTGATGTTCCGGTAGGATACCAGGAACCCGTGGTCCTGCAGGAGGATGTAGCCTTCCTCGGCGTTGCCGAAGTTGGGCCAGTTCTTATACTTGCTGTAGGCCACGAGGGCGTTCCACATCTGGTTGTTGCGCTCGTACTCCAGGAGCTTGTGCCCGTTGAGCCAGTGCTCCACGTGGTTGCCGTCCACGACAATCATGGCGCGCTGCCAGCCGTCGATGGTATAGGTCTCCCATTCGCCCTTCGGGGCGGGAATCAGGTCGTACAGCGAGCCCATGGTGCGGTTTCCGTTCACGCCCAGCTTGGCGTCCGGGTGACGCTGGTCGTCCAGGACCTGGAACTCGCAGCCGATGGCCGAGCCCGGACCGCCGTTCATGAACGGGTCCACGAAGTACTTGATGCCGCTGTTCGCGCCCTCGGTGATCTTGAAATCGACCTTCAGGATGAAGTTGCGGTACTTGCGGGTGGTGATGATGTCGCCGCCGTTCACGCTCTCGCCGCCGTCGCCGGCATGGACGTACAGCGTGCCGTTCTCGACGCTCCAGCCCTCATACGGGAAAGCGCCGTTCATCCGGGGACGGGCGCTCTGCCAGCCGTTGGCGGTCTGGCCGTCGAACAGGAGCTTCCAGCCGTCGGCGACCTCCTCCGGGGTGAGGGTGTTCGCGATGCAGTTCACGCAAGGGGCGGTCGTGGGCGTCGCATACTTCTCCACGTCCTTGGTGATGATGCGGAGGTCCTTCCAGCAGATCTTGTTGCCCATCTGGTCCGGGCCCACCACATGCACCTGCAGGGCGATGAAGCCCGTGGGATCCACGTCGTCGATGAGATTCGTGCACGGGATGCCGTTGACCCAGGTGCGGATATGCGTGCCGATGCACTCCACGCGGGCGTGGTTCCAGCCGTCCTTGTAGGCCTTCCGGGCGGGCTCGTTCTCCGTCATCCGGTACAGCCACAGGCGGCGGGCCTCGTCATAGATGCCGCCGGTCCAGGCGCGCGGGGCCGGGTCGA